>OGWR01003591.1_pt1 | contig 9812 bp, 8 predicted proteins | sample 1576061 | NCBI WGS metagenome assembly OGWR01 (sample SAMEA3541511, study PRJEB24748) | human gut metagenome | biome: human gut; feature: human-associated habitat; material: faeces | place: China | collected 2012 | reverse complement strand
AAAGGCACGCGGCCACATTCAGGGCGGAAAATCATACAAAACTGGAGTTCTGCAACACCCCCGGTCGAAAGGAAGGGCGCCTATTGCCGACAGTTGAAAAACTGCCTTTCCACGCCGACCAAGCGCCGGAAGATCGACAAACCGTTAAATGGGAATCGAACCGTAAAATCGGCTATTCTACTTCGATGCCTTCTTATAATATATTTTTCGGAACTGTGTAGGAGAACATGATTTCTTTATTCTGAAACAACGGCAGAAATGGCTGACGTTGTTAAACCCGCATTCATAGCATATTTCAGAAACAGACATCTTGGTGTCGACCAGCTTTCGCGTAGCGGCACCCAGCCTGAGATTCACAATAAAGTCAGAAACAGAGGTTCCGGTGCGCAACTTGAAGAATCGGGAAAAAGAGGAATCGGTCATGCCTACAAGAGAGCTCAAATCGTTAAGGCGAATTCTTTCTGAAAGATTGGCCATAATATAATTCTGGACCTTATTGATGCGCCGCGAATCATTTGTAGCGACAGTGTCGGTGAAAGTTGAAGTCGACAAGACCGTGTAATTTTCCGATAACGACAGCTCCCTTACCAGACCGACAACGCCAACCATTCTCTCAAATCTTTCGGTGACCCGAGTAAGCCGCTCAAGGGTAGCGAACGTTCTGAGAATGGTTTCTGTGCCGAAGGCTATTCCATTGCCGCTTAATCTTAATAGTTTGATGACAGAGCTTAAGCCGTTATCACGCAAGTAATCTTCAAAAAAGAACGTCGGAGAAAACTGCACTGTTATCTCTTTTATCTTCTCTGAGGTGCAATTGTATTGTTCCCAGCCGTGCTCTATGCCGTGACCTACCATTACAAGATCGAAATCACCAACTTCAGCTATGGAATCGCCTACAATACGGCGCGCGCCCTTGCATCCGCAGAGAAGATTGATTTCGTAAGCGTCGTGACAATGCAGTGGATAATCAAACGTATTTTTTTCACGTTCAACGACATAGCAGCCGTGCTTCTCCTGAATCGGAGTTATTTCTGTTATTATTTCACGATTAGAGCCTTGCATAACCCTCGTTTTGCATTTTTTTGCAAAATTATGCAATTCCCCTCATAAAACTGAACTGAAAAGAACATTATCGGCCGCAAATAGCCCAATATAAAACAATAAAAGGACATTTTTGACAGAAATCAATGTTAAAATATCTATAACTTCTTGATGCATCATTATCATAACAATACGTTTTACTACTTTATATTCTGCAAGTTAGTATGCGGCTTACGACACGCTCAATTTCAAAATGTTCAATATTTATCTAATAATATTGTTTAATAAAAATCATAAACGATGAGATAAAATCAGAATATTCTGCAACTTTCGGCATATATAACTTTGCGCCATCCAACCATTAAGCAATAAATAACATGAAAAAACTATTCTTATCAATCCTTGCCGGATTGATTTCGGCAGGGCCAGTCCTTGCCGCGGAACTTGATCTTCTACCATTTTACTCCGAAGAAATGTGCTGGAGCGGCGCATCGATGTCGTCTTCAACAGCAACCTGGACCCAAGGATGGGGTGGTTTGGTATTCGACCTCGGCAATAAAGACTATTCAGATTATAATTATGCCGTGATCGACTTCACACAGCCAACTGAAGGCAAGCTCAAATTCGAAGCCTATTATAACGACGGACAGGAAGCAGCGAGTGCCACTGAAGCCGACAAAGGCTGCGACAGGATTATCCTGCGCCTCGACGACACTCAGAAGACCAAAATTACCAAACTGGCTCTATTGGCAGCAAAAGCATCTACGGCCACTATTAAAAAAGCCGTGCTCATCGACGAACTGACCACGGATCCTGTTCTTTTTGAAGGGAGTGTGGCAATCCCCGACATGAAGAAAATATATTTCAAGCTCGGAGCCGATAAATTTATCGGTCTCAAAAAGGGCCAGACCATCACAGTCAGTTTCACCACCGGAACGTCGCAGACCTATGCTTCTGTCGACTTCTATTCAAATAATGTGAAACTTAAATGTCAGGAGACGCGCACGAACACAAAGAAAGACGGGCAATTCTCTCTCGAAGCTACAGAAACCTCCACTGTTATTACCGATGACTCCGACATCAATAGTCTTATGACCTATGGCCTTCAACTAAAAGGGAGAAATGTAACGGTTACACGCGTGACATTGACAGATGGTGCCGACAAGCCCGAGAACCCTGACCAGCCTGAGAATCCTGACCAGCCTGAGAATCCTGACCAGCCCGAGAATCCTGACCAGCCCGGAGATGCAACCTATGGTGTGATATGGACAGGGTCGGTTCAGACCGGCGAGTGGGGAAGCGACGTTACTGTCGACGCGCCAAAATTCGCCATGTGCAAAGGTGGAGACATCCTGAAAATTAAGCTGACAGTCAATTGGGAGAGTGACTTTGGAAACATTGAACTCGATGATCAGGCTTATACCAAACTTGCTACCGACGGAACTTCTGAACAGCTCGACAGCTACGGCTGTGTTCAGCCCGACGTAAACGAGCTGTCGTATATCATCACCAACAGTGATGCCGGTCTTCTGAAATCCAACGGACTGCGCGTTAAAGGAGCCAACATCACCGTCACCGAGATCAGTATGACCGAAGGCTCGCCTCTGCCCGACGATCCTGACCAGCCTGAAAATCCCGACGATCCCTCAGAGAACATGCAGGAAATCAAGATATGGAACGGAAGCGTCAACTGCGGACAATGGAAACAGACCGTCACTGTTCCGGCTACCGAATTTGAATCGGCAAAGGTTGGTGACAAGATAAAAATATACGTCTCCATCAACCCCGGGAAAGGCAAAGGTATCGTCAAGGTGCAGGACGGCAACGGAGTTGATCTGAGCGTTAACGGCAAAGGCACTAACATGGATAATTCCGGCAACTTCAAGCGCGGCGCTAAGGAAGCCGTCTATGACATTGTGGAAGCCGATATCGATCGTCTGAAAGAATCCGGACTCATCATTTCTGGCTTCGCTGTGACCGTAACGCAGGTCTCCCTCCTGAAGAACCCCGAAAACTCTATCGAAGGTATTGAATCAGATGACAGCAATGCACCTGTGGAATATTATGATCTCAGAGGTGTTCGTGTAGAAAATCCGACAAACGGCTTGTTTATACGCCGCCATGGCTCTCAAGTAACGAAAATATATCTGAAATAAGCATCTTTTAGCGAAGCATCAACTTTATATATAACGCTCTGCTTGCATAAAACAGGCAGAGCGTTTGTCATCCCCCTACTCCCAAAGGAAACTACAAGATCAGATATTAACAGCTTCAGAGGAACTAGTTTTTAGTTTAAGTAAAATAAGTATGATTAGGAGCGTCCTGCCCGCGAGGGTAGGACGCTTTTTTCGGGCGGAATAAAACCTTAACTAATTGCGGCGTCTTCCGACAGACTGCAACACCCCCTCCAAGGTGGCGCGACATAACAAGCCTATTGTCAGGCTTTTGAGGCGTGCCAAAGGCACGCGGCTACTCTTTGTCGGAGATGTTTGTTCTGGAATGTCATGAGGTTCTGCAACAACCTCAAATTAAAAAGTGAAACCGGTGAATTTTGCAGGCTTAAGCCGGCTCACGGCTCCATCAGAACAAAGGGTTACCGAAATATCAGAGGGTATCAAGCGATGGTTCTATTGTTTCAGAAGAAATAGCCATATACCCAGCCTGAGATTGTTGCCATTATTATTACAAGGGTTACATATATCACTGTCTTTTTCGTACCCATCACACTGCGTATGACAAGCATATTCGGAAGTGACAGTGAGGGTCCGGCAAGCAGCAGGGCAAGAGCGGGGCCTTTACCCATACCCGATGCAAGCAATCCCTGAACAATCGGCACTTCGGTAAGAGTAGCGAAATACATAAACGCACCTGTGAAACTTGCGAAGAAGTTTGATAGTAACGAATTGCCGCCGACTGCCCATTCAACCCAACTGTTTGGAATGATACCGGGAAGCTCTATACCGTCGTGCGTTGAACCGAGCAGAAATCCTGCTGTCAATACTCCGACTGCAAGCAACGGAAGTATCAGTTTGGCGAATCCCCATGAAGACAATGCCCACTCCCTGTTTTCATCATCATTTCTATCGCAGAGCAACACGATGGCAAGGACGGCGACCGAGACGACCATTGGCACAAGCGGAGCCAGTTTTACATCGGGAATGAATATATTGGCGACAAATGCTAAAACTACAACGGCGACAGCTCCGAGGATAATCCATCGGGCTTTCAGATGGAGTATCTTCACAAGTATTACGCACAAACCTACTGCAAGTACAGATGTTATCCACCATTTTGCCCCGTAGATTGCAGTCCAGATGCCACGGTCGATTGCCGCAGGCGCGCCCCAGTTGGCGAACACGAGGATAGCCACAAGAGTAAAGAAAAACAATGCGGTCTGCCAAAGCGGGCGTTTTTCCGGGGGTGGGACGATATTCATCTGTGCCGCTTCCTTGTCCCGTTCTTCCCTACGGAAGATGAACGACATAACAAGACCTATTACTACCGCGAATGTAATGGCTCCGATTACACGGGCAAGCCCCATTTCGAGTCCCAGGATACGGGCGGTCAGGATTATCGAGAGTATGCTGATGGCGGGACCGGAATATAGAAACGCTATTGCCGGACCAAGACCCGCTCCACGTTTATATATGCTTGTGAACAACGGGAGAATAGTGCATGAACACACCGCAAGGATACCTCCCGATATTGACGCCACGGTATAAGACACCCATTTCTTTGCATTTGCACCGAAATATTTCAGCACCGCTCCCTGACTTACGAACACCGCAATCACACCGGCTATAAAGAATGCCGGAAGAAGGCAGAGTACTATATGCTCACGGGCGTACCACTTGGCGAGATCAAGAGTTGAGTGTATCGCTGTCATCAGTGTGTCGCTGTTGACGGGCATGAAGAACGCCGCCATAAATATGCCGACAGTCCACATCAGGAACTTGATTTCCTTCTTCGTTTCCATAGCTGTTGCCGGTTGTTTCAGTTCAGATTCCGAGAACTTTTTTCACTTCATCGGCAGATGGAACGTGTCCTTTAATCTTGACGGCACCGTCAACGACCACCGCCGGTGTCGCCATGATGTTGTATTTCATCATTTCGGTTATGTCCTCGACTTTTGAAAGCTTTACATCAAGATAGTTCTCGCTGATCACACGCTCGACGACCTTGTATGTTTCCTTGCACTTGGCACATCCGGGGCCGAGAACCAAAACCTCGCTGACCTTTGTCTCGGGAGAGGTGGCGCAGCACGAGGTTTCAACTGATTCGGTGGAATCGGAGGAACATCCGCACGACTGAACAGGTTTCACATCGTCATCCACGATTATGTTGCTGTTGCTGCAACAGCTTTTCTTTTTTGGTGCGAAAAGAGTTGACCAGAAACCTTTCTTTGATTCTTTTTTATCCATGTTTTTTCGTTTTTACAGTTATAAATACATCATTATAACTTCCACTCTATCCTTTTCAGGAGATTTTGCAGTGGCGGTATTATCCCCGCTTCCGCATGACATCAGCCCTGTCATAAGGGCGAAAAACAGCAGTAACTTTTTCATGTGCTTAAATGTATTTAATTAAATTGTCGTTTGCCGAATTACGAACATTGAAAATAAAAAAATAGTGCTTACGGACAGCAACTATTCTTTTTTGAGGGACAGCAGTAGTCAAGCATCTGTGAAAACAGTTGCCGGGCAAGTTTCCAGTTTTCTGCGTTGATGCAATACTTCACTTTTGGCGGCTCGATGGTGCCTTGTATGAGACCAGCCTCCTTCAACTCGCTCAGATGTTGCGACACAGTGGCTTTCGCAATTGGAAGCACCTCGTGTATATCGCCAAAGAAACATTCGTTTCTCTGAGCGAGAAAACGCAGGATAGCTATACGGGTGGGATGTCCCATCGCTTTCGCAAACCTCGCAAGACGCTCCTGTTCAGGTGTTATCTCTAATTTTGCCATATCATTTTTTTATTTGTTGTTCGCAAAATTACAAACAATATTTGACATAGTCAAATTTAAGAAAGAAACGTCAGACAAAAAACACTTAACTGCTGCAACCAGACACGCGCCCCAAAAAAGTCCGACACAACCAGCTCAACTGACCCTGCGACGATATGTCTTGTAATTATCGAAGCACAGATACGTTATGACCACTGTGCCGGCTAAGTCAAACCATGCCCGGCCTGACGACGGAGCCATGGCCACATCCCAGATTCTGCCGGCAATACAGGCAAGTCCGACAATCAATAATGTCAGAAATATATTACGCTTTACTCGGTTGCTGATCTGCATGACTTATCAGTAGCTGAACGACGAACCGCCGACAAATTCGCGCAGAAGCGAGGTCGGAGGTATCATATAAGGCTCTATAGGCGCGAACGGTTCGAGGAACCGCATCAGGCGCCATGCCTCGCCATATTCGGGAACGTCGTGGGGCACGCGCTTAAGCAGCTCAAGGGCATATTCCTTCAGCACTGCCACTTCGAAGAGCAAGGAAGAGTTGAACATGGCGTCGGCGTTCTCCTGATAGGGGAAAATCCATTTCTCTTCGCCACGGCGCACACTGGGCCACCGACGGATTGTCTCGACGGCCGACACTCCGCGATATTTGTGGTCGCGGACAATCCGGCGCAGCAGGCGGTTGTCGCTGGTCGGAATCCAGTTGTGGTCGTCAATGGCGAGAGTGGTAAGCGCCGAGACATAGATATGGTATTTCTTCGAGTCGTCGACAAACTTCGTCAGCTCGGGGTTCAGGCCGTGGATTCCCTCGATGAGCAAAATGGTGCCCTCTTCGAGACGGATCCTGTTGCCTGTATACTTACGCGTTCCCGATGCGAAGTCGTAGGTCGGCAGGTCGACTTCCTCACCGCGGATGAGGGCGTTGAGGTCGCGGTTGAATGTCTCGAGATCGAGGGCATGGAGCGATTCGAAATCGTAATCGCCCGAGGCGTCGCGCGGAGTGTTGACGCGGTCGACGAAATAGTCGTCGAGCGAGATCATGCGCGGTTTAAGCAGATTCGTCATCAGCTGCACACCAAGGCGCTTGATGAACGTGGTCTTGCCGCTCGACGAGGGCCCGGCGATGAGCACAACCGACATTCCGCGATGATAGCGTTCGGTTATCTCGTCGGCGATGCGGCTGATATATTTGGTATGGACAGCTTCGGCGACATTTATCAGCCGGGCTGAATCGCCGCGCTCGACAGCGAGATTGACCTCGCCGACATTCCTCACTCCGATTACATTGTTGAAGCGCAGATAGCGCGTGAAGGCGTCATACATCTTGTCGGCCACCACACCGGGCGCAAGCTTCGACGGGTCGGCGCTGTCGGGCCCCATCAGCAGAAACCAGTCCTTATAGGGCACAAGATCGAACACGCCGAGCATTCCGGTCGACGGCACGAGATTGCCGTAGTAGCTGTCGCAGAGCCGGCCGAGACGGTAATAGACCGTGTAAAGCTCATGGGTCGTCGAGAGCAGTCTCACTTTGTCGCTGAGCCCCTGACGGCGGAAGATTTCGATTGCGTGGGAAGTCAGGCGTTCCTTGCGTTCGAAAGGAATGTCGGCGGCCACAAGCTCGCGCATCTTGTCGCGCAGCCTTTCGAGCAGCTGCAACGAGAAATCGGGGCCCTTGAAAATACGGCAGTAATAGCCGCCCCCGAGCGAGATCTCGATTCTGAGACGTGCGCCGGGATAAAGCTCGTCGAGAGCCTTGTAGAGCAGCATACAGAGCGACCGCGTATAGCAGCGGTAGCCCGATGGAGAATCGGTTCCGAGAAATTCGACCTGCTTCGGCGCAAAGACCGGATAGCGAAGGTCTTCGGTCTTGTTGTTGACACGCGCACACACGGGTTTGAGACCGTTCATGCGACCTTCGAGGCGGCGGAAGATGTCGAGAAGTGTCTCGCCTCCCGATATGTCGACATATTCGTCGAGATTCTTGCAGTAGATTTTCAGGGTGTTGCTCATGGCTGTTTTATAGGAGGGATTCGTAAAGGCTGATATATCGGTCGGCCACACTGTCGGCTCCGAAGCGGCGCCCCACACTGTCGTGGAGAGCGCGGCGGTCGACCTTCTGGCCGAGAGCCCAGATTATTCCGTTGGCAAAGTCTTCGACATCGCCGCTGCGCGCGATATAGCCGTCTTTGAGATGGGTTACTATGTCGGCCTGCCCTCCGTTGCCGAACGTGACCGGCAGGCATCCCGAGGCCTGCCCTTCTATGAGTGTTCCGGGGAGGGTCTCGTAGCGCGAGGTCGACAATACAGCCACCGACGAGGCATAGAGCTGGCGCAGCAGACGCGGATCGTCGACGCGACCCATGTTGAGCACAGCGAAGCGGAGACGGTCGAGAATCGACTTGTCGCGTATATCGCCGAAAAGTATGACGCCGGTATTGATTCCGATTTCGGGATTGTTGTCGAAAAGCAGATTAAGGGCATCGATAAGGGTGTCGAGCCCCTTTATGGGATCGTCGAGGCGCGCGGCGCCGAAAATCAGGCGCCGGCGGTTCGGGATGGGATCGAAGCGCGGAAAATCGTCGATTGGCTCAGTCATGAACGACTCGATAGGGAAAGCGTTGGGAATCACCGTCACCGGCATGTCCCTCAGCAACGACGACGAACGGGCGCGTTCGGCCGCCCAGTTGCTGACAGCCACGAAATGAACCGGCACCTCATCGTAGAGCTTCTTCTTCTGACGCCAGACCTTGTTGCTCAGGTCGGAAGGATTGTCGGATTTCAGGAACTGACAGCAGCCACAACTGTCGCGGAAACGACCGCATTCATATGCGTGGTGGCAGATGCCGGTCATTGTCCACATATCGTGCATAGTCCATACTATCGGCTTTCCCAGAGCGGCAATGCGGCGGATTCCGTCGAGCGACAGCAATCCCTGGTTTATCCAGGAGAGATTGATGACATCAGCCTCGGCAACCCACGGATGGCGCCAGAGCGGCATTCCGCGGTCAGCCACCGACACTTTGAAAAGATCGCTACGGTTGAAATCGTTCTTCGCCAGTATTCCGAGGCGCTCCACGGTGAAATTCCATCCGCGGGAAAAACGCGAGCCTGTCACCGCAACCTTATCGCTGTCGCTGTATTTGGTGTAGACGATCATTCTGGCATCGACACCTTTGGCGTTCAGGGCCTGCATGAGGCGCCAGGTGACAACGCCGGCGCCTCCGAGCAGATCGCTGTGGCTTATAAATGTTACTTTCAATGCTTTTTTATCGTTGCTCATTTTTTTCTGACAGTGTCGTTGGCCTGAAGGCTGTTAAGTTCCCTGAGGTTTATCTCGGAGGTGACATTGACAATATCGATCGACTTCAGCCGAAGCCGAGCCTTGAGATATTCGACAAACTTGGCGCGCTCCTGAACCGACATCGGACGCACGAAGCTGACCATGGCGACATTGACGGTGTCGAGCCGACGGCTGCTGACAGCTCCGAAAACCGAGCGCGTAACGGCAATGTCGCGCACCTGCGGAAACAGCACTTTCAGTTCGGGGGCAATCGTGGCGCCCACGCTGTCGGCTGCGGTCTGGAGCGCGGCTGCCGAGCGGAGCGAGTCGATCGACTGCTGCTGGCGCATGATAGTGGCCTGTGCCATACGGAAAATATCGTCGGCGCTCGTTGCGGGCGCACCCGACAGGGCCTCACCTCCCTGGATTATGTTGAGGCGCGCCCCGGCGAGTCCGTAATGACGGAGCTGGGCGCTGAGGGCAAGTTTCAGCGAATCGGCGGGGAGAAGGCGCCCGATAAGAGGAACG
>OGWR01003572.1_pt1 | contig 9855 bp, 6 predicted proteins | sample 1576061 | NCBI WGS metagenome assembly OGWR01 (sample SAMEA3541511, study PRJEB24748) | human gut metagenome | biome: human gut; feature: human-associated habitat; material: faeces | place: China | collected 2012 | reverse complement strand
CGAGGCGGTCGTATGCCGGGAGGGATGTCGAGAAGCGCAGATCGGTGTCGCCGTCGAGCCCTTTGTGGCAGGCTGTGACAGGATGGCCGGCGAGCACCGGCGATGTCGTTGTCATGGCCGTCACCTCAACGTCGGGGTGATTCAGCAGAAGTCTCAGAAGCCGGCCCGCTGCCGGAGTGTGGGCGGCGGTGATGGCGGTACGTATCATTTCGAGGAGGATTGAAAAATGTCGTTGAATATTCTGTCGGTGGCGCCGATACTGTCGGCGATATATTTGCCGGCTGCCGCGCCGGCGCGACAGCGCAGCTCTTTGTCGGCGACAAGGCGCGTCATGACGGTGTCGAACGCTGCCGCGTCGTCGAAATCGAAGCCTCCGCCTGCCTTTATGAGGTCGGCGGCCTCTTTGAATTTCTCGTGGCGCGGCCCGAACACTACGGGGATGCCGTAGGCCGCCGCTTCGTTGAGATTGTGGATTCCGGCTCCGAGGCCGCCGCCGATATAAGCTATTGTTCCTTTGCGGTAGAGGGCCGCGAGCAGTCCGAAACTGTCGACAATGATATAGCGTAACGTGGCAGGGTCGCGTCCGGCCTCGTTTATCTCGCTCAGGCAGCGTGTGTCGCCTAAGGCGCTCAGCCGTGCCTCGAGGGCGTGGAGCCGCGCGCGGTCAAATTCGTGGGGCGCGAAAATAGCTTTTACATCCTTGTGGCGCGCGAGCCAGTCAATGAGGATGTCTTCGTCGGCCGGCCAGCTGCTGCCCGCAATGAGGGTTACATCGGTGTTCGAATTGAAGCGGTCGATCAGGGGCAGGTCTACGGCCGACCGCATTATCGAGGTTACACGGTCGAATCGTGTGTCGCCGGCCACCGTGACATTGTCTATGCCGATTCCTGCGAGAAGTTTACGCGAGGCTTCGTCCTGGACGTAAAGGCGCGTGAAGCAGCTCAGTATGTGGCGCATTGCCGAGCCGTAGCGGCGGAAAAATATCTGTGTCGGGCGGAATATTGCCGAGATTATATATGTCGGTATTCCACGGCGATGGAGCTCGCCGAGGAAATTGCCCCAGAATTCATATTTGACAAATATCGCTTTCGACGGCTTCACGATGTCGAGGAAGCGCGCGGCGTGGGCCCGGGTGTCGAGCGGAAGATAGCAGACGGCGTCGGCCAGACGGTAGTCGCGCCGGACTTCGTAGCCGCTCGGCGAGAAAAATGTCAGCAGAATCTTTGTCTCGGGCTGCTCCGCCTTGATGCGCTCGATCAGAGGACGCCCCTGCTCGAACTCTCCGAGCGAAGCGGCGTGGATCCATACCCACGGCCCGCGCTTCGACGCCACGTGTGACCGAAGATAGCGCTCGGTCTGGCGTCGTCCCTTGATAATCTTCCGCGCCTTGGTATGGCCTATCGAGGCGAGAGCTATGGCTGTGCCGTAGAGGCGTATGCCTATGTCGTAGAGCGGTGTCAAGCCTGCTGGGGTTCGATTCGTTCGATTGCGGCCTCGATGCGGGCGACGTTTTCGTCGGTGCCCATCAGTTCGAGAATGTCGAACATGTGGGGGCCTTTACATTCGCCGACAACGGCCAGTCGCCACGCGTTCATGACATTGCCCATGTGGAGGCCGTTCTCCTTTATCCAGCCGAGAATAATCTCTTCGGCTTTTTTCGATTCGAGGGTGGGGAGGGCACGCAGCTGTCCGATAAGGTCCTTCATGTGCTGGGGCATATCGGGAGTCCAGCGCTTTTTGACAGATTTTGCCTCATATTCTGTCGGTGCTTCGAAGAAGAAGCGGGCGTTGGCCCACAGTTCCTCGATGAAGCTGACGCGGTCTTTGACCATCGCGGCGGCGCGGCCGATATAGTCGCGCGAAAAGCTGCCGGTGTCGACGCCATGGTTTTTCAGAACGTCGGTGAAGAGGTCGGTCAGGCGTTCAGGGTCGAGTTTCTGGATATATTCGTGGTTGAACCAGCGCCCTTTCTCATAGGCGAATTTGGCACCCGAACGCGAGCAGTGTTCTATCGAGAAACGCTTGATAAGCTCGTCCATGTCCATCAGCTCGGTATCGTCGCCCGGGTTCCATCCGAGCAGAGCCAGGAAGTTGACCACGGCCTCGGGCAGATAGCCCCCTTCGCGGTAGCCGTGGGTGAGATCGCCGCTCTGAGGGTCGCGCCAGTCGAGCGGGAACACCGGGAAGCCGAGGCGGTCGCCGTCGCGCTTGCTGAGCTTGCCTTTGCCGTCGGGCTTGAGCAGAAGAGGAAGGTGGACGAACTCGGGACGGGTGTCGCTCCAGCCGAAAGCTTCGTAGAGAAGGAAGTGGAGCGGGGCCGACGGGAGCCATTCCTCGCCGCGTATGACGTGGCTGACCTCCATCAGATGGTCGTCGACGATATTGGCCAGATGGTAGGTCGGCAGGTCGTCGGCGCTTTTGTATAGCACTTTGTCGTCGAGGACGCTCGAGTTTATCGTGACACGTCCGCGGAGAAGGTCGTCGACTGCGACTTCTCGGCCCGGCTCAATCTTGAATCTGACAACGTAGGGCTCCCCTTCAGCGATGCGGCGCTCTACTTCTTCAGCGCTCATCGTCAGTGAGTTGCGCATCTGTCCGCGCGTCGAGGCGTCATATTGGAAATTCGGAGTGGCCTCGCGGGCTGCCTGAAGCTCTTCGGGAGTGTCGAAAGCTATATAGGCTTTCCCCGCGTCGAGAAGCATTCTGACATGCTCGCGGTAGATGTCGCGGCGCTCGCTCTGGCGGTAGGGGCCGTGGGGGCCTCCTTCGCGCACGCCTTCGTCGATTTTTATGCCGAGCCAAGCCAGCGCCTCGTTGATATAGTCTTCGGCGCCGGGAACAAACCGGCGTGAGTCGGTGTCTTCGATGCGAAGAATCATCTCGCCGCCGTTGTGGCGGGCAAACAGATAGTTATATAGAGCGGTGCGCACACCGCCGATGTGAAGCGGCCCGGTGGGCGACGGGGCGAATCTGACCCTTACCTTGCGATTTTCCATATCGTTGATTATTTAACTCCGCAAAGTTAAGCCTTTTTTCCCACCGAGCCAAACCTCTGTCCTTTCCGCCTTTCATTCGGGGTTTAATCCGAAAGCGGTCTTCAGGTGTTATGTAATAGGGGATGTTTACTCCGCAATTAATAATTTTAAAATATTTGTTATGTATCAGTATCAGGTTTCATTTTCTCAGGCTGTCAGGATGGCCTTTGACTCGTATTGCCGTTTTCAGGGCCGCTCTTCACGTTCGGAATATTGGTGGTGGGTGCTTTTTGTCGCCATATTAAGCTTCTGTATCGGAATTATCGAAGGCGTTCTGGGTTTCAGTATGACAGCTGTCCAGACAACATCCGGGATTCTCAGCCTCGTTCTTTTGCTGCCGGGACTCGGTCTCTCCGTGCGCCGTCTCCACGATATAGGCAAGTCAGGCTGGTGGGTTCTGCTCGGCTTTATTCCCTTGGTGGGCACCATTATATTGATCATCTGGTTCGCCCGCGACAGCGAGATGACGGAAAACCGCTATGGCCCCGTGCCCAATATGGCGAGATGACTCTCATGTTTCCGGCCACGCGCAGCGGCAATGACAAGCGAAAAAACGCTCTTTCACTTGTCATTGCTGTAGCGTTTTGTTACCTTTGCCCTCACGATGAGAAAACTGCTATTCCTTTTTCCGATAACTCTCGTGATGGCAACGGTAATGTCTTGCTCCGGCAAGGGCGACCGCCATACTGTCGACAGCGTTGAATTCGACGGCTCGGCCTCTGCGTCCGCCTCCGCCCCCGCCCCAACATCTACATCCGCTACATCCGCCACATCCGATATATCAGTTACATCCGATACCTCCGCCCCATCCAACGTGCGAAGCCGCCCAATAGGCAATCTCAGGGAGGTTTTCAACGACTCAAACTATGTCCACTGGGCTTCGGCCGAACAGGTCGGCATAAAGCCGCTCGGCGACCGCCGCAGCCACTGGCGCCCCTCGCGCCCGCTCTGGAGAATCCAGACCTGCGAGGATTTCGTCGTCGACGAACTGACATATTCCGTGCCTTATCTTGTGCCCGAGGCCTATAACGCCGTCCACGAGATAGGACGCCGGTTCCGCGATTCAGTGCGCACCCGTGGCGGCGGCGACTACCGCATGATCGTCACCAGCGTTCTGCGCACTCCCGATGCCGTCAGGCGTCTGCGACGTGTCAACCGCAACGCCATCGACTCGAGCGTCCATCAGCTCGCTACGACCGTCGATATTTCCTATGCCAAATTCATGGGCTCTCCCGAACCGACCGCGCAGACCGTCGGCGAGCTTAAAGGAGTTCTCTCGGAAGTCCTCGCCGCCATGCGTTCCGAAGGCAAGATATGGGTCAAATATGAATACCATCAGCCCTGTTTCCATCTCACCTGCCGTCCTGTCGGCAACAAACAATAACCTGATATGCCGACTCAAACCGAACAGTCCGAACAGTCTCAGCCGCGTCGACCGCGCCGCCGCTGGTGGGTGCGCCTGATAAAATGGGTGGCCATAGCTTTTGTGGCGCTGGTTCTTCTCATCGTCCTTATTGTCGGAGGGGCTGTGTGGATTCTCACCCCCGAACGCCTGACGCCGCTTGTCGAGCACTATGCTTCGGAATATATCGACGGCCGTGTCAAAGCCAAGCGCATCGAGCTGACATTCTGGAAAACATTCCCGCGCCTGAATGTCGACGTCGACTCGCTTGAGGTTATCAGCGGCAGCCTGCGCGGCCTGACCCCCGACCAGCAGTCCCGGCTTCCGCAGGGTGCCGACTCGCTTCTGAGCGTGGCCGGATTTCATGCCGACGTCAATATTCTCAGACTTTTCACCGGAACAATCGCGCTCCACGACATAACCATCGACTCGCCCCGGGTCAATATCGTCGATGTCAGCCCCACGGTCTCAAACTACAATATTTTCCCGAAATCCGAGGAAACAGATACTACGACGACTCCGATTCCCGACATTATTCTGTCGCGTTTCGCGATAACCGGACGTGCGCCGATCCATTATGTGTCGCTGGCCGACAGCGTTGAGTTCAAACTCAACCTGACCAATACTACTGTCAGCGGCGACGATGCACCCGGCTATCGTCTCGACTTCGCCGCCGACGCCTCGTCGCAGCTCGGCGATATGACGTTCGACAATCTGCGCATCGGAATGGGGGGCGATATTGTCTGGAACCATAAGAAACCCTACCGCATCGAGCTCAGCGATTTTCAGGCCGGCATAAACGATGTCAACGCCGTGGTCAACACCGTGGTCGACTTCGAACGTGACCTGACGATCGAGAGCCTGCTTTTCAGGATGCCGCTGGTCGATGTAAATTCGCTGATACGCCTTGTGCCTCCGCAGCTGCGCGGCGAACTCGGCAAAATCGTCAATAATCTGCGCATCGGGCTGACTGCCAGGCTGACTCAGCCATACGTGCCTGCCATAGAGCGCTATCCTTCGATGAAACTTCAGATTACGGTTCCCGAGGGGGAAGCCTCCTATCAGAAACTCAAGCTCTCGGCTCTGGCTCTCGACCTTGACGCTCATATCGACGGCAAAAACCTAAACAACAGCCGTTTTGACCTGAAACGGCTCTATGCCAATGGCGAGGGGGTAGCCTTCACGCTGAAAGCCGTTCTGACCGATCTTGTCAGCGACCCGAAAATCGAAGGGACTTTTGAGGGCGGTGTCGATCTCGGACGTCTGCCGATGAATCTGATCGCCCCTGAACTGGGAGCGAAGGTGACGGGGCGCCTTAAGGCCGACGCATCTTTCGCCGGGCGCCGCAGCTATCTGACGCGCGAGAATTTCCATCGACTGAACGTCGACGGCGAGGCGTCGCTCTCCGACTTCCGTTTCGATATGCCCGAGATGCCTGTCGAGGCTTTCATCCGCCACGCCGGCCTGAAACTCGGGTCGAACTCGTCGGTCAACGGTGCCGACTCGCTGCTGACAGTCAGTTTCTCGATCGACACCGTTTCGGTGGCAATGCCCGGTCTTGAAGCTCAGGCTCGCGCTTTCAAGATAGGAATCGGCTCGCGCAATGTAGCCTCAAGTGTCGACACCACCCAGATCAATCCCATCGGCGCCCGCGCCACTCTCGGCTTTGCTCGCCTCAAATCGGTCGACGACTCGACGAGCATACGTCTGCGCGACATCGACCTCACGGGCGTTCTGCGCCGCTTCCGCAATGAGGCGCGTGTGCCTCAGTTCGACATGAAGTTCACGGCGCGCCGCATGCGCTATTCCGACCGCCTCAACCGCGCGAGCCTCCGCGAAGCCGACATTGCCGCCACAGTCCATCCGACGCCACCGCGCCAGCGTTCTGTTTCTAATCTTTGATGATTACTCACCAACATTAAATTCTACTGTATCCTGAGCGTTCTTGATCTCGCTGTCAATGTCAGCGCCATTCTGAACAACATTTGTGATTGCATCTGTTAATGCACTTCTAACATCTGAGTAGTATGCGCCATAATCGATTCCAGGAACCTTTCCAGCGAAGTCTACGATGTCTTTGTATACAGCCTGTCCAGCGTAGAAATCAGATGTCTCATTGTAAACTTTAGACTCAGCAGCCGGTAAGTAACTTGCGATTGCTCCAGCGTTTGGAAGAAGATCATCATATAACTCTACGCTTCCACCGAATGTTGTCTTAAGGAAGTCATATGCAAGGTCTGTGTTCTTGCAGTTAGAAGATACTGCCCAGCTTGCTCCACCACAGTTTGCGTAGTTTGTAGCACCCTCAACATCATCAAGTTTAGGCATGTTTACGATAGACCATTTTCCAGCCTGATCGTCAGCTGCCTGAATTGAAGACATGATCCAGCATCCCTGGATAACACCAGCTGCTGTTCCCTTGTTCATAGAAGCGATGTACTGATCCCAGTCAGTGTAATCAACCATGATTCCTTCGTCGATGAGCTGTTTGTATGTCTCGATTGCTTTCTTAAGAGCTTTGTTATTAACTAAGTCAACTTTTCCGTCTACCATCGGAGAAGCACCTGCAGACTGAAGCATCTCGATGATGATCTCAGATCCGCCTGAGCTTGTAAGCATTGGAACATTGTTTGTCTCAACTACTTTTTTAGCTTTTTCGATGAAGTCTGACCATGTTGTGTCTTTGAAGTCATCTACTGTAAGACCAGCTGCCTCAACCATGTCTTTACGGATTGCCATGATTGTAGCACCGTTATCAAATGGTACACCATAGTTCTTTCCATCTACTGTAGAGTCAGCTAACTTTCCTGCTGAGAAATTTGAAAAATCAATTCCTGAATCTGTCAGTTCTGTAAAGATTCCTGAATAGTTTGCAACGTTTTTGTGGAAAGAGTAATCCTGCATCAGGAAGATGTCCGGCAATGTGCTGTAATCATCAGCTTCAGCTGCTGTGATCAGAGCTGTCTCAATATCTGAATATACTTTTTCCTGAATATCCAGTTTGAAATCCGGGTGATCTTTCTGGTAGATTGCCTCTGCCTGTTTCATTGCATAAACGTTGAAGTTAGGATCCCAGCACCATACGCTCAGTGTGTTTTCCTGTGATGCATCATTCTTTGCATCAGTGTTGTTGTCAGCTTTGCTTCCGCATCCTGCAAGTACAGATACTGACATTGCTGCTACTAAAAGTGCGCTCAATACTTTCTTTTTCATAGTTTTTGTCCTCCTTATACATTTAAAAGTACTGCTTTATAAAATATGAAATGCATTCCTTGCGTTTCATAAGTTATCTTTATTCAACATCATCTACCCAACGCATCTCGCCTGGCTCTAAATCCAGTTCATATACACAGTTGCCATTGATATATACATCTGTGTGTCGCGCTTCTGATGAGTTATTAATAACTGCGATCTTCTTACTCTTCGGGAATACAGTTACTTCTGTATCAACATTTGTTACATAGTAATGCTTCATCTCTTTTTCCATGCCTGCTGCATAGTAAATAGCACGAAGAAGAATTCTGCAGTTCTGTGGAGAATATGGAAGACCTGCAAAGTATACGCTATGTCCTTTTCCATATTCATTAACAACCATCTGGCTGTACTCTCCATCCATTGCAAGGATCTGGTAATTCTTGCCCTGTGCATAGACACGGCTTGTTCCCTCACCAAAATCTATTTTACCTTCAATATCCTCTAAAATAAAGTGGTTTGCATCTAATTCATTATACTTATCTGTATTAAGTGAGAAACACATCTCACGATCTACGCCAAGTACATCTGACAGCTGGAAGAATCTTCCCTGATGCTGATATGCTGTCGGTTCACCAACTCCGATGAATCCGCCTCCCTCGTCAACAAAGCGACGAATATTTGTTACAACTTCTTCATCGATCCAGTTTTCAGCTCCACTAAATGCTGTATATGCATCACCTACATTGATGATTACTCCAATGTCTTCCGGAATACCTTTCTTCACGTCATCAAAGGAGATGAATTCAACTTCGAATGGCATACCACTTAAGCACTCAAGCACACCTTCTGCTGAATAAGTCTCTCTGTGCCAAATTGCGTGATGTACCTGATTAGACATCCACTTTCTCAGTCCTCCCCAACAGTTGAGGATTGCAACCTTAAATGGTGCTACATAGGAAGGTGTTCCCTGCATATTCTCATGAATCTGACGGAACTCTGTAACAACTTTCTGGATCTCATCAATGAATCCCGGCCAGTTACTGGCAAGTTTTAAGTATCCGCCGTATCCGATTCTGTCTAATGGTGAACGAAGAAGAGCACGTCTTGCTTTTCTCCAGTTGTCTCTTGCTTCTCCGATCGGATCTCCGCCTTCGCAGAATACATCTGGGAAGAAGTATGGTAAGAGACGTCCCTCTGTATAATCAACGCCTTTGATATCAGAAATCATACGAAGTGTCACACCACTTCCAACAGAACCTACAACTGCATCAAGTCCGATGCCTGCAAAGTATTTACCATAAGGCTCTGTTCCGATCCAGTGATCTCCAAGGAACATCATAGCTTCCTTGCCATAAGAGTGAACGATATCAACCAGCTCTTTAGCGAGTGCACAAACTTCAATCTGCTGGAATTCAATAAAGTCACGGAATTCTTTGCTCGGTACGCGGAACATACTGTTGTGATATCCCTGATCTACGATAAATTCCGGACGGAATTTATATCCTGCCCATTTCTCAAACTTCTCTAAAATATATGGGCTTACACTTGCACTGTATCCGAACCACTCAACGTACTTTTCTCTCTTCTGATCATCAAATGTTAATGTGAACTGATGGAAAAATGTTGTAAATCGAACAACATCTATATTCGGATTCTCTTCACACCATCTTTTCAGCTTTTCCTTTACATACTTCTGTGTCTTCGGCTGTCTCACATCATATGTTAACTGATGTGGTGTATCCTGCCAATCATTCGTAATGAAATTGTACATATGTACCGGATCCCAAATAAGGAATGCCAGAAAGCTTACTGTATATTCATGATATGATTTTGTCTGAATCTCAACCTCTCCTGAAGCTTCATCAAACTCCCATTTATCTGTAGGAACAATCTCTCCTGTTGTACGGTCGATCACTTCCCACCAACGTTTTGGATCATCTAACGTATTTACTTTCAGCTGCTCTGTGTGAAATCCTTCCATTAAGCGAATACGAAGTGTTTCGCCTCTTGCTGTCACACGGTTACTGATCAAATATTCCTGCTGAATTTCTTCCGGATTGGCACTTGCCCACTCATTATCTTTTCTTGTTGTATAATAAGTAGCGTATTTCTTAACCGGCTCTGACAGAAGTTCTTCTGGCATCTCTGTTCCGTCACAATCTCTCAACGCATCTGCTCCCAAGACGCGTGCCTGCTTCACGCTTACTTCCCCTTTTTCGTACT
>OGWR01003569.1_pt1 | contig 9870 bp, 11 predicted proteins | sample 1576061 | NCBI WGS metagenome assembly OGWR01 (sample SAMEA3541511, study PRJEB24748) | human gut metagenome | biome: human gut; feature: human-associated habitat; material: faeces | place: China | collected 2012 | reverse complement strand
TACATTTAAATAAAATTCAAGAAATTAATGGCCCTTACTTTATATGAAATTACATCCTCCATTGAATTAAGAAAATTAAATAACCACAATTATTATCGTATCGATTATATGGAAGTATAATATATTAAAGCATACGAAGGATAATAGGATGATATTTCATCAAATAATTAAAATAAAGTTTAAAAGTCAGGTCGTAGAATCATAACACAAAAGAAAATTTATATTTAACAACGAAAAAGCTAAATTCAACATTGATTATGACCAAATCTATAGAAAATAGAATAGCTAAAAACACCTTATTTTTATACATAAGGCAAATTATAACACTAATTGTAGGCTTATATACTAGCCGAATTATTCTTGAAACCTTAGGAATAGAAAATTATGGTATTTATAATGTTGTAGGAGGAATTGTAGCTATACTAAATTTCTTAAATACAGCCATGAGTATTACTACTCAGCGCTATTTAACGTTTGAATTAGGTCTTGGCAATATCGATAAGTTACAGAAAGTTTTTACTGCAAGCATGCTGATACATTTTCTGATTGCTTTAATTATCATATTATTAGGAGAAAGTATTGGTTTATGGCTCTTGTACAATAAATTGACAATACCTACTGATAAAATAGCAAGTGCTGCATGGGCATATCAGTTTTCAATATTAGCTGCAATTTTAATGATAATAAGTGTTCCATATAATGCATGTATTATTGCACATGAGAAGATGAAAGCCTTCTCCTATATATCTATTCTTGAAACATTTCTTAAATTATTAATAGCATATGCTTTGTATTTTACGCCATTCGATAAGTTAAAAACTTACGCTTTATTAATTTTTCTTGTTCATCTTACTATTCGAATCTTATTTGGGTATTATTGTAAGAAAAACTTCCAAGAAAGTCGATTTACACTACCAATAGATAAATCTCTATTAAAAGAAATGTCAAAATTCACAGGATGGAATTTGGTCAATGATATATCAACAATAACTTATACGCAGGGAATTAATATTTTACTAAATACATTTTTTGCTCCAACAATTAATGCAGCTAGAGGAATTGCAATCCAATTACAGAACGCAGTATATAATTTTTGTAATAACTTTCAAACTGCAATTAATCCTCAAATTACTAAAACATATGCAACAAACGATATTACTACTATGCACAATCTCATTTATGCCAGTTCTAAATATAGTTTTTTCCTTTTATTGATAGTCTTATCTCCACTCCTTTTTGACACGAATTATATTTTACTTATTTGGTTAAAAAATGTTCCTGATTATACAGTCAGTTTTGTAAGAATAATTTTATGTATTACGGTCATTGATTGCATATCTAATCCTCTCCTTACAAGTGCAAAAGCAACAGGAAATATAAAAAAACTACAATGTATTTCTGGAACTATTTATTTTTCTATCTTACCCATATCATATCTATGTCTATCATTAGGTATGCCACCACAAAGTGTATTTATTACACATCTTTCCATTGCAATAATCATATGGATTATAAGACTTACTTTAATACAAAAGATGATTAACTTATCATTAAAAAGATATACATATGATGTAATTTTAAGAATTTTACCAATTATAATTATATCCTCTATCCTATCTTATTTTATATACAAATATATGCCACATAATAACTTATTCTACCTACTTCTTGATTATGGAATATATCTAATAATTTTATTATCTTTTGTATTTCTTATAGGATTAAACAATGAAGAAAGAATTTTTATAAAAAGGAAATTAGTATCATATTCAATTAAAAAAACAAAAAAATGACAATAAGAAAAATTTATAGAACAATAAAAGGACGAATTCTTCCTTTTATTTTATACAAAGGAATACTACGATTAATCAAAAAAATAGAGTACATTCCGAGCATAATTAAGAACCATAATAATATCTTATATATTACAATGAGTTTACCATCCTATAAAACGACTAATACCAATTGGGGGGATGATATAAATATTTTCTTATGTGAAATACTTTCTGGAAAGAAAGTTATACCTTATAAACATGCGCTATTCAGAACACAAAACTATTTGGTTATAGGAAGCATCATAAACTGGTTTTCTAATTCCAAAAGTATCATTTGGGGAAGTGGCGTTTTATCATCGCAGTATAAATTAAAACATAAACCATCAAAAGTTCTTGCTGTACGCGGCCCTCTTACAAGAGAATATTTAATTCAAAAAGGGGTAGAATGTCCACCTGTATTTGGAGATCCCGCTTTATTAATTCCTTTATTTTATAACCCTCAAGAAGTACCTAAAAAATACCTATATGGCCTAATTTTACACCATAGAGATAAAAAAAATCCAGCCATAACCGAGCTCATTAGAAATCACAAGAAAGATCTATTAATTATTGATATTGTTAACTATGGTACTTGGTCAAGTTTTATTGATAAGATTTTGTCTTGCCAATATATCTTATCAACGAGTCTACACGGAATCATAATTTCTGATGCATATAATATTCCTAACTTATGGTGCAAGATATATTTCTCGTGTGAAGATAATGGGTTTAAATTTAGGGATTACTATCTTTCTGTTAAGAAAGACATCACTTCTCCATATATTATAAAAGATACATCAACTGAAAAAGAAATTTTACAAGAACTAAAGAAATGGACTCCAATTCAAATCAATATAAAACCATTAATAAATTCCTGTCCTTTTATTAATCCAACAATTCAACAAAAACTCAATGATATAATCAACAATGAAAATAGCATTTTTCTTAAAAAATAACAATTTACGTGATATAGACTTTAATCTATTAGAACTTGGGAATCCTGGATTAGGAGGGTCTGAATATTGCATATGTCAAGTTGCATATCTATTAAGTTTACACAATACGGTTTATTTATTTTGCACAGATAAAACAAAGTTGAAAAACTCATCATCGCTTAATCTTATAAATACTAGTACAGTACAAGAGATGATTGAATATGCTAATCAAATAAAAATTGATTGTCTAGTTTTAAAAGATGAAGACGAATATTTTCAAAATAAGTATATTGAAGCAACATCTTATACCAAAATTATAATATGGTGTCATAATTTCATAAGTAAGAAAAAATTATCCTACTACAATAGCCTTACATCAATACCAAGAATCGTCTGTGTTGGGAATGAACAATTGGATTTCTATAGAGACCACCCTGCGTTTTATAAATCATGCGTTATTTATAATGGATTAACTTCCACAGAAATTCAAAAAGCAATTTCCAATGCATTACCATATAATAAAAGAGAAAATATTATTACATATATAGGAAGCCTCACAAAACCTAAAGGATTTTATCTATTAGCTAAACAATGGAAAAAAATCCTAGCTAAAATTCCAGATGCAGAACTGTATATAATTGGAGGAGGAAATTTATACAATAATGCACAGAAACTAGGGACATACAATATTGCAGAAGAAACATATGAAAAAACATTTATCAAATATCTAATAGACAGAAAAACTGGATCAATTTTACCATCTGTACATTTCTGTGGAGTTTTAGGCACAGAAAAGAACCAAATACTAGCAAAATCTAAAGTTGGAGTACCAAACCCAAGTGGCGAAACCGAAACCTTTTGCATAACTGCATTAGAAATGCAAATATATGGTTGTCTTGTAACAACGAAAAGATTCGGAGGTTTTTTAGATACAATATGTAGTTCAAAGAGTTTAATGTATAATTATACATCTAACTTAAGTAAAAATATAATTAAACTTTTATCCGAAAAGAACAACGATATAGAGGAAACAATTTTAAATATTAACAACAAATTTAATTATGACAAAATCATTCCACAATGGCTATTAATGTTTAAGGAAATTGCACAAAATGAATCACCAACTGTACCAATAATGAAAAATATTGGTTACAATAACAAATGGATTAAAGAGATTCTAAGAATCATGAAAAAATATAAGTGTTTCAATAAAATCAAATCAACTCCTCAAATACTTTCTCTAAAATACTATTTAAATAAAAAGTTCTATGAATAAATTGATTTCAATTATAATTCCTGTCTATAATCTAGAAGATTATTTAGAAGACTGTTTCAATTCAATTTTGGCACAGAATTATTCAAATTATGAAGTTATTATTGTTAATGATGGTTCAAATGATAGTTCTGAAGATATATGTAAAAGGTTCACAGCAATAGACTCAAGGTTCAAATATTTTAGACAAGCTAAAGCTGGTGTTTCAACCGCCCGAAATAATGGAATACATCAAAGTAGAGGTGAATATATTGTTTTTATGGATGCAGATGATACTATTGCAGCAAACCATCTTACAAATCTCCTAAATTATTCAGAAAATGACATCGTATTTACTGGATTTACAATTGTAGAACTAAACAAAAGACTTCAACGTAATATACAGCTTTCTCTAAATGGAACCTTCGAACTTAATGAACATATTATACTTCAAATATCAAAAGCAGGACTATTTGGATCAACATGGAATAAACTATTTAAAAAGGAAATAATTTCTCGATATAATATTTATTTTAATCCAGATATTTCTTTTAGAGAAGATTTAATTTTTACATTTGATTATATTAGGCATTGCAGGAAAATTGGTATAAGTTCCGCTTGTACTTATTACTATCAATTAAGAGAGAAATCTCTAATACATTCTCGAATCCAATTTGATTCATACAAATGTATGATAAATGAATTAACAAAAAGAATCTCTGAATTAAATAATACATCTTTAAAAAATTATTACTCTCCAATAATAACTACAGATATAAATATATCACTAATATCATTATTTCTACAAAAAAAAGAGAAGAAAATACAAATAGAATATTTACATGATATCAAAAATAACCCATTTTATCAGCCTATTGGTAGATTAAGGAAAAAAGACAAATACCTTACTAGAATAATAAAATATATTCCATCACATATATTGATATTTTTATTAAAATATGGGACTAAACTTTTATACAAATAAAAAAGAATATAAACTTTTCTATTATTCTTTACTTATAGCTATACTCTGTACAATATTATCACAAAGTAGTTGGAGCATTGATTTTAAAATAGCTCCTTATCTTCAATTATCATGGATATTTCCATTAATTTTAGGTTTTCAATTTAAATCATTGTACAATATAATAACACCTATACTATTGCTATCAATATTATTCGTCTATTGCATTTTTATGACAGCAATATTCCCTGATTCTGATTATATATCCATATTATCAGTTCAAAGAATTCCTCTAATTCTAATGCTACTCATTATCGGTAACAATGCATCTCGAAAATTATCACAAAGCCAATTACAAAAGGTACTCTTAATAGCAACTAGCATCGGAGGTTTTCTACTATTAATTTCTTTTTATTTAAAACCTGGAGAACTTAGCTATAGTGAAAACTCTTTGCAATTAGGTACACGAAAAAATACTTTAGCAATACTAATTCTGACCTGCATATATATAGTTTACAAACTAAATACAAATAAAAATCGTATTTCGCAGATATGTATATTTATCTATTTTCTTTCTGCAATATTCTTAATGATTTCAATGAAATGTAGAACAGCAATCTTCTCCATTCCTCTAATTTGTGTATCAGAATTTATTCTATCAAAGAAAAAATTTAAACTTTCCACAATAATTAAATTAATTCTTGTTTCTGTTGGTATTATATCTTTATTCCCCAATATATTCCAATACATCTTTACTGATTTCATATACGACGATATTAATACTAAAGAAATGAATTCAATGAATGTGCGATATTCAATGATTGAAACATTTAATAAATTATTTGCAAACAATATATTTTGTGGAACGGGTAAACTTTTTATTGAGAATTTTTATCTCATGAACCTTTTAAATCTAGGCATAATAGGTTTCACCCCTTTATTGTTATTCCTATTTTGGAGTTATAAGGTATGTTTTTCTCTCAATAATAGACCACTTTTTTCTCTGAATAAAATATTATTTATTTTATATACATTTAATGGGCTATTAGAAGGCGAATCACCATTTGGTCCAGGAACCAGATGTTTTATCTTATGGTTCATTATAGGGTATTCCATCTCATATTATGGGAAAACTAAAAAAACAATTATGAAAACTATAATCTCGCATAAAATTGAATAATATTCTTAAGAAAAGTATTTAAACACAATATATAAAACACCTTCTAAAAGTAAACTTCCAAAATTGGCGTATTGACTAGCATGGCTCTTTCCCATACCTTCGTGCTAAACTTAAAACTTGAAAGATTATGTTTAGCGAAAAAGACTTTGAAAGACTGTGGTTCCTATACAAAACCGAGGGTGAGCCCAAAGGGGTTTCCATCAACTCATTCTGCATTAGCAACAATATTCCATACACGGCATTCTATGACTGGTTCAAGAAGGCACAAAAGAAGGTTGTACCTGTAGAAGTGGAAGGAATTCCGGAAGAGTTGATTCGGACAGGCAATGAAGAACGGCAGGATGTTGCTAAAGACAAGCCCAAACGTACAACTCCCCATAAAGGAAGCATCATGGTGACGATAAAAACACGTGAAGGCTTGTGCATTCAGAAGAAAGGCTTAGACTATCAGGGGCTGAAAACGCTGGTAGAGAAACTGGAGGGCTTATGCTGAGCATCAACGGTCTTCACAACTTCTACTACCTTCCTGAGCTTCATGATATGAGATGCAAGGCTCAGCGTATATGTGAGATAATCCGCGGCAGGTACCACCGTGACCCGATGAACGGCGATGTTTACATGTTCATGTCTAAAGACTAGCGCAAGGTTCGCATGATACACTATGAGCGCAATGCCTATTATCTTCATGAGAAGTCCTTCATAAAGGGCTACAGGTTCATGAGGATAGAGCGCAAGGATGACGTGACAGTGTATAAGATAGACTGGAAAGACCTGGTCACAATACTTGAAACTCCGGTAATAACGAGCATAAGAATTTAATGATAAAACTCTGAATATCAGCAATAAAAGCTCTCTAAACATTTGCGTATCTCACTGAAAATGAGTATCTTTACATAAAATTTAGAGAACATGGAAACAGAGGAACTTATAGAACACATACTCAGACAGAAGCATCTTGAAGAGATGATGAACAGGCCTGAAAAGGAGCATACACCCCTTGAAGGTATGGATAATGAGCAGATAAAGAGGTTCGCCCTGTTCCTGTTTGAAGAGAATCAGAACAAGAGCAAGCAGCTTGATGAAATGATAGCACGACTTGATGAAATAGGAAAAGACCTGAAGGACGCCAACCGTAAGATTGATTCCCTTACAGATGCCCTGCTTAAGGCAAACAGCAAGGCTGAGAAGGCTGCCATTGAATGCAAGCTCCGCGACAAGGAATACAAAAAGCTTGAGAAAAAGCATAACGCCCTTGTCGAGCGTCTTTCACTTATGAATAACCAGACTTACGCTTCATCCAAAAGCCTTAAAGGCATTGACCGCAAAAAGGTCGTAAAAGGAAAGCATGATGACAAGGATAATTAGAAAGATGTCAATACCGGCATACAGGGAGGCAAAGAACCGTCTGTCGGATATGGACTGGAACACCTCTGTGCAGAACCTGCTGAACTGGGCCGACAAAGGTGCCATGCAGCTGAACAAGCTGATACCTGCCCTCAAGAAAATTGCCCTTCAGGACGGCGCCAATTCTCTCCCCTTTTATATGTATCTTGACAATGAGTTTATGGATATAAATCATCTCTGCTGTCTGGCTCATGCAAGGGCTAAGTTCAAGTATGCCTTCGACCAGGGAAGCCTGCAGGCAAGAATCTTCCTTGAGCTGATAGGAAAGTTATACGGCATGGAAGATACTTACCGCCGGGAAAAACTTACCGCAGACGAGATTTACCACAGAAGAAACAGTAAGGAAACGACGGAAATCATTGATAGGATAAGGACAGAGCTTTATGATCTGCTTGCAAATCCGGATGAGAGCCGAAGTGAACTTATGGGCAAGGCCCTTAAGTATCTGAAGAACTTCTGGAATCAGATCTTCGCCTACAGAAACGATGGAGAATACTCAATAGACAATATGGCGGCTGAAAGAGCGATAAGACCAATCACTGTCCAACGAAAGAACAGTCTGTTCTTCGGAAGCGTGAAAGGAATACAGAACTCCGCAATCTATAATACCTTTATAGAAACCTGCAAACAGGTAGGAGTCTCCTTCAGGGATTACTTCTGCAGGCTGCTCAGAGAATTAAAAAAAGGAAGAACGGATTACGAAAACCTGCTTCCCATGACAATATGCAAATAATAATCGTTAAATTTGTGGACTCTTTTTTAGACGGGTGCCTGCTGGCGCCCGTCTAAAAAGGGGTACCCTAAAATTGGAAGTTTACTTACCTAAAACACTTATTTGAATGTAATTTTCATAATAAGGATTGCGACAAAAAAGCTTTTCTACCATGTTCTAATAAGCCAAAATATGTTAAAACAAAAAATATTTTCTTGCGAATATTTTTATTTTATCGATTGAAAAACAGACAATAAAATCTTCGCAGCGAAAATAGAATGATTACAGTCATTTTAAGGATATTAATAAGACGAATAAAACAATATGTAATGAAAAAGAATAATCCAATGCGTATATTATACGTCAACGGTGGTTTAATGAACCGAGGAGGTATAGAATCATATATGATGAACTATTACCGAAGTTTTGACCGCGAAAAAATTCAGATAGACTTTATCGTCCACAACGCAGGAGGATCTGGCTATTATGACGACGAAATTAAAAAATTAGGAGGTAATATCTATGTGGTACCTCAAAAAAGCAAACATCCACTTACATATCCTTCTTATTTAAAGAAGATTTTTAAAGATAATAATTATAAGATTATTCATACACACATGGATGCGATGGGTACTTGGGTGTTGAAAATAGCTAAAGAATGTGGAATACCTGTTCGGATAGCCCACAGTCATAATACTCAACATCTGACTACCAACCCTATTAAATTATTTTTCTTAGAACAAGCTAGAAAAAAGATAAATTTATATGCAACGCATAGAATGGCATGTTCTGAAGCGGCAGGAAACTGGCTTTTCGGCAACGCTCCATATCAAATAATCAGAAACGCCATTGATTTAGATAAATTTGTATTCTCGCCTGCTACTAGAGAAAGTGTAAGAAAAGAATGGGGAGTCAAAGAAGATGAGTTTCTTATCGGACATGTAGGACGCTTTGACACCCAAAAGAATCATACATTCTTAATAGAGGCCTTCTATAAGATTCATCAAAAACTTCCCAACACAAAGTTAATGCTCATTGGAGAAGGTATGTTGATGTCTAAGATTAAAGATAAAGTAGAAAGACTAGGTTTAAAAGACAGCACAATATTCACTGGATCAAGAAATGACGCCAGCCTATTCTATAATGCTTTTGACTTGTTTGTTTTACCATCATTATTTGAAGGACTTGGAATAGTAGCTATCGAAGCTGAAATAAGTGGTTGTACGACTTATCTATCTGACCAAATACCACAAGATGCAAAAATTGCTCAAAATGTATCTTTCTTACCACTTGACACAAATACATGGACAGATAAAATAATTGCCTATGTTTCCCAGAAAAACATACGACAACAAGCTTTATTCGATATCTACAAATCAGGATATGATATAAAAACAGAAGCTCAGAAACTCCAAGACATATATTTAGATCTATGGAAAAACAGTTAAAAAAAATTCTTTTTATCACCAATATTCCAGCACCCTACCGAATAGACTTTTATAACGAATTAGGTAAATATTATAACCTTACAGTCTTATTCGAGGCTAAAAGAGCACCAGGGATTACATTCAACTGGAAAGAAGATGCAATAAAAAACTTCAAAGCCATA
>OGWR01003562.1_pt1 | contig 9891 bp, 10 predicted proteins | sample 1576061 | NCBI WGS metagenome assembly OGWR01 (sample SAMEA3541511, study PRJEB24748) | human gut metagenome | biome: human gut; feature: human-associated habitat; material: faeces | place: China | collected 2012 | reverse complement strand
GGGTGTACTTTCACTCTTACAGTAATCATCTACAATTTAATGTTGTACAAAGCAAGAAGAGCCTCGAAAGGGCTCTTTTTGTTATGCACGTTTTTCTTTTAGCATAAAAAAGTACAATCATTTATTCCCGAATAAATTGCAGACACTCACTGTAAAGTAGTATAATAACAACAATTAATATAGCTAATTGCACAAACAGGAATTGGCAATAAGCATGAAATGAGGTTTACACTATGGACGTAAGAAAAATGAGAAACGAATTACTGGGAAAGCGCCTTGTGGCTGCGCTTGAGTCGCGCAACATGGAGGCATATTATGTCGAGACAAAGGAAGAGGCTGTTAAGAAGGCATTGGAGCTGATTCCAAAGGGCAGCTCAATCAATATGGGCGGTGCCACATCGGTGAAGGAATGTGGTTTGTATGAGGCGCTCTCAAACGGAGAATATCAGTTTTATGACAGGGACAAGGTGTCTACGCAGGAGGAAAAGCAGGAGATAGCGTTAAAGGCATTTACATCGGATTATTTCCTTGGAAGTGTCAATGCGATGAGCGAGGAAGGCGTATTTATCAATATTGACGGAAATGCAAACCGTGTGGCAGCATATGCTTACGGACCGAAGCATGTGCTTCTTATAGTAGGCATGAACAAGGTCGTAAAGACTGAGGCAGACGCTATGAGCCGTGCGAGAAATGAGGCAGCGCCAATAAACGCACAGCGCTTTGGCATCGACACACCATGCTCTAAGAACGGTACCTGCTTTGACTGTAAGAGCCCGCAGTGTATCTGCTGTCAGATTCTGACCACACGCTTCTCAAGGGTGAAGGGACGTTTCCAGATTATTCTTGTGGATGAGAATCTGGGCTTTTAATATGTGAATAGCCGGAAAGGAAACATACGAAATGGGATATTTAATTAGTGAGACAACAAAAGAGGAACGCGAGGCAATTGTGGCTGAGTCGCTTGGCAATATCGAGGCCACCTGCGATGGCTGCATGTCGGGGCTTGCCGAGATGTATCAGGACTATATTGACGGAAAGAAGGAGCTTCGTGAGATAAATATGGAGTTCAATGCCAGGTATGTGCACGGAGAGGATATGCCGGGGCGAGGCGGCTGTGGATATAAGTAATATGGCGCGGTTTGGGATAATTACCGAAGCTTAATGATATCAGGGAGACGCAGATGATTTCATGCAGGGATGTTAACAATTTACAAATGGACGGAATGGAGCTTGTGGCGGGAGCAGCAGGGCTTGATAGGATGGTGTCATGGACGTATCTGGTGCAGACAAAGCCTTATAAGGATCATATGAATCCGGGCAACTTTGCGCTGCTTGTGGTAGATTACAGGAGATTTTCCATGGACGAAGCATATGATGCCATGGTTGAGCTGAATGAGCTGGGTATATCTGGCTTTGCAATTTCGGTTGTGGAGGACAGGGAAGAGACACCACAGAGGATGAAGGACAAGGCTGATGAGCTCAAACTGCCGTTGTTTTATATACGGTGGGAGGGTGCCACCTTTGTTGATATTGCGCAGAGCGTCGGAGAGCTGCTTTTAGAGACCAGTGTGGATAATAAAAGGACCGGGGACTACCTGTACAACCTGCTCTTTGGATACGAGGTAAATGACAAGTATATAGAAAAGATTTCTGCACAGCTTGGTCTGACCTTTGACCGGCCGTACAGGGTGGGAATCATCGTGATAGACCGCAAATACGGAGTGAATCTGGAGCAGGACGAGCACACATATACATACTATACCGACTGCCTGAACCGCGAGGTTATCCATATGAAGAAAAAGCCTATGTATATGAGGTTTTTGAACAAATTTGTGCTTCTTTTTGAAGAGACAAAGGATATGGAGACAGAGCATCAGATTGAAAGGATACTTAGGGACTTAGACAGTCGTGCACCATTTGCAGGGCTCATTCACAGCACATGCATACTTGGCGCTGCATACAGGAAGCCTGCGGATTTTGGCAAGAGCTATCAGGAGGCGAAAAATCTCATCCCAAAAAAGGATATTTTACCCAATCCGACCAACAGGAAGGTAATCAGTGCCAGCTCCATGGGCATATACAAGTATATGTTCAACAGTGGCAATCAGCAGGAAATCATGGATTATTGCAACGAGAAGCTAAAGCGGCTTGAGATGTATGATAATGCAAACGGCTCGTTTCTCATAGATACGCTGCTCAATTACTATATGTGTGGCTTTAATGTCCAAAAAACGGCACAGATGATGTACGTTCATCGTAATTCCCTGCAATACCGTCTGAAAAAGATAGAAGAAATACTGGAAATCAGCCTTGATGACTCGATGGAATATCTGGATGTAGTTAATTGTATTCTTGTAAAAAGGCTTATGTTTAATTAATTACTGTAAAAATGCACAAACAAATTGTGCAAAATTAACATTGCAAAGCTGCTTCATTGAGTTTATTATACGAACTAAGCAAAGGCGCTGGAGAAAAACTCCGGCGCCTTTTCGCATTTCAATAATCAAGGAGGAAAAGATTATGATGAAGAGAAGTAAGAGATTTGCAGAATTGATATTGACAGGTGTAATGGCGGCGACAACATTGTTTGGATGTGGTTCGTCATCAGGAGGAGCTGCTTCAGATAGCTCAGCGGCAGACAGCTCATCAAAGAAGGTTTTAAAGGTTGGTATGGAATGTGCATATGCTCCATTCAACTGGACACAGGATACAGATACCACACCGGACGGCAGCAAGGCAGTCAGGATAGCAGGCTCTGATTACTATGCATACGGCTATGATGTAGCAGTGGCACAGAAGCTTGCAGACCAGATGGGAATGGACCTTGAGGTACATAAGGTTGAGTGGTCATCAATCGGTATATCACTCGATGCAGGAGATTATGACTGTATCATCGCAGGTATGGGCAAGACAAAGGAAAGAGAAGCGTCATACGCATTCACAGAGCCTTATTACTATAGAAACAACTGTATCGTTGTTAAGAAGGGTGGCAAGTATTCAAATGTAAAGAGCCTTTCAGACCTTGCAGATACAGGCTGCAAAGTAACGACACAGCTTGGAACAGGCTGGATTCCACTTTTAGACCAGATAAAGGGTGCTGAGCAGTCAGGAAACTTTGAGACTACATCAGAGTGCTTCCTCGCAATATCAAACGGCAGCGCAGATGTATGTGTAATCGATGTTCCGACAGCAGAGTCAGCAGCACTGACAAACGATGATTTACAAATTATCGAGCTGGATGAGAATGATACCTTCACAGGTGATGATGAAATGGTAAATGTATGTATCGCAACAAGAAAGGATGATACAGCACTCAGAGATAAAATCCAGGATGCCATGAATGCAATCGGCTGGAATGACAAGGCAAAGATGGATGAGCTGATGGATCAGGTTCTGACACAGCAGCCGGCAGCCAACTAGTTGTTAGAGATTTATCTGATTCACGAAAAGATGAAAGACTGTGGGATGATGTTATATCGCATCATCCCACAATAGTCTGATAAACCGGCGTAAGCTGGGGATTAGAGAGATAAAAGTGAGGTAGCAGTATGATGATAAGTAATCCAAGTAATTCGTTAGAATGGATGGTATTTCTGGCGCAGAAATATTCAAGCATGTTTATCAAAGGAACCTGGCTTACGCTGTACATATCGGTAGTTGGTACATTGCTTGGCTTCGTATTGGGATATATCGTAGGCATAGTAAATGATGTAAAGCTTAACGATGGCGACAACATCGTAAAAAAGGTCCTTATCCGTATAGTAAAGGTGATATTTACAGTTTATGTTGAAGTATTCAGGGACACACCAATGATAGTTCAGGCGATGATTGTGTATTATGGAATACGTCAGATGGGCTATGAAAACCTGACACCTGTATTTGCAGGTATTCTCGTAACCGTATTAAATACAGGTGCCTACATGGGAGAGACAGTCAGAGCAGGAATCGGTTCAATAGATATGGGACAGCGTGAGGGCGCATGGGCCATGGGAATGTCACCGTTTAAGACAATGCTCTATGTAGTTTTGCCGCAGGCATTCAAGAATATCATTCCTGAGATGGCAAATACATTCCTTTTAAATCTGAAGATGACATCAGTGCTCAACGTTATCGCTGTGCAGGAGCTTTTCATGGCTGCCAAGACAGTCGGTGGAAACTACTACAAGTACTTTGAGTCATATCTGGTCATCGCGGTAATTTACTTTGTACTGTGCTTTGTATTTGATAAGCTCTTCAAGCTGATTGAAAAGAAGCTGCAGGGCAAGACAGACTATGCACTCGCAGTTGAGTACATGGACAATGAATAGGAGGCACAATATGAGTGAGACAGTAATTTCAATTAAGGATTTAAGCAAATCATTTGGTGATCATGAGGTACTCAGAAAGATAGATATTGATGTGCATTCCGGCGAGGTCATCTGTATTGTGGGCTCATCAGGTTCGGGAAAATCAACACTGCTTAGGTGCATCAACAAGCTTGAGAAACAGACCTCAGGAAAGATTTTATATCATGATAAAGAGGTCAGAAATGTACAAAAGGATATCAATGAATACCGTTCAAAGGTGGGAATGGTGTTCCAGTCCTTCAATTTGTTCAACAATATGACAGTGCTCCAGAACTGTATGCTTTGTACAAGAAGGGTGCTTCATTTGCCAAAGCAGGAGGCCTTTGACAGGGCAATCACACATCTGAAGGCAGTCGGCATGGCTCCTTATATCAATGCGAAGCCATCGCAGCTCTCAGGAGGACAGAAGCAGCGAGTTGCCATTGCCAGGTCGCTTTGTATGAACCCGGAGGTGCTTTTATTTGATGAGCCGACCTCGGCGCTTGACCCTGAGATGGTCGGAGAGGTGCTAAATGTCATGAAGGACCTCGCAAGGACAGGACTTACGATGATAATCGTCACACATGAGATGGCATTTGCCAGAGATGTTTCTACAAGAACTATTTTCATGGACTCAGGATATGTGGCAGAGGATGCAGCACCGTCAGAGCTGTTTACAAATCCTAAGAATCCAAGAACAAGAGAATTCTTAAGCAGATATCTGGCAGGCTAGATATGGTTGGCATTCAGAAGGAGGAAATGATAAATGGATAATTTTGTAGTAACCTTTGCCAGAGGATTTGGAACAGGCGGAAAAGCAATAGCATCACAGCTGGCAAAAGAGCTTGGAATACACTGTTATGAGAACCGTATCCTGACTCTTGCAAGCCAGCTGAGCGGACTTGACGAGAATGTGTTTCAGGAGGTAAATGAGAAGCTGCGTGAAGAGGGCGGATTTACGAGCTTTTTGCGAGGGCTTCCAAGAGCAAAGGGATATATATCAAGAAATGAGAAGTTCAAATCAGATGACAGGCTCTTTGAGTATCAGAGCCAGATTATCAATGAGCTTGCAGACAAGGAATCATGCGTCATAGTAGGAAAATGTGCCGACTATGTATTAAAGAATCGTCCAAATGTAGTGAGTATTTACATTGAGGCACCGCGTGCATTCTGTGTGGAGCGTACCATAGCCAATATGGGTGTGACACCTGAGGTGGCAAATGCCACGATTGAGAGAACAGATAAGTTCAGGGCAGACTATTACAAGTACTATACACACGGAAACTACTGGACCAATCCGGTGAACTACGACCTGACACTAAACAGTGAGCGTGTCGGTGTGGAAAACTGTGTGAAAACGATAGAGCAGTATCTGATCATAAAGGGCTTTATCAAGGCTGATATGATTAAGCCGGTGGGAGAACTCATATAAAAAGTATATAACAAAAAATTGCAGCTCGTGTAATGAGCTGCAAATTTTTTTTAATTATATAGATATGTCTATCCAAGCAAAGCCTTATCAGAAGCAAATTCCTCGCCGGAAGCCTCCTCAAACTTCATGAGCAGATCCTCCACAGTGAGATTTTTCTTTTCCTCGCCTGAGATATTAAGGACAACCTGTCCGTTATTCATCATGATGAGTCTGTTGCCGTGAGCGATTGCATCACGCATGTTGTGTGTGACCATCATGGCTGTCAGGCTGTTCTCCTTGATGATTTTGTCTGTGAGAGTGAGCACCTTTGCGGCTGTCTTCGGGTCGAGAGCAGCGGTGTGCTCATCCAAAAGCAGCACCTTCGGCTTCTGGAGTGAAGCCATGAGCAGTGTAACAGCCTGACGCTGTCCACCTGAGAGCAGACCAACCTTTGAGGTCATTCGATCCTCAAGTCCCAGATCAAGCTCCTTTAAAAGCTCGTGGAATTGCTCCTTTTCAGCCTTTGTAATACCCCAGCCAAGACCACGGCGCTTTCCGCGGCGAGCGGCAAGTGCGAGGTTTTCATCAATCTGCATGGTTGCGGTAGTTCCTGTCATTGGATCCTGGAACACACGTCCCAGAAATGATGCACGCTTGAACTCAGGAAGCCCTGTGACATCCACTCCATCGATGAGAATTGAACCATCGTCCACAGGCCATGTGCCTGCAACGGCATTGAGCATGGTTGATTTTCCGGCACCGTTACCACCGATAACAGTGACGAAATCACCCTCCTCAAGCTTTAAGTTTACACCATTTAGGGCATGCTTTTCATTGATTGTGCCCGGATTGAAGGTTTTATGTACGTTTCTAATCTCTAGCATTTATTTGCCCTCCTTTGCATTAAGTGCTGCGGCAGAGCGTTTGCCGGCCTTTTTGAAGGAGGCCTTGCTCTTGCCCTTCAGGTAAGGCACCGCAAGGAAAATTGCCACGATGATTGCAGTGAAGAGCTTTAAGTCATCACTTGGCATCTGCAGCCACAGAACAATTCCGATTACAATGTAGTAAACAATTCCACCAAATATGACAAAGATAAGTTTTCCCATGAAATTCATGTGCTTTCCGAGGAGTGCATCGCCTAGCACCTCACCGATGATAACTGCGGCAAGACCGATGACGATTCCACCACGGCCCATGTTTACATCGGAAAAGCCTGAGTACTGTGAAAGCAGGCCGCCTGAGAGCGCTACAATTGCATTTGAAAGCGCAAGACCGATGAGCTTCATGTTGTCAATGTTGATACCCTGAGCCTTGCTCATTGCAGGGTTGCAGCCTGTGGCACGGATAGCAGAGCCCTGCTCTGTTCCGAAATACCAGTAAAGCACCGCGATAATTACAATCGAGAAAATCACGCCGACAATTATCGCATGTGTCAGATTACGTGATGAAAGCACCAGATTATATTTATCTGCGCTAAGTGCCTGGTTGGCGTGGCGCTGCATGATATTTAAGTTGACAGAGTAGAGCGCTATCTGTGTAAGGATTCCTGCCAGAATCGGAGGAATGCCAAGCTTTGTATGTAAGAGACCAGTGCAGAGTCCTGCGAGCAGACCGGCAATACATGCGCAAAGCAGTGAAACCCAGATATTGTAGCCGTTAATCGTCATCATAACGGTTACGGCACCACCTGTTGCAAATGAGCCATCAACCGTCAGATCTGCGAAGTCCAGCAGTCTAAAGGTGATGTAAACACCGAGTGCCATGATACCCCATATCAGGCCCTGGGCTATATTGCCCGGAAGGGCATTGGTGAATGCAACCGGATTTAAGGTTGCAAAATAATTCATTAGAATCATTTTATTAAATACCTCCATAGTGCAGCTGTTTATTCAGCTGAGATTTCCTCATAGCCGTCAGGAACTGTGATTCCAAGCTCCTTGGCGCGGTCCGGAAGGTACTCCTTGGTGAACTTAGGAGCGCTCTTAACCTCCATAGTTTTGATGTCTGTACCATTTACAAGGATATCGTAAGCCATCTCACCTGTTGTGTATCCAAGGTCATAGTAGCTGATAGAAAGTGTTGCCACACCACAGCCCTTAGCGATTCCTTCCTCGCCTGCAAAGATAGGTTTCTTAGCCTGTGAAGCTACATTGTTGATAGCCTCTGTACATGAAGCAGCAGTGTTGTCAGTTGGGATGTAGATTGCATCAGATGCATCACATGCGCTCTGTGTTACTGCAGCAACATCATTTGAATCAGAGAAAGTGTACTCTTTTACAGTGTATCCTTCGTCCTCAAGGTATTTGGTAATGGTTGTTGATTGGTAGATACTGTTTGGCTCAGATGAGCAGTAGATGATACCGATGTTCTTTGCATCCGGGAAGAGCTCCTTGATGCATTTAGCCTGCTCATCGAGTGGAGCGAGGTCTGTAGTACCTGAAATATTCTTTCCTGTAGTGCCTGACCAGTCTGACATATCAAGAGCTGTAGCGTAATCTGTGATAGATGTTCCGAGAATCGGAATAGAGTCTGTAGCTGCTGAAGCGGCCTGAAGAGCTGCTGTGGCATTTCCAAGGATAAGGTCGTAGTCATTGGTGACGAACTTGGTGCAGATTGTAGAGCATGTAGAAGCATCTCCTGCGGCATTCTGCTCGTCAAAGGATACATCATCTCCGAGCTTGTCCTTTAATGCATCCTCAAAGCCCTTTGTAGCGGCATCGAGAGCCTCGTGCTGTACGAGCTGACAGATACCTACCTGATATTTGGCATCTGAGTTTTTACCTGACTGTGTGCCACCGTTTGCTGAACCGGAATCTCCACATCCGGCAAGTCCAAGAACCATTGTTCCTGCAAGAACAAGTGAAGCTAAAATTTTAGATCTCTTTTTCATGATAATTCCTCCTTTTATCAGCGCTTTAAAGCGTTGATGTATCAATTAGGTAAATTATATTCACTTATTAATGAGAAGTCAAGAGAAGATTGGGAAAAACTGTATTGTGTAAGTGATATTTAAAGACGGATATATAAAATTTCATGCGGCACTGTTAAATGATGGAACAGTATGGACCGGCAGATTACAATATAATTCGGACAAGTACAGCCTTGCCGGGTTTGATGGGGAATATCCTGCCGAAATGATGAATACCGTAATAGAAAAAAATGATGGTTCATACTGGATTTGCGGAGAGGGTGTTGGCACAGAACAAAAAACTGTTTCGGGAGAAACAGAGTATACAGTTACATGTAGCAGTAAATTTGTGCCATATGAATTTCCTGCAAATGAATTTTCAAAATAAAATATGGCTGAAAGTAAAAATCCCCGGTAGTTACTACCGGGGATTCTCTGTCTATTCAGCTACAACCTTGGCAAATTTCTTCTTACCACGTCTGATAATGAGGCCCTCGCCCTTGAAATCATCGAGAGTGTATTTGGTAGAGATATCAGTTACCTTCTCATCTGCAACGGAAACACCGCCCTGCTGGATATTTCTGCGGCCGTCTCCTCTTGAATCGCAAAGTCCTGCTTTTACTAAAACAGAGATGATATCAAGCTTTCCGTCAGGGAAGTCCTCAGCTGTAACGGTAACTGTAGGCATATTTGCATTGTTGGCGCCGCCTGCGAAAAGTGCGTGGCTTGCCTCCTTAGCCTTTGTGGCTTCCTCCTCACCGTGAACAAGCTTTGTAAGCTCGAATGCGAGAATCTCTTTAGCCTCGTTGAGCTGTGCACCCTCCCAGCTTTCCATCTTGTCAATCTCCTCGAGAGGAAGGAAGGTGAGCATTCTGATACACTTAAGAACATCGGCATCAGAAACGTTTCTCCAGTACTGGAAGAACTCGAATGGAGAAGTCTTGTTTGGATCAAGCCATACTGCACCTGACTGTGTCTTGCCCATCTTCTTGCCCTCAGAGTTGAGAAGCAGGTTGATTGTCATGGCATATGCGTCTTTTCCAAGCTTACGTCTGATGAGCTCTGTTCCACCGAGCATGTTGCTCCACTGGTCATCTCCACCGAACTCCATGTTGCAGCCGTATTTCTGGAAAAGTGTGTAGAAATCGTAGCTCTGCATGATCATGTAGTTAAACTCAAGGAAGGAAAGACCCTTTTCCATACGCTGCTTGTAGCACTCAGCTGTAAGCATACGGTTTACTGAGAAA
>OGWR01003542.1_pt1 | contig 9927 bp, 9 predicted proteins | sample 1576061 | NCBI WGS metagenome assembly OGWR01 (sample SAMEA3541511, study PRJEB24748) | human gut metagenome | biome: human gut; feature: human-associated habitat; material: faeces | place: China | collected 2012 | reverse complement strand
ATTTCCCTCATACTTTTATTAAGATTGCAGATGCTTTTTTCAGTGTCTGCAATCTTTTTTTACCTCTTTTTCGACATGTTGTAAATTTTCATTTTTTGTCCTGTCAAAGTTTTGACATTCTCCGTTGACTTCGATTTTATTATGTGATAGTCTTAAATCAAATGTTTGTATAAATGTTTGTATTTTTGTACAATTTTTGAGGGAGTGAGCCATATTGAAAAACAGAATCCGCCCTTTATGTGAGACACCGCGCGACGGCATATTCTGCGGTCCTGACAAATATCTCACATTACAGGAACACACCATAACCAGCGAGATGTTTCCGGTGATGGAATACGACAGTTACTTTATATTGGTAAAAGAAGGACATGGTAATTTTGTGATCAACGGAGAAGAATTTTCCGTCGAACCTGGTTGCGTATCCTGGATCCAGTGCTCTCAGGTACTCACTGTCTGTCCTGATTTTGGCAATAATCTCGTACTTTGGATCTGTCCTTACGACTACCAGCTTCTGAGCTATTACTCATTTAGCAATATTGCTCCAACCAGAGAACTTGAGATTGTCAATAATCTTCCGGTAATCGGTCCTGATGGTGATGAGGTAAAAGAGATTGTCCACTTATTCCATCAATATCGGAAGCTTTCTAAAAGACATTCTCACGGCTCTGCAATTATTCGAAGTTCCTATCTTCGCAGAATTGAACTTTTATATAACCGGTTTGCCAAAAGTATGAAGTCCCATTACAGATTCAGCAACCTGCCGCTGAGCCGCAAGGTCAGTCTGTATATTGCAGTGCACAGCACAACTGCACTGACCTGTGCAGATGTAGTGAAGGCAATTGCGCCATCTATCAGCGAATCAGCCCTAAATCATGCACTCCTTGTTGCAACAGGTCTGAATTTTAATCAATATCTGAACCGGCTGCGGATTGCGCATGCGATGTCGTATTTTCTCTATGACAGTCTTCCGTTTGACTACATATCCTCGATATCAGGATTTAATATGGAGATTACATTCTTCCGCCGTTTCAAATCTCTGATCGGTATGACACCGCAGACTTATATGAAAAGGACGCTCAGCGACGGAAAGCATCACCCTGTATACCGCACTACTATTATGAACGAAACTCTAATCTCCGCGATCAGCTATCTGTACGAGAACATGACAGATCCTATTGACGCCGAAACTCTTACTAAAGAGCTGTACACTTCAGAGAATATTCTGCGTGTCCAGTTTAAGAACCGTCTGAATTCCAGTTACAAACAGGTGCTGTCCCAGTTCCGCGTGCGTTATGCCGAAGCACTGCTCACTACAACTTCACTGCCGACAGTAGATATTGCTATCGAATCCGGCTTCGGCTCAGACCGCACTATGGCGCGGGTATTTTATAATATAAACGGCATATCTCCGGGAGAATTTCGCAAAGCCAGAAAGCTCCCTCAAAAAGCCAGTAAATAGCCAGCATCTGCGTCTGACCTATAAGATTACACTCAAACTATACACAGGAAGGCGATAAACTATGCAGAAAGATATACCACAGTCTGTTGACCCTGATGAGCCAAAGACTCCCGCGCACGCCATTTTTTCCGGCGCCCATGACTACTTTGTAAATAATGTCCTGCCTGATACGATCCAGGCGCATGTGAGTCGTTATCAGACTCCTACTTCTTATGCCAACAACCGGGATCAGACATTTATTCTTGTCCGTTCAGGCAAGGGAAAAGCATTAATCAACGGTCTGGAATATAACTTAAAACCCAATACACTGATCAATCTCGGTCCATTTCACCGTTACCGTTTTCTGCCATCCAAAGGGACTCCCCTGGAAATTGCAGAAGCACGTATGAACAGTTCTACCTATGTATATATGATTGCTAATCCTTACCTGAAATGTGAACAGATGACTGTTCCGTCTCAGCCTCCGGTCGTATATCTTAAAGGTCTGTCGGCTGAAATTGCCAATGAATCTATGGACGGACTGCTCCACGAAGCCATGAATGATTCAACAGACCGTATTCAACTCTGCTTCTGTTATATGATGAATTTTCTTGGAATCATCACAGATCAGATGCCAAAAGCATATTTCGCATCAAGTACGATGCACAACAAGGATAAAAAGTAATTTCTTTAACAAAGTCAATTATTTGAGAAAGGTTTTCGTTATTTGTTAATTATAACCAAGCCTTTCTCTTTTAGTCCCGATATTTTAACCATTTTCTACAGATAGTTTTATCTTTTTTCACTTTGTCACTCATTTTGATTATAAATGTTAATTTTTTGTCGGTTTGTTCTGAATAAAATTTACACTCTGATACCGTTTAAAGCCTGGTTTTGCTGTTAAAATATTATCAGTCATTGATATGACGTATCGGTAGTAAATTTTCGAAGGAACGGGAAACTTTCGGAAAACAACAAAAAACCAAAGAGAATATCAAGAAAAAAAGAAAGGGGATTCATTCAAATGTTTGAAAAAGAATTCGAAGGAAAAGTTGTATTAGTAACAGGCGGAAGCACAGGTATTGGTTATGCAACCGTTAAATCATTCCTTGCAACCGGAGCTAAAGTATACTTCTTAGGAAAACCAGGTGAGGATTTAACAAAACAGACAGAAGAGCTGAAAGCTATCAATCCTGATTACGACTTTGCGTCAAACACAATCGACCTTTGCGATTACAAAGCAGCTCAGGCACTCTATGCTGAGATTGAAGAAAAATGGGGTCGTCTGGATGTTCTGGTTAACAACGCTGGTGTAGACAGCAGTTTACCGATCCACAAGATGAAACAGTCTCAGTGGGATTACGTCATGAACGTTAACCTTAAGGGAATGTTCAACCTTACAAAATACGCTATCAAGTACCTTAAGAAGACAAAAGGATGTATCGTTAACACAGCATCCGTTGCCGGTATCTACGGTGCAGGATGCGGATGCCCATACCCAGCTTCTAAGGGTGGTGTTATTGCTTTCACTAAGTCTATGGCTTGGGAGCAGGCATACGCCGGAATCCGCTGCAACGCAGTAGCTCCTGGTGTTATCGATACCAACCTGCTTGCAACAGTTCCTCCATTCGCTAAGAAGAACCTTGCAAAACAGATTCCTCTTGGATATATTGGAGCACCACAGGAAATTGCAAATGCGATCCTGTTCCTGTCTTCAAGCGCAGCACAGTATATCACAGGTGTTACACTGCAGGTAGACGGTGGATATGTTCCACACAACACAGTAGGCTAAGCCGAATTAAGCCAAATATGAATTTAAGCAGATACACAAAGGAGACGTTATTGTGAGTACCAAGCACTTTAATATATTTAATACTGGCGAAAGCAGTTTTTTTACACCGGGAGTACAATTAGCTAATATAGCAAGAGTCAAACCGGATGCTCCGGCCATCGTATATATTAATCCGGAGAATAAAGAGTCTGTCATGACCTGGCATTCTCTCGACGTGCTCTCCAATCGTATCGCGTGGTATCTGCTGGAACAGGGAATCAAGCCGGGCAAGAGCGTCATTGTCGCTCTGCCCAACATTCCCACCCACATTGCTCTTGCTTTTGGAATCTGGAAGGCAGGTGGATGCTATGTACCGATTTCTCCGCGAGTACCCCGCAAAAATATGATAGAAATATGCGAATGTGTATCTCCATCACTGGTTATCACCAATCGTTGGAAACCAGAAGGATGCTTAAGTCTCAGTTCTTCCGAACTCAAGACGATCAGCGAAGATTACCCGGAGCATATGCCTCCGGACATTATGGCGGTTCCAAATCTTGCTAACTGCTCAGGTGGTACTTCTGGCAAGACAAAAGTTATTGAGCAGGATATGGCAGCCGGTGAAAGTGATGAAGGTCTCAAAACCTGGTTTGCAATCTCCGGTATGCGTTTTGAAATGCGCCAGTTACTTGCCGGTCCATTATTTCATGGTGCACCGCATTCTGTAGCATTTAACGGATTATATTGTGGCAATACATTATATATTCCTTCCTGCTTTGACGCAAAAGCAATTGTAGCATTGATAAAAAAATATAAAATTGAATATGTACAGATGGTTCCTACTCTCATGCAGAGAATTATCCGTCTTCCGGATTTCAACCCGGAGGATCTGCAGAGCCTCGAAGTATTCTGTCACACCGGTGGCGTCTGTTCCGCAGACTTAAAACGGAAGTGGTTTGACATCCTTCCCCCGGAAAAGATCTATGAGATTTACTCTATGACAGAATGTGTCGGTATGACATCTATCCGGGGCGATGAGTGGCTGGCTCACGAGGGTAGTGTAGGTCGAATGCCATGCGGAGAAATTGCGATCCGCGACAGCGAAGGTCACAATCTTCCAATCGGCGAAACCGGGGAGATTTTCATGTCCTGGGGGCCGAACAAGCCAAAGGTTACATATAAGAATATAACCCCTCTGGAAAGTGATGAAAATGGCTTTCGCAGTGTGGGCGACATCGGATACGTAGATAATGAAGGGTATCTTTATTTCAAAGACAGGCGCAGTGATATGATTGTCACTGGTGGCGAGAATGTCTTCGCTGCTGAGATTGAATCTGTCCTGAAGAAACATAAAAAAGTAAATGACGCTGTTGTCGTCGGACTTCCTGACAAAGAATGGGGACATCGCATTCATGCCTTTGTCGAAACAACAGAACTCGTCAGTGATAAAACACTGATCAAATTTGCACTGAATTATCTGCCTCCATATAAAATACCAAAATCATTTGAACACACTGACCACATCCCACGGAATGAGAGTGGCAAAGTCGTCCGCAGTCAACTGGTCGAGGATTATTTGAAACGACATGCGGACACGTGTTCTTCTTCAAGTACGAAAGGGGAAAAACATGGAGAATAAAAAATTCAAAGGCTGGGGAGTCTTAGCTGCAGCCTTTATCATGTCATTTATACCTACCGGAATCATGAGCAACTGTTTCTCACTGTATATGGCTCCGGTATGTGAAAACCTTGGATTCAGCACAACCAGCTGGTCAATGGTTAACCTGATCGCATCCTTTGCAAGTGCCATCGGTGCTATGGTCATCGCAGGAATGTATCAGAAGAAAAATATGAAAATCACTATGGTTATCGTTACAGCCGGTACATGTATCTGTTGGTTTGTAGCAACACTCTGCACAGCCATCTGGCAGTTCTATCTGGTATTTGCGCTGTCTAACATCTTTATGGCCGGTCTTACACAGCTTCCGATCTCTATGCTGGTTACAGCATGGTTTGAAGATAAGCGTGCTACTATGATGTCTATCGCTTACGCAGGCGGCGGACTCGGCGGAGCTGTATGGGCTCCTGTAATTTCCCGCTTCATCTCTGCAAGCGGTACAGGCTGGAAGACAGCTATGCTGTTCTCCGCTGGTGTTGTTGCTGTAGTTATGATTCTTACCGCTCTCTTCCTGGTAAAACGTTCACCGGCAGAGTACGGAACAGAGCCATATCGTACAGGTGACAGCAAAGAAAAGGAAAAAGAAGCTACACAGAATTCCAACGCATGGATCGGTGTATCTAAGAAGACTGCTACCAAATCTGGTGCATGGCGCTGCATAATCGGTGTTGTAATGTTCACTGGTATCCTTTCAGCCGGTGTAACTACACATGTACCTAACTTTGTAACTTCAGTTGCTCAGGACGGCGGATCACTTCAGGGAACAATCCTCTCTGTATACTCTATCGTATCTATCATCGGTATGGTAGCAGGTGGTGCACTGATGGATAAGATTGGCATCCGCAAGACAGTTCTTGGCGCAGCTGTTCTGGTAATCATCGGACTTGCAAGCTTATATGCATATTCTGTAACCGGTACTACAGCAATCGCATTTGGATATTCTATCTTCTTTGCAATTGCAATGTTCCTGCCTAAGGTACTTCCGTCAGTACTTATGTCTAAAGTATTCGGAACCAAAGACTACGGTGCTATCTATGCATTTGCTAACCTGTTCTTCCTGATCGGTGCTGCATTCGGTTCCGTACTGACATCTATCATTCAGGGAATCGTTGGATACGGCATCACATGGATCGTTTACATGTTTGTTGCTATCGCCCTGTTCCTGTGCGTATCTGGCGCAATCAAGGGCGGCGAGAAACTGCAGGCTAAGTATCCTCAGGGAGATAACTAAGAATTAATTATGCACTTAATGCAATTAATTTAAGAAAGGATGAATAACATGAAAGAGATTAACAACAAATTAACTCAGAAATTTGACGAATACCCAACATTTGGTGTTCTTCAGGGCGTAAAGGTATTCGTTACTGGTACTAATATCGCCGGACCTTTTGCCGGTTCTCTGATGGCTGAAATGGGTGCTAAAGTACTTCAGGCAGAGGCACCTTCTATTGCATGCCAGACAAGAGGTACTCTTGCATGGTCTCAGAATCATCGTAATGAGTATTCTATCACAATCAACGTGGCTAAAAAATCAGGACAGAAAATCTTCCTGAAATGTATCGAATGGGCAGATATCTGGATTGAAGCCGGACGTCCGGGTTCCTATGCTAAACGTGGTCTGACTGACAAAGTTTGCTGGGAGCACAACAAGAAGCTGTCTATCGTTCACGTATCTGGTTACGGACAGTTCGGACCATCGAAAGACAAACCGTCTTACGACGTATCCGGACAGGCAATGGGTGGATATATGTACATGAACGGTGTATCTCCTACATCAGGACCGTTGAAAGTTAATCCTTACCTTTCTGACTACATTACAGCTTACAATGCTTGTATTGCAGCTATGGCAGGATATATCGGAGCACAGAATACAGGCGAAGGAGATTCTTGTGACGTAGCTCAGTACGATACCATGTTCCGTCTGCTGGACAACTACCCGGCAAACTGGTTCAACAAAGGTTACCCGAAACAGGGCGAGCCGGTTCCATATCGTACAGGTAATAAGAGTGATATGGCTTCATGCTTCTCATTCTACGACACCAAGGACGGCGGTGCTATGTTCGTAGCTATCGTTGGACAGGGACCTGTAAAACGTGGATACCCGATCATCGGAATGGGCAAACCTGGTATCACAAAAGGAATTCCGAAGAACTGTACCGGATTCCCGCTGTTTGACCCACGTGGAAAACAGGCAGATGAGCTGTGTGCAAAATTCTGTGCTGAGCGTACATGTGATGAACTGGAAGAAATCTTCAACAAAGCTGCTATCCCATGCCAGAGAGCATATGGACCGGCTGATATCGAAAAAGATCCTCAGTACGAAGCACGTGAGAACATCGTTGAATGGGAAGATCAGTGCTTCGGTAAGATGAAAGGTATCGGACTTACCAACATCTTCAAGAAACATCCTTCACAGATCGTTGCTGCTGCTCCTTGCTTCGGTGAGCACAACCGCGAAGTACTCGAAAGCTTCGGATATACAAAAGAAGAGATTGATGCTATGTATGATAAGGGAGATCTGGTAACATGGACACCTGCAGATACAGCAAGAATCAAAAACTTCGTAGAGTGGAACTTCTTCTGGGATCCGGAAAATCAGGCAAAACGTATTGGTCTGGAATATCCACCGAAAAAAGACAAATAAGAAATTAATTCATTCCTTATATGAACCGACTGCAGAGCAATCTGCAGTCGGTTTTATTTAATGAGAAAATCAAGAACTTAACCGCCCGGCGCAATCGAGTAGGCTAACACCTACTCGACGTGCAATCAATGTCATCTCGCCTGTCGGCTCGATGAACATTGGCCGCCATATAGAAATTCGTGCAAGCACGATTTCTGCATAGCGGCTTATTGCACAAAAAGAAGAACAGGTGCATTACCCATTCTTCTCTTTCGTATTGTTCTTATTCTCTTTTACTCTATTATTCTTCTGTGTCGTCTGAACTGCTCTTCTTACTGCTTCCTGATGTATCCGACTCCGAATCAGATTCTCCCAGATCTGATGTATCTACATTCGGATAATCTTTATCCAGTTTGTCTTTCCAGGTATTCGCATTGTCCGTATCTCCTGTCTTGTCATATGCCTTATAAAGCAGATATACGGCCTTGCCATCACTGTACCCTTCATCAAATCCGACAAGCACTTCAAGGTCACTGATCGTAGTACTGTAGTTTGCCACCTCGTATGCCTGTAGTGCTTCGGTATATAATGCATCTGCATATCTCGGATAAATGCTGTCCGTCATCTCCTCATAACGGCTCTTTCCAAGTGTTCCCAACGCATCTGGATTAACATTCTTCAGGGAATCTACCATAGCAGAATCTTTCATATCGCTCTGCAGATAATGTGAATACATCTCCATCACGATTTCATAGCTTTCCTTTGTAGACGCTGCTGTCTGCTGTGCATTTTCACTCTCTTCGCTGGACGCCCGGTAGCTCTCCAGTTCTGTCTTCAGTGCGCTGATCTGTGCTTCCTCTTCTGCAATCTTGTCGCTGAATGCTGTCACCTGCTTATTGGTCTTCTGAGAGGTAGATTTATTGACTGCCGGCATGATCAGGAACCACATCACCGCGACACCAACTGCCAGACCAATCAAGATATTGATAAATGTCATGCGACCGCTATTATCCTTTAATGCTGATGCAGGCTGAATGATAGTATCATTGCCCACATTATAAGTGACGGTCTGTGACTTTTCATCTTTCTTGACTGCTTCTGCTGCTTCTTTGCGCATCTTACCATTGGTCAGCTCATGCATATAACGGAGCGTGATCTCGTTGGTCGTATCCAACTTGCGTGCTTCCTTCAGCACATGTCTTGCCCTGCTGTACTGCTCAGTGTGCAGATACAATAATGCCAAAAGCTGATATGCTCTCAGGAATCCCGGAAATGCTGCCACCACCTGTTTTAACTGGATGATAGCCATATCTTCTCCGCCCTGCTCGCAATAGACCAGACTCTGGTTGTATTCACGTCATATCATTTTAAAAGAAGTTGGTGCTAAGGGATGTATTTACGGATTGCCTGGTTGATCGTATCCAGATCCGCCGGGCTCTTCTGTATCTTCTGTATATAATAATTGGCAATATTATCCTTTGGTCTGAGATTCTTGCTTAAGATCCATTCAACCAGTGCTTCCCCTACTTCTCCTCTGCCATAATAGACCAGACCGAGGAGATTCCTTGCCGCAATATTTTCACTGTTAAACTGCAGACTCTTCTTCAGCGATGTGACCGCTCCCGTCATATCACGGATCTTCGCCTTCTTAAGTCCGTCATTGTACCAGTAATTGGACTGATAGACTACTTTCTGTGTATACTCCATATAATCCCCATAACCTTTTACTTCGTTTGTTCGATAACTTCTCTCAGAAGATCCGTCATATCAGCAAGGTCCTCCTGATAAACCGCATCCTCAATATCTTCTACTTCCAGACATGGTTGGAATTTCTTCAACTCTTCTTCAAAATTAAGCATCTGTATGTCCTCCTTATCTTCGCTAACTGCCAGGCTGTAATATTTCCCTCTTAATCATTCCCGCCAGATACAATGATCCCAGACAGTACATCTTTCCTTGTTCTGTTTTACTTCTGACTGCCCATGTCCATGCATCTGCGATCTGCTGCTTTGCAAGCACAGGACGGTCTGTGTATTTCTCAAATATATGTTTCAACACCTCTGCCGGTACCCGTCGTCCATCCTCGATCTCGGTAACTACATAGGTCTCTGCCGGTACCCGCTCACACAGCTCCCGGATCATGGATTCATATTCTTTATCTTCCACTGCTGAAAATAAAATCACCGATGGTGTCTCTTCTCCCAGTGCCTGTATACTGTCGCAGAATGCCGTAATGGCACCTGGATTATGTGCTCCGTCCAGATAGATGCCGGGACAGATCTCTTCCATACGGCCATCCCAGTGCACTTCTGCGAGTGCTCTCTGCCATCGTCCATACTTCTCCTTCGTTACCGGTTTCCTGCTGATCTCTTCCATCGCTGCAATCGCAACAGAAGCATTCATTGCCTGATAGATCC
>OGWR01003541.1_pt1 | contig 9930 bp, 9 predicted proteins | sample 1576061 | NCBI WGS metagenome assembly OGWR01 (sample SAMEA3541511, study PRJEB24748) | human gut metagenome | biome: human gut; feature: human-associated habitat; material: faeces | place: China | collected 2012 | reverse complement strand
GGACACACTCCGTGAGTGTCCAAACGTGGCCAAGACACGGAATGGGATGCCAGCCACGGCATGGAAGAAATACGTGAATTTTGCTTCAAAGAATTTGCCGCCGTCTGTTTATTCTGGAACTTTTTTGTTCTCTGGTTTTCTGGTAATATTACTTATCACTCCAAAGAGGTCTATGCTTATTGCGGCAATTCCTTATTACGCCAATATTATGCCGCCTGACCGGCACGGTTCTTTCCAAACAGCTTCTTTAAGCAGCTGAAGGCAACCAGAACGCCGAGTACCATTAAAAGCACAGCGACGATGAACTGCAGTCCGTCGACGAGGAATGTCGCCTGACCGCCGGCAATGTTTTTCACAAGAGCGATTGTCTTCTGGATGAGAGCGGTGAACGTCACGGCGAGCATGGCGAACATCGGGATGTAGAGCGTCCAGCCGGTGCGTCCGGTTGTCTTTAAGAAGACTGCCAGTGCGATCAGGACGAGTGCGGCGAGAAGCTGGTTCGCGGAACCGAACAGCGGCCATACATTGTTATATCCGCCGAGTGTCAGCAGATAGCCGAAGAACAGGGTGATGACCGTGGCAAAATATTTATTTGTCAGCACGCGCTGCAGCGGAGACATTTTTGCCGGATCGGTCGTGTCGCCGTAGAACAGTTCCTGGAAGGACATACGCCCGATACGTGCGACGGAATCCAGAGATGTCAGCGCAAGCGCGGAGACGCACATGGTCATGAAGACCGTGGCAACCTGTACCGGAAGACCAAACTTCTCGAGGAAACCGGCAACGCCGGAGGAGAAGATGGCAAACGGAGTTCCGTCCGGCTTGGTTCCGTTTACCGCGACAGCACCGACAACGACAAGGGAGACAATGCCTAACAGGGACTCAACAACCATTGCGCCGTAGCCGACCATCGGCATATCTTTTTCGTTGCTGATCGTCTTGGAGGAAGTTCCGGAGGAGACCAGGCTGTGGAAACCGGAGACGGCACCGCAGGCGATCGTGACGAACAGTGTCGGGAAAAGGCTGCTGCCGTTTACGGTAAAGCCGTTAAAAGCGTTTAACTGCATGGCAGGATGTGCGACGAGAACGCCGACCACCGCGCCGATGATCATGCCGAGCAGCATGAACGTTGTCATATAATCACGCGGCTGCATGAGAAGCCACATCGGCATGACGGACGCCAGAAACAGATACGCCATGACAATGTAGATCCAGGCGGATTTGGTGGTGCAGATCGGAAGCGCCATACCGACGGCAAACATGGCAACGAGCAGCGCGATCGCAACAACCGCTTTTACCACTTCATTCATCTTGCCGACATGCTTCTGGATCAGACCGAAGACAACGGCGACGACGATAAAGAGCATGGAGATGGAAGCAGCGGCGGAGTTTGCGTAGGAGGTCTCGGCAGTCATGCCGTCCACGCCTTTTCCGACGAACGTACCGGCAACCATGTCCGTGAACGCTGCAATGACAAGCAGGGTAAACAGCCAGCAGAACAGCATGAAGAGCTTCCGTCCGGTCTTGCCGATATATTTTTCAATAATCATACCCATCGACTTGCCCTCATTTTTGACCGAGGCATACAGCGCGCCGAAATCCTGTACCGCGCCGAAAAACAGACCACCGATGATCAGCCACAAGAGTACCGGCACCCAGCCGAATACGGAGGCTAAGATCGGACCGGTGACAGGGCCGGCGCCTGCGATGGAAGAAAACTGATGAGAAAACACAGTAAATCTGGAAGACGGCACGTAATCCTCGCCATCCTCATGGGTGTAAGCGGGAGTCTTGGCATTCGGATCAATGCCCCATTTCTTTGCCAGCCAGCGCCCATAGAAGAGATAGCCGGCACCCAGTGCTACGATTCCGATTAAGATAATCACTAAACCATTCATTGTTTTCCCGCCCGAAGGCGGCTCCTTTCTGATAGATCAACATTGGGCAAAGAGAAGGATGGCATTTCTGCAAAACAAAAACGCCCTCGTCCTGCTGCACGATGTATGCAGTCAAAGACGAAGGCGTAAGCTTCCGCGTTACCACTTTGCTTGTCGTAAAAAACGACCTCTCAATCTCATCTTTGCGGGCGTAAGCCTGCAGCAATAAGCTTCCCTGTAACGGGGGAATCCCGGTGACACCTACTTGGTTCAGTGCACTGCTCGCAGAGGATAGTTCCTGAAACCGCATACCGTCTCACACCGACCGACGGCTCTCTGTGATGCGGGGAATCAGGAAACCGTGTTCTGTTCCTTGCATTTGCTCTTTGTTTGACTATGACAATAGCACTGTGATGTGGAAAAGTCAAGCGCAAATTTTTAATATAAGAATCGGTAAAGACGGTTGACAAATAAAAAAACATAATATATAGTATTCCTATCAGAACAGTATGAGAAAGGAGCGCGGCTTCTATGAAACAGATATTATGCTTTGGAGATTCCAATACATACGGATTGATACCGGGAACGAAAGACCGCTATGACTGGGACACCCGCTGGAGCGGACGGATCGGGCAGCGGCTGTGGGAGGATGGCTGCCGCATTGTCGAGGAAGGACTGTGCGGACGGACGACGGTTTTTGATGATCCGTTGCGGGATGGCAGACGGGGAACGGAGCTTTTATCTGTGATCTTAGAGACGCATAAGCCGGTTGATGTGGTTGTGCTGATGCTCGGGACGAACGACTGCAAGACGATGTACGATACATCGGCGGAGGTAATCGGGAGAGGCGTGGAGCGGCTACTCGACCAGATCAGAAGCAGCACCCCGGACAGTAAGATTCTTTTGATGTCGCCGATCGCACTCGGCGAGGGCGTTGGCGAGGCAGGGTACGATCCCGAATTTGATGAGAGCTCCGTTGCGGTGTCAAAGCGTCTGCCGGAGGTTTACCGGCGGATCGCGCATGAGCGGGGCATTTCGTTTCTGGCGGCATCCGCATATGCAAAGCCAAGTGAGGAAGACAGAGAGCACATGAATGAGGAAGGGCATGCCGCGCTGGCGGAGGCAGTGTATGCAAAGTTAAAGGAAATGCTCGCCGGAGAGAAAGAGAACGCACAGATCCCTGCATAGACGAATCCGGCAGGGAGAGAGGACAAAAACGGAATCTTACGGCAGTGTGCCTGACAGGATAAAAAGAGACGAAAGAAAATGCGCAGCGGGAATGGAAGGATGATGGCTGCTGAACCGCCCGGGAGCAGACGGCATAAGATAACAGCAGAAGACGCTGCTGCGCGGAGGAAGAGACATGGCAGAGAAAAATCTGGATTTTGACACGGTCATTGACCGGACACATACCAATTCACTCAAATATGATTTTGCGGTACAGCGGGGAAAGCCGAAGGACGTGCTGCCGCTTTGGGTTGCCGACATGGATTTTCGGGTCTCTTCCTATATACAGGAGGCGCTCTCAGACAGCGTGGCGCACGGCATTTTCGGCTACAGCGAGGCGGACGGCAGCTACTTTGAGGCGGTTGCGGGCTGGATGGGACGGCATTACGGATGGAACGTGGAGGAACCCTGGCTGGTCAAGACGCCGGGGATTGTTTTTGCGCTGGCGCAGGCGGTGCGGGCGTTCACGGAGCCGGGCGACGCGGTGCTGCTGCAGCAGCCGGTCTACTATCCGTTTTCGCAGATGATCCGCGATAACGGCAGGAAGATTGTGGATAATACGCTCGTGCATGGAGAGGACGGAAGATACCGGATCGATTTTGCGGATTTTGAAGAAAAAATACGCAGTGCGCACGTGAAGCTCTTTTTCCTCTGCAACCCGCACAATCCGGTTGGACGCGTGTGGACAAGGGAGGAGCTCCTGCGGCTGGGCGACATCTGTGAAAAATACGGAGTGATTGTGGTCAGCGATGAAATCCACGCGGATTTCGTCTTTGAGGGATCGCATCAGGTACTGGCGGGACTCAAAGAAAGCTACCGGAAATTTGTGGTGACCTGCACGGCACCGAGCAAGACATTTAACCTTGCGGGACTTCAGGTCTCTAACATTTTTATCCCTAATGATGCGCTACGGCGAAAATTTGAGCAGGCGGTCGCGGCGTCCGGCTATAGCCAGCTTAACACCATGGGGCTTGTGGCTTGTGAGGCGGCGTACCGGTATGGAGAGGAGTGGTACGACGCGGTGAAGGCATATATCCGTGAAAATCTTACCTATGCGCAGCATTTTCTGGAAGAACAGATTCCGCAGGTAAAGGCGGTGAAGCCGGAGGGAACGTATCTGCTGTGGGTGGATTTCCGCAGCCTGGGGCTCTCAGGGAAGGAGCTGGAGGATCTGATTGTAAAAAAAGCCGGACTGTGGCTGGATTCCGGAGATATCTTCGGCGCGGCGGGAAGAGGCTTCGAGCGGATCAATGTGGCATGTCCGCGCAGCGTGCTGACGGAGGCGCTGGAGCGGCTCGCGCGTGTAGTGCGGGAAAAAGAACCGATCGTGTGCAAATAGGAACCACTTATGAAAAATGGGGTGCAAAGGCACCTCATTTTTGTTATGTTAAATACAGTTCTTGAGGACACGAAAACATGCCGGCAGAGGAAGACATTTCGGAGAGGAGGAGCATGTGAAAATCAATATTGAACTGGACAATGCACTGGAGGAGACCGAGGTACTGATCCGGGCAGCGAAAATGACAGAGGAAGTCAACGGAATCTTAAAAAAACTGGAGGAGCCGTCGGTGCAGATGATCTCCGGTTTTGCGGGAGACACACTGGAGATACTGGAGCAGGCGGATATTATCCGCGTATATGCGGCAAAAGGAAAAGTCTATGCGGTGACGGCAAAGGGCGAATATCTGCTTCGGATGCGGCTTTACGAGGCGGAGGAACGGCTGGATCAGACGCGTTTCGTACGGATCTCAAATTCGGAGATCATCAATCTGAAAATGGCAAAACGGTTTGATCTGAGTTTTTCGGGTACGATCTGCGTGAACCTCGCGGGAGGGCAGACGGCTTACGTCTCGCGCAGATATGTGGCAAAGATCAAGCGGCTGTTGGGAATATGAGAAAGGGAACGGTGAGAGATATGAAAAAGAAAGTGTTACAGAGAGGATTGTTCGGAATTCCAACCGGGATTGCGATCGGCTATGTGATCACGGTCATGATGTCGGCATTCTGGGGCGACGGCAGCTACTATCCGTGTGTGCCTGCGTTTGTGGACGCGATGGGGAGTGAGATACGGGCAGTTGTGGTGCAGACGGTGCTGTGTGGTCTGGTCGGCATGGTGTATGCGGCGGGATCGGTCGTGTGGGAAGTGGATCGATGGAGTCTTGCCGGTCAGACGGCGGCGTATTTTCTGATTACACTCGGCTCGGTGCTTCCGGTGGCGTATGCGGCATACTGGATGGAGCGCAGCGTCGCGGGTGTGCTTGGCTACGTCGCAATCTTTTGTGCGATCTTCGCCGGAATCTGGATTGCCCAGTATCTTGGATGGCGCGCAAAAATAAATCGTATAAATAAGAAAATAGCGCTTGACAAATAAGATTTCGCGTCCTATAATCAATTCATACAAAACATAGTAGTTTTATAGGAAAACAAAAACACCATAGAAACGGAAATGAATTGAGAACAGGAGGATTTTATGATGAGTAAAATTGCTGAGAGCGCACTGGATCTGATCGGAAACACACCTTTATTAAAGCTGAACCGCTATTCTGCGGAGGCGGGCGTAAAGGACGCAACAATCTTAGGAAAGCTGGAGTATTTAAACCCGGCAGGCTCCGTAAAGGATCGTATCGCACTGGCGATGATCGAGGATGCGGAGAAGAAGGGCATCTTAAAACCGGGCGCAACCATTATTGAGCCGACCTCCGGCAACACAGGTATCGGACTGGCAGCAGTTGCTGCGGCAAAGGGCTACCATGCCATCCTGACACTGCCGGATACGATGAGCGTAGAGCGCAGAAACCTTCTGGCAGCATACGGCGCCGAGCTGGTACTGACTGAGGGCGCGAAGGGTATGAAGGGCGCTATCGCCAAAGCAGAGGAATTAAAGGAGTCAACACCGGGCGCTGTGATCTTAGGACAGTTCGTGAACCCGGCAAATCCGGCGGCACACAAGGCAACCACAGGACTGGAGATCTGGGAGCAGACAGACGGTAAGGTAGATATCTTTGTAGCAGGCGTAGGTACCGGCGGAACGGTAACCGGTGTCGGCGAGTACTTAAAGGAGAAGAATCCGAACGTCAAGATCGTTGCGGTAGAGCCGGCAACCAGCCCGGTATTATCTAAGGGCACACCGGGTGCGCACAAGATTCAGGGTATTGGCGCAGGATTTGTTCCGGATGTACTCAACACAAAGGTGTACGATGAAGTCATCACGATTGAGAACGACGACGCATTTACAGAGGGAAGAGCGTTTGCACGCAGCGAAGGTATCCTCGTAGGTATCTCTTCCGGCGCAGCATTAAAGGCGGCAGCCATTCTGGCTGCAAGACCGGAGAACAAGGGCAAGACGATTGTGGCTTTGCTTCCGGATTCCGGAGACAGATATCTGTCCACCTCCCTGTTTGCAAAGAACTAGGAGACCGCTCGAAGAGCAAATGCCGGATCCTTTGGCAGCACGGTTTTGCCTGTGCCGCCGGAGGATCTGTTTTTGACCGTGAAATGTGTGGAAGGTCTGTTTTTGACCGTGAAATGTGTGGAAGGTCTGTTTTTGACCGTGGAAAGTGCGGAAGGTCTGTTAGTGCATGGGAAAAGTGCGGGGCATCCCGGAAAAACAGGCGCAGAGACAGGAAAACTCTGGACATTTGCTGAAAACATGATATGATATCAAAGTATCACAATGACAATCTATCGTGACAGGTGTCTTGTCACCTGAAAAGCGGATGTATAGAGAACGGAGATAAAAATGGAAGCAGAGAGAGCGAAGCGGATCAAGGAATTGCAGAAAGAGAAGGATGTTGTCATTCTTGCGCATTATTATGTGGACGGCGCCGTGCAGGAGATTGCCGATTATGTGGGTGATTCCTTTTATCTGAGCAAGGTTGCGACGAAGGTGCCGCAGAAGACGATTCTGTTTGCCGGAGTGACGTTTATGGGTGAGAGCGCGAAGATCTTAAACCCGGATAAGACGGTTGTGATGGCGGACGAGTGTGCGGACTGCCCGATGGCACATATGATTACGGCAGACCGGATCGCGGAAGTGAGAGAGGAATACGAAGATCTGGCAGTGGTCTGCTATGTGAACTCCACGGCGGAGATTAAGGCGGTATCGGATGTGTGCGTGACTTCCTCCAACGCGGTAAAAGTCGTGTCCAACATTCCGCAGAAGAATATTTTCTTCGTGCCGGACAACAACCTCGGCAGATATGTGGCGGAAAAGCTGCCGGAGAAGCATTTCATTTTCCACGACGGCTTCTGCCATGTGCATAAGAGCATTCACGCGGCAGAGCTGCAGGCGGCAAAGGATGCCTGTCCGGACGCACTGGTGCTGACGCACCCGGAGTGTACCGAGGACGTGGTTGCGATGTCCGATTTCGTGGGAAGCACGTCTGAGATTATTGATTTTGCGACGCAGAGCGACTGCAAAAAGTTCATCATCTGCACGGAGATGGGCGTATTCTTTGAACTGCAGCAGAAGAATCCGGATAAGAAGTTCTATTCGGTGGGACACAGACAGTTCTGCCCGAACATGAAGAAAGTGACGATCGATAAAGTCGAGCAGGTGCTTGAGAAGCTCGGCAGCGGAGAACTTGAGGAGATCACGCTCTCCGACGAGATCCTGACCCGTGCCGCAAAGCCGCTGCAGCGCATGTTGGAACTTGCAAAATAACGGCGGACGCTATATGATAGAAGCGGACAGGCGTAAACGTTACAATATACAGGAGTATCTATGTTAAATCAATTTTCCAGAACAGAATTATTATTAGGAAAAGAGGCTATGGAGCGGCTCTCGCGTGCGAGGGTCGCTGTTTTTGGCATTGGCGGTGTGGGAGGCTACACCGTAGAGGCGCTGGTGCGCAGCGGTGTGGGAGCTATCGATCTGATCGACGATGACAAGGTCTGCCTCACCAATCTGAACCGTCAGATCATTGCAACGCGCAGCACCGTAGGGAAATATAAGGTGGAGGTCATGCGGGACCGCATCCTCGACATTAACCCGGACTGTAAGGTGGAGGTGCACAAGTGCTTCTATCTGCCGGAGACGAGAGACGAGTTCGATTTTTCGAGCTATTCGTACGTCGTGGACGCAGTCGATACCGTGACGGCAAAGATTGCGCTGGTCATGCAGGCGCAGGAGACAGGAACGCCGATCATCAGCAGCATGGGCGCCGGCAATAAGCTGAATCCGGCAATGTTTGAGGTGGCGGACATCTATAAGACATCGGTCTGCCCGCTGGCGAAGGTTATGCGCCGCGAGCTCAAAAAGCGCGGGGTGAAGAAACTGAAGGTGGTATATTCCAGGGAGCAGCCGGTCACGCCGATCGAGGATATGTCGATCAGCTGCCGTGCACACTGCATCTGCCCGCCGGGAGCAAAGCATAAATGTACGGAGCGCCGTGCGATTCCGGGTTCCAACGCATTTGTGCCATCGGTGGCAGGATTGATCATTGCATCGGAGGTCATCAAGGACCTTGCGGCAGAATAGAGAATGAGGGACAGGCATGTATCAGAGAACCATAGAAGAACTGCAGAAGGACGAGCGGGAAAAAGTAATCATAGACATCCGCAGAGAAGCTGATTTTTTGAGAGAGACATATCCGGGAGCAAAGCATATCTACTGGGAGGAGTTTGAGGCGCATAAGGACGAGGTGCCCAAGGACTGCCCGGTCTACCTGATCTGCTATACGGGAGAGCGCAGCGACGAGCTGGCGCGCGAGCTTTTAGAGGAGGGTTATGAGGTATACAGTGTGCAGGGCGGATACCGTGCGTACCTGCGCATGAAGCTGTTAGAATCCATGGAACAGACAAAAGCGCCGGATGCCGAAGAGAAGAACCTGGACCGCTGCAGCGAGATCGAGCGCAGCATTGTCAAAAAGTTCCGCAAAGAGATCTGGCGGAAGTTCACAAAGGCGATCAACGAATACGAGCTGATCCAGGACGGTGACAAGATCGCCGTCTGTATTTCCGGAGGAAAAGATTCCATGTTGATGGCGAAGCTGTTTCAGGAGCTGGAGCGCCACGGCAAGAAGAATTTCGAGGTGGTATTCCTCGTCATGAATCCGGGGTACAATGAGATCAACTACGAGACGATCGTAAACAACGCCAGAATCTTAAACGTCCCGATCACGGTATTTACTTCCGAGATCTTTGACATTGTGGCGGGTGAGGAGGAATCTCCGTGCTACCTGTGCGCGCGCATGCGCAGAGGGCATCTCTACAGCAAGGCAAAGGAGCTCGGCTGCAACAAGATTGCGCTGGGGCATCATTATGATGATGTGATCGAGACGATCCTTATGGGAATGCTTTACGGGGCGCAGGTACAGACGATGATGCCGAAGCTGCACAGTACGAACTTCCCGGGGATGGAGCTGATCCGTCCGCTGTATCTGGTGCGCGAGGAGGACATCATCCACTGGATGAATTACAATGACCTGCACTTTATTCAGTGTGCCTGCCGTTTCACGGAAAGCTGTGCTTCCTGCGGCGGTACGGAGAAGGGTTCCAAGCGCGCGGAGATCAAGGATCTGATCCGGGAGCTTCGCAAGAAGAATCCTTACATTGAGAAGAATATCTTCCGCAGTGTGGAGAACGTCAACCTGAACACTGTGATCGGTTATAAAAAAGATGGTGTCCGCCATCATTTTCTGGATGAATATGACAAAGCATAATCTTTGATTTTGTGTCATTTTTATCCCCCCGAGGGGCTTGTGCGGCCCCTCTTTTTCATGCTATCCTTTGTGCACTGGGCAGAAATGCCGGCAATTTTAACAAGGGAGAATAAATAATGAAAAAGAGGCATTGTGATTTGTTGGGGCTGTCGGGATAGTGCTGT
>OGWR01003517.1_pt1 | contig 9974 bp, 6 predicted proteins | sample 1576061 | NCBI WGS metagenome assembly OGWR01 (sample SAMEA3541511, study PRJEB24748) | human gut metagenome | biome: human gut; feature: human-associated habitat; material: faeces | place: China | collected 2012 | reverse complement strand
CGCATCGCCATGCGCATCATGGGCGCGCTCATGCCGAGGCCTTCGGTTGTAAACGAAGAGTTCAATGGACGTATGGGCGTCAACGAGCCCCGCGCCGCGACCGACTGGTTCTACGGCCTGTGCTGCGACGCCGGCTACGTGCGGCGTGCCGCCATCGCGCGCAACATCAAATGGAGCACCCCTACCAACTGGGGCGATCTTGAGATCACCATCAACCTGTCCAAGCCCGAGAAGGACCCGCGCGATATCGCCGCGGCAGGTGCAGCCAAGAACACGGGCGAGAAGTATCCCGCCTGCCAGCTCAGCATCGAAAACGAGGGCTATCCCGGACGCTCCGCCGCAGCCGACGGCGGCGCTCATCCCGCTCGCCAGAACCTGCGCATTATCCCCATCCAGCTCAACGGCGAGCGCTGGGGTTTCCAGTACAGCCCGTACGCCTACTTTAACGAGCACTGCATTGCCATGAGCTCTGAGCATCGCCCGATGCACGTCGACCGCAAGGGCCTGACCTGCCTGCTCGACTTTGTGGACCTGTTCCCGCACTACTTTATTGGCTCCAACGCCGACCTGCCCATCGTGGGCGGCTCGATCTTGTCGCATGACCACTTCCAGGGCGGTGCGCACGAGTTCCCCATGATGCATGCCGCCGAGGTCTCGCAGTTTAGCGTGCCCGGTTTTGACCAGGTCAGCGGTAGCGTGCTGCAGTGGCCGCTCTCGGTGCTGCGCCTGCGCTCGCATGACCGCGCTCAGCTGCTCGATGCCGCCGAGAAGATTATCCTCGCCTGGCGCGAGTGGAGCGATGAGTCTGTTGGCGTCGTCGCGCACACAGCCGATGGCGTGGCGCACAACACCGTGACGCCCGTCATTCGCCGCGTAGACTCCCGCGGCAACGCCGGCGGCGAAATCTACGAGGCCTACCTGGCGCTTCGCTGCAACATCACGACCGACGAGCATCCGCTGGGCGCTTTCCACCCGCATGCCGAGTATCACCACATTAAGAAGGAGAACATCGGCCTGATCGAGGTCATGGGCCTGGCGATTTTGCCGCCGCGCTTGGTTCCCGAGCTCGGCGCTGTCCGCGAGCACCTGCTGGCGGCCAAGGCCGATGCCAGCTACGATCTCGCCGGTGCGCTCGAGGGCGATGATCTTTGCCGCAGCCACGCTGCATGGGCCGAGGACGTTTTTGCCCGCCGCGCCGACGAGCTTACGGCCGACAACGCCATCGATATCCTGCACGAGGAGGTCGGCGTGGTGTTTGGCCACGTACTCGACAACGCCGGCGTCTTTAAGTGGGACGAAGCCGGCCGCGCCGCCCAACAGCGCTTCATCGACTCGCTGTAATGATCCCCTGGGGACGAAGGAAAACGGATCATTTCGTCTTCAAGACAACGGCGCCCGCCGGCAACATCGCCAGCGGGCGCCGTTTTTGCGTGTAGTCATTGGGGACGCTCTTAAACGACTAGTCAAACAAGAACGTCCCCAACGACTAATGACTCGAGCGTGGAAAATCTCCCACTTTGAGCTCGTATGGGCACCAAAAGTAGGAGATTATCCACGCTCATTCTATTAGGAGTCGCAACCGCTACAACTCTACGACCTCAACGTTGCTGTAGACCTCGTCCCAGCGGTCCATGACCAGGTGGCCGGTCTTGGGATCCATGGCGTTGAGCTTGCCGCAGGTATTGGCGGTCTTGAGCACCGTGACATCGTCGGCACCAGCAGCAATGGCATGCGCAAAGCCGGCGATGGTCGAGTCACCGGAACCCGTCGCGTTCACAGCTGCAATCGCGGGTGTCTTGGCGCGGAACGCGCGACCCTCATGGAAGCCCACCGACCCGGCAGCGCCCATCGATACGACAACCCAGGGGATACCGGCAAAGCGGCCATCGGCGGCAAGCGCCTCGCGCAGGGCATCGACATCATCGGTCGTAAAGGACGTACCCAGTAGGCCGTTAATCTCGGTCAGGTTGGGCTTTACGAGCTCAGGCTTAGCGTCGGACTCCAGCGCGGCCTCCAGCGATGCACCCGAAGTGTCGAGCAGCACCTTGGCGCCCGCCTCCTCGGCAATCTTGACGAGCTCGGCATAGTAGCCAGCATCGACGCCACGCGGCAGCGAACCCGAAAGCGTCACGACGTCCGCCTTCGCTGCAAGCTCGGCGAACTTTGCCGTAAAGGCCTCGAGCTCGGCCGGGGCGATCTGCGGGCCGCTCTCCAGCAGCTCGGTCTGATTACCCTCGTGCAGAATATTCAGGCAAATGCGCGTCTCACCGGCGATGGGCACAAAGTCGTTCTTGACGCCGTCGGCATCCATAAGCTCGGCCATATAGGCACCCATGTGGCCGCCAAGCAGACCGGTCGCGAGCACGTCGTCTCCCAGTTGCAGCAGCACACGGCTCACGTTGAGGCCCTTGCCGCCAGCGGTCTTTTCGGGCGTGACGCGGTTAACGTCGTCAATGACCAGCTTGTCGAGCTGATAGCGCGTATCAATCGACGGGTTCATGGTAACGGTCAGAATCATATTGAACTCCTGTTTCCGGGGCATGACGTGTGCGACCCCAAACATACGATAGCTCTTTAAAGAATCTCGATCTCAAATCCGCGGGTGACGGTCTCCCCCGGCTTGGCAACCAGGCAGCCACGCTTGTGCTCCAGAATATCGTCCTCATCGGACCAGGTGGACAGACCACCCCACGGTTCCACGGCCACAAAATCGCCCTCGGGCTTGCTCCACACAATCAGGTATGGCATATCGGGGAACGTCAGGCGCACGCCCTTGTCCTCGGTTTTCTTGGTCAGCGTAACCACGCGGCTCTCGAGCACATCAAAGATGGTCTCCGCGAAGTCGAAGAGTTCGTGGGTAAGCGGCAGGTTCTGGCCGATCATGGGGTTCTTGCTGCGATGCTCAACATCAATCAAGCCCGTCGAGGGAACGGCGGTACAGAGCTCGGTGGCCTCACGCTGCTCAAAACGGAGCTCGTAATCGTCATAGGACTCGCCCTCGTCGAGCGGGCACTTAAAGCCGGGGTGACCACCCACAAAGAATGGCATGTCCTCGGTGCCCTCGTTGGTCACTTCGTACGACACGGCCACCTTTTCCGAATCGATCGTGTAACGAGCAACGATCTTAAACGGATACGGGTACTGCTCGATCAACTCGGCATGGTCGGCAGAGCTTAAGCTCAACGCAGCCATGTTGTCGCTCTGCTCCTCGAGCTTCCACTCCTGCTTGCGCGCAAAGCCGTGGCGGGCGAGGTTTACCTCGCGGCCGCCCATGGTCATCGCGCGACCGTCACGAAGGCCGCCGCAGATCGGGAAGCAAATGGGTGCCTGGCCCGACCAGACCGCCGGGTCACCCTGCCACAGGTACTCACGGCCGTTGGCCGCAATAGAAGTGAACGACCCGCCCGCCGCGCTCAACGCCACACGAATCAAACCGTTATCAAGAACAAACTCCATAGGAGCCTTCCCTTTCTTACGACAGCCCGCCAAGTCAATAGGGCTGATAGAAAACCGGCCCGCGCCCCCTCACAGAAACGCGAGCCGTCAATTGAAAAGCTGCAGAATGCCGGGGACCGCCAAGAGCGAAGCACTCAAGCCAAGCAAGCAAACGTGTTATCGGAGCAGCTAGCTGTACCAGAAAGCTTCGCAACAACAAGGGCAACCTCACAGGCACCCTCAACGTCAGCGAGCGGCGCTCAGGTGCCCCAGGTCGCCGCGAAAGAGGAGCGACGCGTACTTCATGTACGCGAGCAACGGTTTGAGCGGCGAGATGGGATGCCTGGGGGCCGCGCAGCGTCGACCGATCCGGCGTTCGGTAGAACGCCGGAACCCCTTAGTCGTGATACTCGCCGCGGTCCCACTTCTCGAGGAACTCGTCAAAGAAGTGCGGGTCAGCCTGAGCCTCGGCGTCGGCCTTGTTGCAGGCGTCGATCTTGGCAATCAGGGCATCGTGCTCGGGGGTCTTCTCGTAGGGCTCCTCCAGGAAGGCAAGCATAATGTCGGCCATCAGGAACTCGCCGGTAATTTTGCCGCCAAAGCCCACGATGTTGGCGTTGAGCTCGCGACGGGCATACAGGGCAGAGGTCATGTCGCGGACCAGGGCGCAGCGGGCGCCGGGAACCTTGTTGACGGCGTTGGTGATGCCGATGCCGGTGCCGCACAGGGCCACGCCAAAGTCGGCCTTACCGCTGGCGACAGCCTCGCCCACGGCCTTACCGTAGATGGGATAGTGCGTACGGGTGTGGCTGTAGGTGCCGCAGTCGAGCACCTTGTAGCCAGCCTGCTCCAGGCGGTCGGCCAGATAGATCTTCTCGTCCGTAACGATATGGTCGCAACCGATTGCGATGGTCTTCTTCATCAGAACGTCCTTTCGTCTGAATTCACAAGTTGAGGTAGAAGTTCGAGTTCTCGGTGGCTCTCGTTAGGCCATCTTGTTGAGCATGTCGACACGGATCTGGTGACGGCCGCCGGCGTACTGGGCGCGCAGGAACTCGCGGGCGATCTTCTTGGCGACCTCGGTGCCCACAACGCCCGAGCCCATGGTGACCATGCGCGAGCCGTTGTGCTCGCGGGTCATGTAGGCGGAACGCTCGTCGGAAATGTTGGCGACGACCATGCCCTTGATCTTGACGGCGGCCATATAGGAGCCGACGCCGTACTTATCGAATGCGAAGCCCTGGGAATCCTTGTGCTCCAGCAGGTCCTTGGCAACGGCGGTCGCGGAATCGACAAAGTCCGCAGCAGGGGTCTCGGAATAGTCGACGACCTCGTGACCGTCGGCGATGAGCATCTCCTTGATGGACTCCTTCATCGACATACCGTCGGCATCGGAAGCGATTACAACCCTCATGACATCCTCCTTGAGAGATACGCAGGTGCGTAGTTTCTGTTTGGAAGTGTTGAATCGCGCTCAGGTCCGGGCATCTGAATGTGCGGTTCTTCACTGTTCATGTTTATTTGAACACATTCGAACATAGGTTGCAACCATTATTTGTTTAACTTTGTTCTTTTTTGAACAAATACCGTTTACGGTTGATTGCCGACCGTTTGAGCCCGGCGCAGACGTAGCGACCATGTGTTCAACAAACAAAAGGGCGGCCGAGAACGTGTCTCGGCCGCCCTTCGGCGGTATGCCCCAACAAATGCGGCTGTTTTAGTTACTCGGACTGCCCACCCTTTTTGGTGTGCTTGGACGGAGTACTCAGAAAACGGCCCGTCAAATAGCTCGCTGGACCGGAAATATCGATTCCCAGCAACGTGTGCCCCAGCCACAAAAACGCTGCGAGCACCAGCAATGGGATAACGCACGAGGTCACGATCATCACGATGACGCCTTCGATCAAATCGGTCACCTGCTGCACGATCTCATCGGTCATTTGCTTGGCACCACTGGTTACCGACGTGACCAGGCTCGAGGCACCGTCGGCAAGCTGTTCAAGCACGTTCTTGGACTCTGTGGACTCGGTCTTTTTCTTGCTTGCTTTGGAGCTGTCGCTATCTGCCGCACTCGCAGCGTCGGCCGCCTTTTGCTCGGCTGCCTCGATGCTCACTCGATACGTTTCGTCGACCTTTTGCGACACCCATACGCTTGCAGGCACCAACGCCATGCCGATCATGGCAACCACCAGCACGCGAGTCGCCACGCGGCGCAGGACGGCGCTCGTGCTCCAGCGCCCATGAATGCCAAGCGACACCGCAAAGAGCACCAACGCAAACGGGATTAAGATGCCTAGGCCAACCGACCACAAAATCGTGAGCAAATATTTTTCCAGGTATAGCACGGCAAGCACGATACCAAGGTTGCCTGAAAGCTGCGCGAGCTGCTCGGCAACCGGCGTCCCCGTATCACCCGGCAGCGCGGTAATGCCCGCAGACAGCGCCACGCACGAGGTCGTGAGCGCCAGTACGTTGCCTTTCTTTTGATCGATGACCTCGATGGTGGAGTCCCATGTTTTGGTATCGGCAAAATGCGGACGAGCCACAAAGCCCGACAGCAGCGCCAGTACCACGAGTGCAACGATAAAGCCAATCTGCAGCTTTTTGTTTGCGCACACGACATCGGACAGGCTGGGCTGCAGCTCGGTTACCGTCGTGTGCTCGGTTATCTGGACAGGACGCCCATGAGCCATCTCGCGCGCATCTCTTTTTTGTATTGACCCGTTATCCGGCATTTGGATACCTCCTCAGTCCGGTCTGTATTGCGGATGGAAGTATACCCACCCAGCAAAAAACCGAACGGGAGGGCGTGCAGAAGCTCCATAACGCTGCTAGTCGAATAGTGCCATTTCAAAACTATGCCGGTTTACTACGATAAAACCGATAGGACCGACCACATTTGCTATTAGCAGAAAATGACAAGCTTTCTACCTGCGGCTTTGATAACGCTGTTCTTTCCATAGTTGAAAGAATGCGATTCATCGTAGTAAACCGGCATAGTTTTGTAACCGACAGACCGAGTCGGCACCGCAGCAAACCTAATGACCCGGTTTCTTCCATCCTCAAAGGATCGAATGCATGGCAGGAGTGTCCCAAACTGCCGGCAGATAAGGAACGTCCCCAAGTGCCGGGTAAACAGAAAAAGCCCTGCCGCGGGTAGCGGCAGAGCTTTTGGAAGGGGACTTGGTTGTGAGAGCTCGTTAGGCGAGCTTAGCCTCGAGTGCGGCGATGCGCTTATAGGCATCGATGGTAAAGCGGGTCTGCTTCTCCAGGATCATGGTGGTCATGAGAGTATCCTGAGCGTGAGCCATGATGAAGGTCATCTCCATCTCGCCGCCGCCGGCCTCCTGCGAAAGCAGCTTGGTCTGCGTGTCGTGGGCGCCGATAAGTGCATCGCTGGCATCCTTGTGCAGCTGCTCGGCCTTCTCAAAATCACCCTCGCGAGCAGCATCGAGCGCTGCAAGCAGATCGGTCTGGGCGTCACCCGCGTATGCGACGATCTCGAATCCAACCATCGAGATTTCTTCTTTGGTAGCCATATTGCGTTCCTTTCACATATGAACCAATGGAGAGCATCGCGTCCGGGCATACGCGTTGCGTTGTGTATGACAGAAACATTAACATTCAAACAAAAGAGAACAATGCAAAACGTCATTTCGAGCTATGAACGGTCGATTTTTGCCCGTGAACGGTTTTTGAACAAATCCGAACAATATCAAACACGATTAGCGGCAACCCAAACAGGCCTGCTCCCTAGCGCAAATCGCGTACCGTATCGCCCGCTACAAGCACACCGGGGATCAGCATGTGCTCCACGCCAGACGCGACCCCTTCGGCGCCGGCAATCTTGTCGACCGCCCACATGCCGACGCGCTTGTTGTCAAAGCGCACCGTAGCCAGGCGACGATCGGGCACGATATCGCCCAAACTATCGTCAACACCCACCACGCTTACGTCCTGGGGCACGTGCTTCCCGCGCGACTCGAGCCCGCGAATGCAGCCGTAGGCCATGGCATCGTTGGAAGCATAAATGGCTGTGCAGTTCGGATCGTCCGCAAGCACCTGGCCGGCGGCATATCCGCTCTGTGCCGTCCAATCGCCACGGACGAGTCGCGGCGGCTCAATACCATGCGCGCGCAATGTCTCGCGCCAGCCTTCCTCGCGCTGCATGCCCGAAAGCGAGCGCTCGGGGCACGAGATAAAGTGCACAGTCTTGTGCCCCTGCCCCAGCAAATACTCGACAACTTGGCGCGAGCAATCGAACTGATCGTTATCAACCGTCGAGCACAGCGGGTGCTCCAGCATGGTAACGAGCACCGTCTGCATACCGGGCAGCGGCTCGAAGGTGCCAAAGTCCGCCGGCATGCGATTCATGATCACAACCATGCCATCCACCGGCAGCGCGCTCATGCGCGACGATGCGCTCTCGAGGGTATACGGATGCCCGTCTACTTTAGTGAGGGTGATGGCATAGCCATGTTTGTCGGCCGCGGCGGCAAAGCCCTCCATGCGGTCGAGGTTGCCGGTGCCGGTAATGTTGAACATCGCGACGCCGACGGTCTTAAACTTGCCGCGGCGCAGCGATCGACCGGCAAAATTGGGGCGATACCCCAGCTCGCGCATGGCGGCACGCACGCGCTCCTTGGTCTCGGGGCGCACGCTGGGCGAATCGTGCACCGTACGCGAGACTGTCTGCTCCGAGACGCCCGCGAGACGCGCCACGTCCTTAACGGAAACCGATTTTTTAACAGCGGCCATAGGTCGATCTTTCTATGTCAACGATGCCATTGGTGGCACCCTGCGCAGTCAAATGAAACGTCTTTAAGTATATCTAACGCCTCCTCCGCCATACGCTCACCACCCAAAACCTACCGTTCACCGACAATCCCGCGCCCCCGAACGGCTTTTGTCGCCCAAATGTTAACGTTGCCATTGTGCAAACACAGAGCCACCGGGCGGCTCAAACGTTTACGCATAAGGAATCGACGGTTCGCAGGCACAGGAACCATCGGTTCGCGTCTTTTTTGTGTCGCAAAATGGCAACGTTAACATTTTGGCAACCGAACGCCAAAAGCTACCATCGTTGCTAACCCACCGACTCTTAGGAGCTTTGCATGGAGCAACTCATCGCCATCATCGAAAAGGGCCAACCCTTTTTCAACGCGATCGCCCGCAACAAGTACCTCAAGGCGATCCGCGACGGCTTTATCTCCGTCATCCCCATCATCATCTTCTCGTCCATCTTCTGCCTGGTAGCCTCGGTCCCCAACATCTGGGGTTTCTACTGGCCCGATGACATCAACAACGCCCTGTGGAAGTGCTACAACTACTCCATGGGCATCCTGGCCATCGCCTGTGCCGCCACCACGGCCAAGCACTTCGCCGACGCCCAGAACCGCGATCTGCCCAAGAACAACCAGATCAACTTTATCTCGTGCATGTGCGCGGCCATCATCGGCTTCTTGCTCCTTTCGAGCGACACCATCGCCACGGACGCCGCCAGCGGCTTCAACACCACCTACCTTGGTTCCAAGGGCCTGCTGACCGCCTTCATCGCTGCGTTTGTGACCGGCATCATCTACAAGTTCTTTATCAAGCGCAACATCACCGTCAAGATGCCCGAGCAGGTTCCGCCCAACATCTCGCAGACCTTTAAGGACATCATCCCCTTCTCCGTCTGCATCACCGTCTTTTGGGTCTTTGACATCGTCTTCCGCGCCGCCTTTGGCTTCTGCTTTGCCCAGGGCGTCATCCAGGTGTTCCAGCCCCTGTTCACCGCTGCCGACGGCTACATCGGCCTCGCTGTGATCTACGGCGCCATGAGCCTCTTCTGGTTCGTCGGCGTCCACGGCCCCTCGATCGTCGAGCCTGCCATCGCCGCCGCCCTCGTTGCCAACATGACCGACAACCTGGCTGCATTCCAGGCTGGCGAGCACGCCTCCGCCGTCCTGACGCAGGGCGCTCAGTACTTCGTCGTCTGCATGGGCGGCACCGGCGCCACGCTCGTCCTGGTCTTTATGTTCTGTTTCCTGGCCAAGTCTCAGGAGATGCGCGCCGTCGGTAAGGCCGCCATCGTCCCCGTGTGCTTTGCCGTCAACGAGCCGCTGCTGTTCGCCGCACCCATCGTGCTCAACCCCGTCTTCTTTGTCCCGTTTGTCTTTGCACCGATCGCCAACATCTGGATCCTCAAGATCTTTATCGACTTCTTGGGCATGAACGGCTTTATGTACACCCTGCCCTGGACCGTCCCCGGCCCCATCGGCACCATCATGGGCTTGGGCTTCCAGCCGCTCGCCTTTGTGATGCTCGCCCTCATCTTGGTCGTCGACTTTGTCCTGTACTACCCGTTCTTCCGTGCCTATGACGCCCAGAAGTGCGCCGAGGAGGCCGAGATCTCCCAGGAGGAGCTCGCCGCCAAGAACGCCGAGAAGGCCGCCAAGCTCAACGACGCCTTCCAGGGCAAGGCCGATGCCAAGAGCGTTGCCGCCGGCGCTGCTGCCGAGGCCGTGAAGGCCGACTCCCCTGCCGCTTCTGCAGCA
>OGWR01003513.1_pt1 | contig 9980 bp, 8 predicted proteins | sample 1576061 | NCBI WGS metagenome assembly OGWR01 (sample SAMEA3541511, study PRJEB24748) | human gut metagenome | biome: human gut; feature: human-associated habitat; material: faeces | place: China | collected 2012 | reverse complement strand
TTGTAAAATTCAAAACGACAGAAGAATATGAAGACAATCATTGCAGAAAAGCCGTAAGGCAGCAGCTCGTCCTCCCGCGCAGCGATGACGATCTCGTCGATGCCCTCCACGCAGTCGATCGTGAGCAGTGTGCGCACAAGGACGGGGATGCCGTCAAGGGTTTGCAACAGCTTGTTCTCCCCACCGTAGCGCGTGGAGCTTCCGGCGGCCGCAATCAGCGCGGCGCAGTACGGGTGAGTGCGCTTTTGGTGCTTGCCGAACATCTTTTGCAGCAGGCTCATGGACTCAATCGCTCTCCTTTAACAGCATCGCGGCGTTGACGCGCCCCTCAGCCTCGGGATACTCCACGTCTTCTGCCAGGACGATCTCTGATACGAGGATCTGCTTGGCAATGTGCAGCATCTTGCGCTCGCCGTTGGATAGTCCGCGCGTGCTGTCGCGATGCATCAGCGCCTTGATGACGGCGCTGACCTCGTCGAGATCGCCGCTTTTCAGGCGATCCATATTCTCGCGGTAGCGGTGGTTCCAGTTCGCCGTCATGTCGACACCGAGCTTGGGAATGCGCGCGATGACCTCTTCGATCTCGCTTCTCGTCTTGATGGCGCGGATGCCGATGGCCGTGGAATTCTCGGTCGGGATCTTGAGCGTTAGCCCGGAAATGGGCATTTTGAAGACGTAAAAATCCATTGCTTTGCCGCTGATCTTTTCGCGGACAATGCTGTCGATCACACCGGCGCCGTGCATCGGGTGCACGACCTTATCTCCCACTTGAAACATTCTATGCCCACCTCCCTTCAGGCAGAATGCCGATCCGGCATTCGCCCCGGTTTTCCGTGCGATGGAAAAGAAAAACAACACAAACACACAAGAGGAAACAATTCCCCATACATAGTATAACGTACTTTGCCATCATTTTCAAGCGACTTTTGATGAAATATCGCATAAAAATGGAAACGAGGTGGATTTTCGAAAAAATGTGGGCTCCCCTTTTCAGGAAAGCCCACGTGACGGAAGAACAATTTTTGCTTACTTATTGCTGCGGCGCCAGATGTGCATCTTCTCCGCGTCGGCGATGAGCTGCTCGCGGAAGTCGGGATGCGCGATGCCGATGAGCGCCTCGGCACGCTGCCAGGTCGAAAGGCCCTTGAGGTTGACCATGCCATACTCGGTGACGATGTAGTGCGTGCAGGAGCGCGGGTCGGTGCAGATGGAGCCGGGCGTCAGCGTGGGAACGATGCGGCTCTTGACCGTGCCGTCCTTGCCCGTGACGGTCGAGGACATGCAGATGAAGCTCTTGCCGCCCTTGGAGAGGTACGCGCCCATCGCAAAGTCGAGTTGGCCGCCCGTGCCGGAGATGTGCTTGATGCCCGCGGACTCGGCATTCACCTGACCGAACAGATCGCAGTCGATGGCGTTGTTGATGGAGATGAAGTTGTCGATCTGGGAGATGACAAACACGTCGTTCGTATAGTCGACCGGCGCACCCATGACCTCGGGATTGCGATCCATGTAGTCATAGAGCTTCTGCGTGCCGGCGGCGAAGGCAAAGACCTGACGGCCCTTGTCGAGCTGCTTGTGCTTGCCGGTGATCTTGCCGGCGAGGGCCATGTCGACAAAGCCGTCGACATACATTTCGGTGTGAACGGACAGGTCCTTGAGGTCAGACTGCGCGATCATCGAGCCGATGGTGTTGGGCATGCCGCCGATGCCGAGCTGGAGGCACGCGCCATTCGGGATCTCAGGCACGACAAGGTTGGCGACCGCGGTGTCGACCTCGGTGGGGGCGCCGCCCGCGCCGAGCTGCGCAACGGGAGGATTCTCCCCTTCCACAACCATGTCGACGTCCTTGATGTTGATCTCGCAGCCGGTGAGGCCGTAAACCCACGGCAGGTTCTTGTTGACTTCAACAATAACGGTTTTGGCAGTGTCGAGCATGTCGGCCAGGTGAGAGGACGCGAGCGCGTAGCTGAAGTTGCCATGCTTATCCATCGGCGTGACCTGGATCATCGCAACATCGACTGTGGCGTTGCCGTCGCGGTAGAAGCGCGGCAGCTCGCTGTAGCGCATGGGAATGAAATAGCCCATGCCCTTGGAGATGATCTTGCGGTCGATGCCGCTGCAATGCCAGGAGTTCCAGGTGAAGTGCTCACCGGCGTCCTCGGCCTTGCAGATCTCGGGCATCCACATCGTCACGCCGCCGCGGACCTTGACGTCCTTGAGCTCATTCTGGCGTGCGGCCAGAGCCTTGTCGAGCGTGTAGGGATGGTTGGTGCACCAGCCGTAGTCGACCCAGTCGCCGCTCTTGACGACCTTGACGGCTTCCGCGGCAGAGGTCAGCTTCTTCTGATAAAGCGCTGCGTAATCCATGGATAATTCCTCCTGTATGTATGTGAATTTGATTATCATTTCGGAACTATGTCGAAACTTTAACAATTATAGCATACCGATCGCCGTTTGCAAAGTCTTTCTTACGTGTCAGCGTAAAAAAGAACGTAAAAAAGAGACAGGCCGGTGCCTGTCTCTTTTCAGTTCGGGAAAATTACTCCTCGACAGGAGCCTCTTCCTCGCCGCTGAGCAGCGCGCGGATGCTGAGGGAGATCTTCTTCTTCTCCTCGTCGATGGCGGTGATCTTCGCGTCGACCATCTGGCCTTCGGACAGGACGTCGGAGGGCTTGTCGATGCGGCGGTCAGCGATCTGGGAGATATGGATCAGGCCGTCCACGCCGGGAACGACCTCAGCGAACGCGCCGAAGGTCATCAGCTTGACGATGCGGACGTTGGCAACGTCGCCGACCTTGTAGGTGTTCATGAACACATCCCAGGGGTTCTGGGTGCGATCCTTGACGCCGAGGGAAATCTTGCGCTTCTCGGGGTCGAAGGAGATGACATACACGTCGAGGTGATCGCCGATGGAGACGACCTCGGCGGGGTTCTTGATGCGGCTCCAGCTCAGCTCGGAGATGTGAACCATGCCGTCCACGCCGCCGATGTCGACGAACACGCCGTAAGAGGTCATGGACTTGACAACGCCGTCATAGTGCTTGCCGACCTCGATGCCTTCCCAGATGGCGGCCTGAGCAGCCTGACGCTCCTCGTTCAGCACGGACTTGATGGAGCCGACGACGCGGCGGCGGGCACGGTTGACCTCGGTCACGCGGAGCTTGACCTTCTGCTTGACCATCTGGCCAAGGTCGGAGTCCTTGGGCATGCCGCTCTGAGAAGCGGGCACGAACACGCGCACGCCCTTGACAGAAACGACGATGCCGCCCTTGTTCACTTCGGTCACGGTGCCTTCGAGAACGGTCTTGTCCTCAACGGCGGTCTCAATGTCTTCCCAGAGCTTGACAGCGTCGAGACGCTTCTTGGAGAGGGTGGCGTAGCCTTCCACGTCGTTGACGCGGACAACGTAAGCCTCGATCTCGTCGCCGACCTTGACGACGTCCTCGGGCTTGACGTCGGGGTCGCTGCTCAGCTCAGAAACAGGGATATAGCCTGCCTGCTTGCAGCCGACGTCGACCTGGATCTCGGTCGTGCCGATGGCGGTCACGATACCGGTCACCTTATCTCCTGTATTTAGAGTCTTGAAAGATTTTTCAAGCAGTTCTTCAAAGGATTCGCTGATTTCAGGGGCAGTGGTGTTGATGTTTTCTTCCGTCATTGTTGTTAATACCTCCATAATGATACTCGCAGGAGTAGATGCGCCGGCTGTCAGTCCCGCCACACGGCATCCGGAAAAGAATTCCGGTGAGAGCTCGTCTGCGGATTCGATCTGGAGGACTTTTCCGCAGTTCTCTCTGCAAATCTCGGTCAAATGCCTTGTGTTGGCGCTTCTTCGGTCGCCCACAACCACCATCGCGTCTACCTTGGCGGAAAGTTCTGCTGCCTCAGTTTGACGTTTCTGCGTAGCATTGCATATTGTATCATTGATTTTCAGATTTGTACACTGTTTTTTTAGAAATTTCACGCAACTTTCCCAAAGCGCACGAATGCAGGTCGTTTGCGCCAGCATGATACTGGGTAAATGGGCAAAATCGGGGTGTTCCTGCAAGTATTTTTGCACTTCCTGCACATTTTCAAAAATCAGCGGGTCGCTGCACCATCCTGCGATGCCCTGCACCTCGGGATGATGGTGCTCACCGATCAGGATGACGCGGCGCCCCTCGTGCTCTGCCTCCTGTGCAAGCTTTCGGATGCGCTCGACATGCGGGCACACGGCGCTCACGACCTCTGCCCCGCACTCTCGCAGCGCATCAAGCGTCGCTCTCGACTCGCCGTGGGCGCGGATGAGCACGGTCTCCCCCGCCTTTGCCTGGTCGGGCGACGTGATGAGGCGCATGCCAAGGTCTTCGATCTCGCGCACGACGCCCGCGTTGTGTACGATGCTGCCGAGCATCGCGCCGCCGCGCGCTTTTGCCGTTTCGCGCGCAAGGTTGACCGCGCGCTCCACGCCATAGCAGAAGCCCGCAGTCTCAGCTAAGATGACCTTCACAGCGGCGCGCCTCCCACCTGCTGGCCGCCGAGCGCGTAGGCCTGACGCAGCATTTCGTCGGCGATGGCCTGCAATTCTTCGGACGTGCCGCGGCGGCCCGTGACCTCAGGCACATACGGCTCGCCGAAGATGATGCGCGTTTTATGGAAGGGCTTTTTCTGCCCGTCGCAGAACACCGGCACGAGCGTCGCACCCGTGCGCACGCCGATCATCGCGATGCCCGCGTGCGCGTGCGCGGGGAGTCCGTCGTGATAGCCGACGCCGCCCCGGATCGTCGTCCCCTCTGGGAAGATCAGAAGATTCTCACCCTTGTGGAGCACCTGCATCGCGGTCTTGATGGACTGGATATCCTTGCCGTCGCGCTGGACGGGAAATGCGCCGAGCGTGCGGATGAGCCACGCGAGCGCGCGGTTGTCGAAGAGCTCGGCCTTGGCCATAAAGTGCAGATGGTAGTCGAGCGGCAGGCACAGGCCGATGAGCACGGGGTCTAAGTCCGTTGAATGGTTCGGGCACAGCAGGACACTGTGCTTCGGAAGATTTTCAAGCCCCTTGACGTCCACGCGGTAGATCCACAGCAGCACCCGACCGATGATCCAGATAAACGCAAAAAAGATACGGTGCATCATTTCAATTTCTCCTGAATGAGGCTCAGCAGCGCCTGCTCGCTCTCTTCAAAGCTGAGCTTCGACGTGTCGAAGCGCACGGCGTCCGCCGCCTCGCGCAGCGGGGCGATGTCGCGGTGCATGTCCTGATAGTCGCGCTCGTTGATCTCGCGCAGTACCTCTTCATACGCCTTGGGCGTGCCGCGCTCGGAGAGCTCGAGGCAGCGGCGGCGCGCGCGCTCCTCGGCCGAAGCAGTCAGGTAAATTTTGAGGTCGGCATCCGGCAGAACGACAGTGCCGATGTCGCGCCCGTCCATGATGACGCTTCTCTTGCGCGCGATGTCGCGCTGCATCTCGAGTAAGTACGCGCGTACGCACGGCAGCGCCGAGACGTTCGAGGCGTACATCGAAATTTCCGGCAGGCGAATTTCGGTGCTGACGTCCTTGCCGTCAAGCAGCATTTTCTGTCCGCTATTCTCGTCAAATGCCATGTCGATCTGAATTTCTTTCAGCAGCGGCGCGATTTGAGATTCGTCCTTTGCGTCCAGTCCGCGGGAAAACGCCGCGTAGCCGATGGTGCGGTAGATCGCGCCCGTGTCGACATGCAGAATGTTCAATTTCTTGGCGACGGCCTTGGCGAGCGTACTCTTGCCCGCGCCGCCTGGGCCGTCAATGGCAATGGAAAAATGCTTTTTCATCTGTTTGATTCTTCCCTCTTACAATAAATATGTGCTTACTGCGTCAGCAATGCGTCCGCGGCAGCCTCGCCCGCGGCCTTGCCGGTCGCCCAGGCGATTTGCAGATTGTAGCCGCCCGTGTAGGCGTCTACGTCGATGATCTCGCCGGCAAAGTACAGGCCGCCGATCTTTTTCGACACCATGGTCTTCGGATCGATCTCCCCCACCTTGACGCCGCCGGAGGTGATGATCGCGTTTTCGACCGGCATCGGCGCGCTGACATTGACCGTCCAGCGCTTTAAGAGCGTGCGGATGGTCTCGCGCTGGGCGCGCGTGATGTCGTGCACCTTTTCGTGCGGAGGGATGCCCGAGCGGTCGATGAATTCGTCGATCATCTTCTGCGGCAGAAGCGCGCCGAGCACGTTGCAGTAGTCGCTGTTTGCGTGCTTTTCAAAATCCGACAGCAGGCGCTTGTCGAGCATTTGCTCGTCGAGCGCGGGCTTGAGGTCGATCTCCAGTCGGTACTGCTTTTTGTCGAAATGCCGCATGTGCGCGCTGGCCGACAGGATGAGCGGCCCGCTCACGCCGAAGTGCGTGAACAGCATTTCGCCAAAATCCGAGTGGATCTTTTTGTTGTTTTCGTATACCGTCAGCACAACATTGCGCAGGCTCAGCCCTTGCAGCACCGCGCATTCGCGTGCCTCGAGCGGCACGAGTGAGCCGCGCAGCGGCGTGACTGTGTGGCCGAGCGCTTCCGCCATGCGGAAGCCGTCGCCCGTCGAGCCCGTCGCGGGATAGGACAGCCCGCCCGTCGCCAGAATGGCGGCGGAGGCGGTGTAGTCCCCTTTTTCGCCCTTGACGGCGGCGACATGGCCGTCTTCGACCGAAATACCGAGCGCGCGGTCGCGCACGAGCTTGACGTGCAGACGCTTGAGCTCGCGCTCAAGCGCCGCTGTGATGTCGAATGACCGGTCGGACACGGGAAACACGCGCTTGCCGCGCTCGACCTTGAGCGGCACACCGAGCCCCTCGAAAAAATCGATGGCGTCGTGCCCGTCGAAGCGGGAAAACACGGAGTATAAAAACCGCGGGTTCTGCGGCACGTGGGCGAGCAGCTCTTCGCAGGTGCTGTCGTTCGTCACGTTGCAGCGGCCCTTGCCGGTGATGTTCACCTTTTTGCAGAGGCGCTCGTTTGGATCGAGCAGCGTCACGTGCGCACCCTTGCGCGCGGCGCAGATCGCGGCCATCATGCCGCCCGCGCCGCCGCCGATGACAACGATCGCCTTATTCATCTTCGATCTTGCCGAAAATGTCGAAGCGCTCCCAGATGTGCTCGAGTTCGGAGAACGTCGCGGAGATGTCTGCGCCCTTCTTGTTGGCCACGGCCAGAATGAGTGCGTTGAGCATGCTCATGGGCGCCGCCAGCGAGTCGACGAACGAGATCATCTCGCTGCGCACGAGCAGCGAATTGCTGGACATCTGGTTGATGGGCGACATCTCGCTGTCCGTCACGCCGACGATCGTCGCGCCGCGGTCGCGCGCAAACTGGATGGTCTTGAGCGCAAGCTCGCTGTAGCGCGGGAAGCAGATACCGATGACCACATCGTCTTTGGAGACGCGGAAGAGCTGGTCGAACGAGCCGGCCGCGCCGCCGTTGACCAGAGTGACGTTGTCGAAGATCAGGCGGAAGTAGAAGTTTAAGTACCCTGCCAGAAACGAGGACGAACGGAAGCCCACGATGTAGATGCGGCGCGCGCCGATGATCGTGTCGACCACGCGCTCAAATTCCGCGCCGTCGGTCTGGTCGATGGCCATGCGGATCTTCTCCATGTCGCGCTGCAGGACGTTCGTCATCAGATCGGACCCTGCGAGCTCGCCGTCCGATGCCTGAATGCGCTGGATGCTCGTGAGCTTGCCGCGAATCATCTCCTGCAATGCACGCTGCATGCTCGGATACCCCTCGTAGCCGAGCTGGGTGGCAAAGCGCACGACGGTCGACTCGCTGACCTGCACGGTCTTGCCGAGCTTGCTGGCCGTCATAAACGCGGCCTTATCGTAGTTTTCCAGAATGAAGCGGGCGATGAGCTTCTGCCCCTTGGAAAAGCTGCTCATGTTCTTTTCGATATTATGTAAGATATTCTTCGTCATAAAATCGTCCTCTGTTACTTTGATTTTGTTGCATGGAGCTCTTGCTCCGTTAGATCGCGCCACACGCCGACGGGAAGAGGCCCGAGTTTGAGCGCGTGCTCCTGCACGCGCTTTAGGCGCTTGACGTGTAATCCGGCGGCGGCGCACATGCGCCGGATCTGCCGGTTTTTTCCTTCATGGATGGTGATGGAGAGAACGGCGGTGTCCCTCCCCTGCCGCAGCACGCGCACCTGCGCGGGCCGGATGGGCTCGCCGTCGAGCTGTGTCATGGAAGCGAGCGCTTCTGCCGCTCCCCTGACCTCGCCCGCGACGCTGACCTCGTAGACCTTGTTGACCTCGTAGCGCGGGTGCAGAAGATGCTGCATCCATTCGCCGTCGTTCGTCAAAAGCAGCAGTCCCTCGGAGTCGAGGTCGAGCCGCCCGACGGGATAGACGCGCGCGCCGCAGTCTCTGACGAGCTCGGCGACGGTCTTTCGCCCTTTTTCGTCAGAGAGCGTGCAGACATAGCCGCGCGGCTTGTTGAGCATCAGGTAGCGCTTCTGCCCCTCCTGTGTGAGCGGCCTGCCGTCGACGGTAATTTCGTCGACTTCGGGGTCGGCCTTCTGCCCGAGAAGCGCAGTCTTTCCGTTCACGTGCACGCGTCCCGCGGCGATACACTGCTCGGCGGTGCGACGGGAGCAGAGCCCCGATTCGGCGATGAGCTTTTGAATTCTTGCTTCGGCCAGGTCGATCCCTCCTTTACTTTGCCGACAGAAATTGCCAGAGCTTTTCCGCCAGCGACTTATTTTTGCTTGTTTCGCTCTTTGTTTCCTGCGCCTGTACGCTGCGCGCGCTGACAAGGTCAACTCTTCCGACCTCAGTCTCGCCGCAGGAGATGACGAGCGTGCCGAACGTTTGTCCCTTCCGCACGGGGGCGGAGACGGTTTGCGGCAGCTCGGCGTGCACGCTCAATGCTTCATTTTCCGCGGTGGGATAGCGGAAGCTCTCCGCCGCCATGGCGGACACACTCTGCCCGTCGACGCTTACGCTGCCGTAGGCCTCGCCTTTTTTCGCACCGCTTGAGAGCGCATACGCCGAAAAGCCGTAGTCATAGAGTGCCGCGTGATCCGCCCAATCGCTGCCGTCGTGCAGCGTGACGGCGATCATGCGCATCCCGCCGCGCTCGGCACAGGTGACGAGTGTGCGCCCTGCGTCGCCGGTGTAGCCGGTCTTGAGACCGATGCAGCCGGAGTACGACGCGAGCAGCTTATTGTGGTTCGTCATCGTGCGCGTGCCGACGCTCGCCGTGCGCGTCGAGACGATGCGCGCGAACGTCGGATTCTGCATGGCGTAGGCCGCAAGGCGCGCCATATCGAGGGCACAGGAGCTGTGCCCCATTTCGTCGAGACCGCTCGGGTTGGCAAATGACGTGTGCTCCATGCCGAGGGCTTTCGCCTTTTCGTTCATCCATCGGACAAACTGCGCGCTGCCGCCGCTCCCGCCGCAGTGGGCGGCGATACACTCCGCCGCGTCGTTGCCGGACGGCAGCATCAGACCGTAGAGAAGTTCCTCCATCGTGAGCGTTTCGCCCTCGAGAAGGTACATCGACGAGCCCTCGCGCAAGTGCTCGCGTTTGACCGTGACCTTCTCCGTGAGTTCGCTGTGCTCCAGCGCGACTAAGCAGGTCATGATCTTCGTCGTGCTCGCGATGCTGCGCTCCTGCGTTTCATTGCGCGACGCCAGCACCCGCCCGCTGCCCGCCTCCATCAAAATGAACGCGGCGGCGGCAGTTTCAGGCGCGGCAGCCTGACAGGTCAAACTGCTTGACAGGCAGGAAACGGCAAGGAAAACGGCAAATACGCATCGGGCAAAACGCGGCATGGGATCACTCCTTCGTTCGGAATGCCCCTATTATGCCCGAAATCAGTAGATATCTTTCTCTTCTCTCTTCTTGTCCACGAAATTCTGCACGCGGTCGAGCACTTCCGGCACAAGATCAAGCACGCGGTCGACCGTTGCCGCCGCAGGGATGGCCACGGGCATCACGCGCGTCAGACCGTCCTTGACGACGAGGAACGCGACGGG
>OGWR01003506.1_pt1 | contig 9989 bp, 10 predicted proteins | sample 1576061 | NCBI WGS metagenome assembly OGWR01 (sample SAMEA3541511, study PRJEB24748) | human gut metagenome | biome: human gut; feature: human-associated habitat; material: faeces | place: China | collected 2012 | reverse complement strand
GGGTGAGCGGTTTACGTTGTGGCTAACTCGTAACGATGCCGTTCCAGAAGCAAAAGCTTCTGTCACTGTCGCGGTGCTCCTCGAATAGAAATATATAATACCGTGAATTCCTGCAAGCAGGATTCACAGCATTATATATTCCTATTCTCATCGTTACTCGCGCAAAAAAAAGTTGAGGTCTTGACAACCTCAACTTTATGTTCATAACTAGTTATTAACACCATACTTTCTGTTGAACTTATCAATACGTCCACGAGCTGATGTAGCCTTCTGCTGTCCTGTATAGAATGGATGGCACTTTGAGCAAATTTCTACGTGAATTTCTTCCTTTGTAGAACCTGTTACGAATTCGTTACCACAGTTACAAACAACCTTTGCCTGATAGTATGCTGGATGTATTCCTTCTCTCATTACTTTCACCTCTTTACAATATCTTTATATGATTTATCCTTATTTCTTTTTATCATTTTGATAAACAGCTTTGTTATTGTATCATACACATATATGTAATGCAAGTACTAATTTTAAAAACTTACAAAAAACTTACCAATTTTTTAACTTCCATATATTCCATATATTAATACGAATTAACAAACGCAGCTTTTATATTTTATATATAATATTTTTATACATAACGGTTCTTGATGATTGTCTTTACGAATTCATCATTATTTCTTGTCTTGGTGAACAGGTCAAGTATTCTTTCTGCAGCTTCATCTGTCTTAAGGCTGTTAAGGGCTTTCCTCATTATGTCTACTGCCTCAAGTTCTTCCTTATCAAGAAGAAGGTCTTCTCTTCTTGTACCCGACTTGGCTATGTCTATTGCCGGGAATACTCTCTTCTCGGATAATTTTCTGTCAAGTACAAGTTCCATATTACCTGTTCCCTTGAATTCCTCAAATACTACGTCATCCATTTTACTTCCTGTTTCAACAAGTGCTGTTGCAAGTATTGTAAGACTTCCGCCTTCTCTCATATTACGTGCTGCACCAAAAAATCTCTTAGGCATATGGAGTGCCGCCGGGTCAAGACCACCTGATAATGTACGTCCACTTGCCTGAACTGTCATATTATAGGCTCTTGCAAGTCTTGTAATACTATCCAGAAGAATAATTACGTCCTGCTTCTGTTCTACAAGTCTTTTAGCTCTTTCTATAACCATCTCAGATACTCTCTTGTGTCTTTCCGGAAGTTCATCAAATGTTGAATATATTACCTCTACGTTATCACCTGTTATTGACTCTTTAATATCTGTAACTTCCTCTGGTCTTTCATCAATAAGAAGAATCATAAGGTGCATTTCCGGGTTGTTCTTAGTAACCGCATTGGCAATCTGCTTAAGAAGTGTTGTCTTACCTGACTTAGGCTGTGATACTATCATACCACGCTGCCCCTTGCCTATAGGTGATATAAGATCAACCATTCTCATCGCTATTGTATTGGAATTCCTCTCAAGATGAATTCTTTCATTAGGAAAGATTGGTGTGAGCGTTTCAAACGCCTTTCTTCTCTGTGCAACAACCGGATTAAGTCCATTTACAGACTCAACATACATTATTGCGGAGAACTTCTCAGCCTGTGTCTTGGCTTTCTTAGGTCCTCTTATTATATCACCTGTCTTTAAGTTAAATCTTCTTATCTGTGATGGTGCTACATACACATCATTCTCGCCAGGAAGAAAATTCTCACATCTTATAAATCCGTAGCCTTCCTGTAATACTTCAAGTATTCCATCCGCCATCTCTGGCTCTTTTGCTTCATCATAAGAAGCCTTACCTTCATTAACTGTATGCTCCTGATATGTACGTTCCTGATATGGGCGTTTCTCATATCTTTCGTTCTGGTGCTGTCTGTGATTATTATTCACCGCTTCATTATTATTGGTATTATTTATTACTTCATTATTAGTATTAGCTGTTTCAGAATTATTAACTGTCCGTTCAGTAACAATATTAACAGTTGCCTCATTATCAGTATATCCCACAGTACTCTCATTTTCCTCTGCTGCAATAATAGCATCAATAAGCTCACTCTTTCTCATAGCAGATATGTTCTTTATCTTCTTGTCTTTTGCAAAATCCCTTAATACGCTTACTGAAAGTGTTTCTAATTTCTCACGCATCTAAACCTCCTTACTTATTCCAGTATTTATTGATTATAAAAAATGCTATTACTCATAAATACCGGATATACACTATGATTAAATTCAATATCAATTGTAAAATAACTATATATAACAAATTAATCTGGGAAACGATACGAATATGTATCTTAGATTTCGTAATTTATTATACATTATTTTTTCCAAAAATAAAAGACTTATATTGATGATAATTTCAGCTTGTGTTATTATATAGTCTATATGATTATTTAATAATATTATTCACGAAAGGAACATATATCTTATGACTAATGCAGAAAAAGCTTTACAGCTTCATAAAGAATGGAATGGTAAATTTGAAACAACTCCTAAGATGAGTATTACAACAAGGGAAGACCTTGCTTTAGCATATACTCCTGGTGTAGCAGAACCTTGTAAGGTTATTGCCAAAGATAAAGAAGCCGCTTATACATATACAATAAAGTCTAACACTATTGCTGTTGTATCTGACGGAAGTGCCGTTCTTGGTCTTGGAAATATCGGTGCACACGCCGCTATGCCTGTTATGGAGGGTAAAGCTGTGTTATTCAAATCATTTGGTGGTGTTAATGCAGTTCCTATCTGTCTTGATACTCAGGATACAGAGGAGATTATTAAGACTGTTGTTAATATTGCACCTGCATTTGGCGGCATTAATCTTGAAGATATATCGGCTCCAAGATGCTTTGAAATAGAAAGCCGATTAAAAGAGCTTCTTGATATTCCTGTATTCCACGATGACCAGCACGGAACAGCTATCGTTGTATTAGCTGGTATCATCAATGGTTTAAAGGTTACAGGAAAGACCAAGGAAGAATGTAAGGTTGTAATAAATGGTGCTGGTTCTGCCGGTGTTGCTATTACTAAGCTTCTTCTTACCTACGGCTTTAAAAATGTTACTATGTGCGACAAATCTGGTATTCTTTCTAAGAATAGTGAAGGTCTTAACTGGATGCAGAAATCTATGATGGACGTTACTAACCTTGAAGGTAAGACTGGTTCACTTGCTGATGCTTTAGTCAGTGCTGATGTATTCGTAGGTGTATCTGCTCCTAATATCGTTACTGCTGATATGGTTAAGTCTATGAATAAGGATGCTATTATATTTGCTATGGCTAACCCTGTTCCAGAGATTATGCCAGATGTTGCGAAAGCCGCTGGTGCAAGAGTTGTCGGTACAGGCCGTTCAGATTTTCCTAATCAGGTTAATAATGTTATTGCATTCCCTGGTATATTCAAGGGTGCATTACAGGGACGTGCTACACAGATAACTGAGGAGATGAAGCTTGCAGCAGCTTTAGCAATTGCTAACCTTATTCCAGATTCAGAACTTTCAGATACTAATATTTTACCAGAAGCATTTGACCCTAAGGTAACCGATGTTGTTGCCAAAGCCGTTATGGACTTAATTAAGTAATATATGTTACCATATTACTATTCCCTTAACGAATTTCTTCAAAAAGAATATGGCCATAAGCTTTACAAATTAGCCCTGAACGGTGGAATGACTTGCCCTAACCGTGACGGGCTAATTGATACAAAAGGATGTATATTCTGCAGTGCCGGAGGTTCAGGCGACTTCGCAGGCGGCAGAAAATCCGATATGGATATTAACACACAGATAGATAATGCCAAAGCATTAATAAAGAACAAATATAATGGCGGTCATTTTATCGCCTATTTCCAGTCCTTTACTAATACTTATGCTGATATAGATTATCTGCGTAATCTTTATATGCCGGTTATCAGGCGTGATGACATAGACATTTTATCTATAGCTACAAGACCTGACTGCATAGATGATAAAGTTCTTGATTTATTAGCTGAGCTTTCCTTAATAAAACCTGTATGGGTTGAATTAGGCTTACAGACTACCAACGAGAACACTGCCCGTTATATAAGGCGTGGGTATCCTCTTAAGACATTTGATGAGTGTGTAAGCACTCTTTGTTCTATTGGAATACGTCCAATTGTCCATATGATAGCAGGGCTTCCCAATGAAAATATGACTGATATGTTAAATACTGCTGACTACATCGCACACTGTGGTGCATCAGGAATTAAGATACAGCTTTTACATATTTTACAAGGTACTGACCTTTGCCAAGATTATGATAAAGGTCTTTTTAATGTGCTTTCACTAGAAGAATATATGGATATTGCAGGACAGATAATAACTCATCTGCCACCTGATATGGTTGTCCATAGAATAACGGGCGATGGTCCCAAATCAATACTTAAAGCTCCTTTATGGAGTTCTAACAAGAAGCTTGTATTGAACTCACTCAATAAACACTTCAAAGATAATAATATTTATCAAGGACGGAACTATGTATGAATACCGATTCGACAACGCTTTATAAGCTGATGATTTTGTATATGTTAAGCAAGGTCAATTTTCCACTTTCCAATGTACAGATATCAACTTTTATGCTCGATAATGAATATACTTCATATTTTACATTTCAGGAAACAATTAATTCATTAGTTGAAGATTCCTTTATCCAGCAAATGAATTACAGAAACAGTACACAGTACAAACTCACACAGGAAGGCGAAGATACTGTAGCGTTTTTCTATACTAAGATTTCACCTGCAATACGTGAAGATATTGATTCATATCTTGCAAGGAACAAATACGAACTAAAATCCGAGGTTGGAACTACTTCTGACTACTATCGTACTACCAATGGAACTTATATCGCACATCTTCTGGTTAAAGAAGGGGACAGCACACTTATTGAGCTTAACCTTGGAGTACCTTTAGAAGACCAGGCTAAAGATATGTGTGACAAATGGAAAGACTCAAGCCAGGATATATATGACTTTATAATGCACAGACTTTTATAATTATAATGAGGATTAATATGGATAATTGCAAATACAGACATATTCTATTCTTAAGTTATAAAGATATATGCTACAACTCAACATCATATTTTGAACAGCGTATATCAGAAGAACTCATCAATGCTGGTATTAAAGTTACACATCTTAATATTCCAAAGCCAGCCAAAGGTTTAAGCGGCACATTAGCTGATACAGCATATATGTTGCTTAAGCCTTATTTTAACGCAGATTTAGATGCCATAATTGATATTAATACGACTATTCCCTGTATTAAATATAACAATGGATACATTCTTAATAATTTTGATATTCCTGTATGGCATTACATTCTTGACCACCCACTCTACCACTATAAGGCTCTTAAAGTGCAGCTTAACAATTACAATGTAATATGCCTTGATACATTTCACGCAAAGCTAATCAAGGAAAGTTTCCCACATATCAGGGAAGTAAAGGTTATTCCGTTAAGTGCTGATGAATATTCCATCAGTAATATTTCTAAAAAATACTGTCAGGACAATATGGCTGATACTAATTCAGACAGCAGCTACAACACTTTATCATACCATAAATGTAGTAAACGTGCGGTAAAACTGCTATTTACAAGCACTTACACTGACCCTGTAAAGGCTGCACTTTTATATAACAAAAGTGGCTTAAATATTCAAAATAATAATATTAACGATAAAGATATCAACGATAATAGCACTAAAAATACACTAATTAAGGATATAGATAATGATTATCTGCTTAATGCACTTCTTAATAATCCTTCATTTACGCAGGAGAAAGCCGTCCAATATCTTAGAAGCCTTAATATATTAGACAATTCTTCTTCAACAATACAATATCTTCACAATAATTTCCTAATAGATGTATATCTGCAATGTATTATCCGTGAGGAGATTATAAGCACAATAATTAAAAACAGAATTCCAATAACTATATACGGACACGGCTGGGATGCATTTGCCGATAAATGTGATATCTTAATTCCCGAGTACACTAAGTATCTTGATATACGAAAGGAAGTTACTTATAACAGGCTTCCAGCCATATATTCAAATGCACGTCTGTCTTTAAACCAGATGCCATGGTTTAAAGGCGGTATGCACGACAGGATTCCACTTGCACTTATGAATGGCTGTCTATCATTAACTGATACAAGTACCTATTTGACTGATGTTCTGAATATCGGGAAAAATGAGGGTGTATACACATACTCTCTTGAAAATATCGAAGCTGTGCCTGATATCATTATGGATATTCTAAATAACACAGCTGATGATAATTGTGTTCTGGAAAATATTAATTCATTGTCTGATAATGCAAGAGCTTACGCACATAAGCATTTTTCCTGGAAATGCTGGGTAGATAAATTTTTAGATTAATATTAATATATTTAAGAAAGCCGCCTTACAAGTAGTTCATTGATTAACTGAGCCAGCAATTGTTATTTATCATATAACAATTACTGTATTATCAAATTCCTGCCTGCAAGACGGCTTTTATTATTAAATTGGTTGATACTGTTTAGTTAAGCGTATCAGCAGTTTAAAAATGTCATTATTAGATTTATCTAATATATGGCTTTTACCTAGTTGCCACCCTGTGACATCTGTTCTTCCTGCTTTCTGATCATTTTCTTAACCATATTACCACCTACAGAACCAGCCTCAGCGGAAGTAAGGTCACCATTGTAGCCTTCCTTTAAGTTGACACCGATTTCTGATGCTACTTCCATCTTAAATCTGTCGAGTGCATCCTGTGCATTCTTCTTAGTCTTTGATGAAGTTGAACTTGAATTTGAACTAGCCATAATAAACCTCCGTCCTTATGTCCTTAGACATATTCTTTATTAGATAAGCTTCATTGCTTATCTTGGTATTATTATGTGCTTATACCGTCTGTTTATTATACCAATTTATGGAAGATATCTTTCATATATCTTAAAACCGTCAAATATTACATACCAGCGGTTGCCTGCCGCAGCCATAACTGTTACATATTCTTTTCCATCTTTTTCTGCAAAATTAACAAGACAGTTATGTGCTTCATCTGTATAGCCCGTCTTTCCTGCCTTAATGGTTACTCCCGGCACTTCATTACCGACCATTCTTGAGAACATTGTGCTTGTAAGATGTATTCCATCAGGGTGCTGTGGTGTAGACGCAGTTGTATACTGGTATGTTCCAAGAACCTTTGCACACACCTCATTACTCATAGCATATTCCATAATCATCGCCATCTCTGCCGGCGTTGTATACTGATTGACATCGTGAAGTCCTGACGGATTGCAGAAATGTGTATTCTTCAATCCCATTTCTTCGCATTTCTCATTCATAAGCTTAACGAATTCTTCTTCTGAACCAGCAGTTATCTGTGCTATTCCGTATGCCGCATCTGCTCCTGAGGGAAGTGCAAGTCCATATAATAAATCATTGGCTGTCACTTCTTCATCAACACTAAAACCTGCAACTGATGCCTGCTGTATATACAGATTATTAAGCTCTTCAAAACCAAAACGGTACGTTTTTTTCAAATCCTGTATATTCTCAACTGCTATTATAAGTGACATTACCTTTGTCATAGAGGCTGGATATATTCTTGTATCTGCCTGCTTGCCTGCTATAAGCTGGTTATTGGTAACATCAAGAAGTGCCACATAAGGTGACTGTATATCACCATCAAGCATTTCCTTATAGTCTGGTGACTTTGCGGCACACTTAAATACCGGTTCCTGCTGTATAACTGTTATATTATTATCTTCTATAACATTATCTGTAAGAACTGCCTGCTGTTGTGCATTACTATCATCTGCACGCGAACTTATTGCTTTAACTGACTTTGTGACGACAACCGATATTACTAACAATAATATAGCTGCAAATAAATTTCTCTTGATAAGTCTTATCTGTGCCTGTCTTTTTCTCTTCATTGCCATAGCCTTCTTCTTTCTTGCTCTATTGGCTCTGACAGCTTCATCATAATCTAAATACTCACTCATACTGCCCCCAGATACAATTAATCATTAATATACTGTGTACTGACAGCAAGTTCATCGGCTAATTCTTTACCCCTAATAAGAGTAACAAGTTCAAGTCCTAAATCAACAGAAGTACCCATTCCTCTTGAAGTTGTTATATTACCATCTGTAACAACTCTCTCTGTCTTAGGTGCAACCTCAGCCCCTTCTAACATATCTTCAAAGCCCGGGAAAGCTGTTGCTCTCTTTCCTTTAAGGAAGCCTAACTTTCCAAGTACGCTTGGTGCGGCACATATTGCGGCAATTCTGCCACCAGCTTCATTATGCGCCTTCAGCATATCAATAAGCTTGTCACAATCATAATATGTCTTGTGTCCCGGTCCTCCCGGAAGGAAGCATACATCTTCATCGTTACAGTTAATATCTTCAATAAGCTTATCAGCTTCAACTATAATATTCTGTGCACTTTTTACTGATTTATTACCAGTAATTGATACAGTGTCGACACCTATATTCGCTCTTCTTAATATATCTATAACTGCAAGTGCTTCTACAGTTTCAAATCCATCTGTTAAAAAAGCTAAAACTTTCATTTATTAATCTCCATTTCTACTAAATGTCTTAATCTACCGATATTTTATAAAATGTTATTTATTAGCGTATTGTTTTTATAAAATTTTAATTAAATCAATTTATTTTATAGTATATCACTTTTTGTTATTTCATACCATACTTTATAACACTTTAATTACAACTTTAATTCAATTATAACTGATTATTTTTTAGTCAAGCTGAAAACATTTTTATCATTATGTCTTGTGGTTTTGAATACTATGTGTTATCATATATAAATAAATATTTGAATGTTGGAGGCACATATGTTTAAACTTATAAGTGATACTTCATGTGACTGGATTAAGGAGTACGCAGAAGAGCATAATGTTACATTAGTTCCGTTATATACTACATTTGACGGACAGACTTATTATAAAGAACAATTTGAAATCAGCTATGATGAATTCTATAGAAAAATGACAGATGAGAACGCATTTCCTAAATCTTCTCTTCCTTCTATTCAAGATTATACCGATGCATTTATGCCATCAGTTGAGGCTGGTGTACCTATTATATGCTGTTGTATATCAACATACTTCTCTGGTTCATACAACTCAGCCTGCACTGCAAGGGATATGATTATTGAAGATTATCCGGATGCTAAGATTACCGTTATCAATTCTTTACAGAATTCAGCTTCTATGTCTTTATTTGTATATGAAGCTATGTGTATGAGAGATGCTGGATATTCTTATGAAGATACAGTTAAGAAGCTTGAAGCTATGCGTCCTTTTGGAAGAATTATATTCACAACAGAATCTCTTGATTACTTAACTAAAGGTGGACGTCTTGTAAAGACAGCTGCTATGATTACAAGCAAGTTAAATCTTCGCCCTATTATTATTATGAAGGGTGGGGAAATCGGCGTTGGCGGTTTCTTTAGAACAAGAAAGAAAGCTAAAGCAAAGGTTATCGAATTATTATGCAAGCATTTTCAGGAGTCAGGACTTAATATCAATGATTATGATATAACAGTTGGATATTGTACTAACCCTGAGGAAGCAAAGGAATACAGAAAAGAAGTTGAGGAAGCTATAAGCACTAAGCTTCTAGAGTCAGGAGTTGAATTCAAGACACGTATCGGTGTTGTTACTTCGTGCCATACAGGTCCTACTGCACTTGGGGTTGCACTTATGCCTAAGTTTGATAGATTTGAGGCTTAATTAGGATGGCTTCAAATATAAATAATGTGTCATTTGATGATTGATTTCTACCTTTATTGGGTGGCGGACGGACGTAAAATGGTGGGTGAATACACACTGTGATGAGCGGACGGACGGGTGACACAGCTACGGGATTGTATAAAGACAATTGGATATTCTAAGCCTTTCTTATTTAGGTGGTGAGGACGGACGCAAACGCTCCTATTCGCCATCGTGGCTCAGTAGTCGCTTGGCA
>OGWR01003497.1_pt1 | contig 10002 bp, 7 predicted proteins | sample 1576061 | NCBI WGS metagenome assembly OGWR01 (sample SAMEA3541511, study PRJEB24748) | human gut metagenome | biome: human gut; feature: human-associated habitat; material: faeces | place: China | collected 2012 | reverse complement strand
GTTCCTTCTTTGCAAAGAAGGAACCGAAGAAATTCCAAACAAAATCACAATATTTGTAGGGGCCGGGCATGCCCGGCCCGCGGCTTTCCGGTAAAATTGCTTTTGCCGTAAGGTTGCGGGCCGCACATGTGCGGCCCCTACCCTGCTTGTAGGGAGGGGTCTTGACCCCTCCGGGCTGTTTGCGGCCATCGTCACGTTCCCGGAGCGGTCAAGACCGCTCCCTACGGACCACCCATAAAACAACATAGCAGCAAAAAAGAGGGTATCTGCCGCTCAGACAGATACCCTCTTGTATTTTTATGTAATGTCAGATTACATCAGGCTGCGGTACAGCTCCTTGATCTCCTCAACGCTGGTGTCGCGGGGGTTGCCCGGGCAGCAGGCATCGGCAAAGGCGGACTCGGCCAGGAACTGGACGTCCTCCTCCTTCAGGATGCCCTTCAGGTCGGCGGGGATGCCCACGTCGGAGCTCAGCTTCTTGACGGCGGCAATCGTGGCATCGGCGGCCTCGACATCGTTCATCTCATCAATGCCGGTCACGCCCATCGCCTTGCCGACGGCACGGTAACGCTCGCCAGCCACAGTCTTGTTGTACTCCAGACCAGTGGGCAGGATGATGGCACAGGCAACGCCGTGGGGGGTGTCATACAGGGCGGATAGGCCGTGGGCCATGCTGTGGACGATGCCCAGGCCGACGTTGGAGAAGCCCATGCCGGCGACATACTGGCCAAGAGCCATGCCCTCGCGGCCGGAGCCGGGCTGACCAGACTTGGCCTCGGCAACGGAGTCGCGCAGGTTCTCGCTGATCAGCTTAATGGCCTCAAAGTGGAACATGTCGGAGAGCTCCCAAGCACCCTTGGTGGTGTAGCCCTCGATGGCGTGGGTCAGAGCATCCATGCCGGTAGAAGCGGTCAGGCCGGCGGGCATGGAAGCCATCATGTCGGGGTCGACGACGGCGACCTCGGGGGCGTCGTTGGTGTCGACGCACACGAACTTGCGGACCTTCTCGGGGTCGGTGATGACGTAGTTGATGGTCACCTCGGCAGCAGTACCGGCGGTCGTCGGCACGGCGATGGTGAACACGGCGTGGTTCTTAGTGGGAGCAACGCCCTCGAGGCTGCGGACATCGGCGAACTCGGGGTTGTTGATGATGATGCCGATGGCCTTAGCGGTGTCCATGGAGGAGCCGCCACCGATGGTCACGATAGCGTCAGCCTCGGCGGCCTTGAAGGCCTCGACGCCGTCCTTGACGTTCTGGATAGTGGGGTTGGGCTTAATCTCGGAGTAGAGGCTCCAAGCGATGCCGGCGGCGTCGAGCTCGTCGGTCACCTTGGCGGTAACGCCAAACTTGACCAGGTCGGGATCGGAGCAGACGAAGATCTTCTTGTAGCCGCGACGCTGGAGCTCGCCGGGGATCTCCTTGATAGCGCCGGAACCATGATAAGAGATGGTATTGAGAACGAAACGATTAGCCATTGATAGCCTCCCATCGTGTGCGGGGCACCCATTACGCCCCACGCTATGAGTCCCATCCTAACGCTTTTGAAACAAAAAACACGTGAGAACGTCAAAATTGTTAAAGCGTTTCAACATAATAACGGAGCCCCAGTCCTTCCCTCCCGACAGCAGCGAAGGCTAGATTATAGGAGCAATCGCCCAAAGGATACGACCAACTCAGCCTATAAATTGTTTCTGTTTTAGCAATATATGTTTGACAATACGTTTATAAAAGGATACTTTATAGTAAACATCTTAGTTCACTAAATAACATTAGTGAAATGAAAGAGGCGGTAGAGATGTTAGTTCTACCCATAAAGACCCTCTTGGGCCACTACATTTATGATGCCAATCGAAACGAGATACTTGCAGTAAGCAAAGATCTATTCAATTACATCTCAGAAGTCCAAGCAGGAAAAGTTTGCCACGCTTCCTATAAATCAGACCAAGAATTCCAGTTACTACAATCATGTGGCTACTGCTGCGATTCGACATTGCAGGATATCGCTTATCCATCAATTGACCTTTTGAAAGTTAAGCTGGAAAGAAATATACGGATGCTAACCCTTCAGCTGACTCAATCTTGTAACTTCCGATGTGATTACTGTATCTATTCCGGAAACTCCTCATACAACAGAGCCCACAGTCATAACTCCATGTCCATTTCGACGGCAAAACATGCAATCGAATTCTTTAAGATGCACTCGATCGACAACTCAAACCCGGTCGTAGCATTTTATGGAGGAGAACCTCTCCTTCGATTTAATGAAATTAAGCTAATTACTCAATATGCAGAGCAGGTATTTGAAGGAAAACACATCTCATTTCGAATTACAACTAATTGCTCTCTTTTATCTGAAGAAATGGTTAAATTCTTCTTCGATTCTGGGCATGAATTCTATTTGTTAATCAGTCTTGACGGGCCGCAGCAAATCCATGATAAGTCTAGGCATTACGCTAATGGCAAGTCCTCATACCAAACAGTTATAGACAATGTTCATATGGTTTTAGACAGCCATCCTGAACGCAACAAATATGTTCATTTTAATGCCGTAGTCGACACGAACAACATCTATAAAACAGTCTCTTCCTTTATAAATGATAAAGATATCGAAGATTGCGATGTTCAATTCAACTACCTGGAACGCAACGGACGTATCGCCCCCTACAATGACGAGTTCTCAAGTCAGCTAAATTACGCCTTATTTAAAGCAAGAATTATGGATGAGCGCGAAATCGAAAAAGGAAACCGCAACGATAGGCTCGCTTCATATACGCTTGCAAACATCAACCAAAACATAAAGCGATTTGCACCTTCGAACATCCCAGCAAAAGCTATACCCGGTGGCCCATGCGAACCAGGGGTTACGCGTCTATTTGTGACAACAGCAGGAGCGCTTCTTCCTTGCGAAAGGGTCAGCGAAACAACGAAGGAAATGTATATCGGCACATTGGATTCAGGATTTGATTTAGGTCAAATTGAAAAGATAATCAATGTTTCAAAGCTGACCAGCGATTCATGTAAAAAATGTTGGGCATTTCAGCTGTGCACCCAATGCATAAAAAGCGCAGATTGCGAAGGAGTAATAAGCCCTGATTACAAGCGAACAGCATGCGACAATTCAAAACGAATTGCCTTTGACCGACTTAATCAGAAAATACTTCACTTTGAGCTTCATAGACATGAAGTGTCCATTGCAACAGCTCTAAAAAGGAACAAGCGATAAAAATCATGAAGACAATCGGACTTATATCTTTCACAAGAGCTGACTATCCTCTTCTGATTGGATTGCTAGGAAATGGCTACAATATCCGGGTATCAACGCCATGCGGCATTCTACCGGACGGCCTAGATGTCGCCAACCTTGTTAATTGCAAAGAAATTGGCATAAGAAATCGAATTAACTATGTAACGACAATCGATGAATCAGACCTGGTTGTCGTTTTATCGACGAAAGAAAGCGCCGCAGGACTCGTAGAATTTAGTAAACACGCTGAAACCTACGCTCATTCTGTAAATAAGACGGTTGTCAGCCAACTCGCCGCTGAACAAATCGAGTCTAGCAAAAGCGACATGCAGGAATTAGCCCTGATGCCAAAAATTGTTGTCGGGAATCTATATACACCCGCCAATTCAACAATAACGTTCAGTAGCATCGTTAGCGAGATGAGAAAGCACCATCCCAATCTATGCGCGTTGAGCTTCAATCCTTTAAATGAAATCTGGGGCTGCAACACCCTTAGTTTTGATGGTGGCCAATCTGCCGTCATCAAAATGAACGAGCAGATCAACCTCATCATTGAGAATGATAAATCCGACCTAGCTCTATTAGAGACGCCCAATGTGCTTATGAAATACAGCGACCACATTTTCGGAGATTACGGATTGGGGTCGATTGCTGCATGTCGAGCTTTCTGCCCTGACTTAGCCATTATCAATATCCCATACACGATAGCCGACTACGACATAATGCTAGGGCTCATGCCCGTAATTGAAACGCTTACGCAAGCAGAGAAAGTTCAATTTGAAATTACAAACGAAGTACTTGACGCCACAGAGGGGTTGGAGACGCATGAATTTCAAATAAGCTATTCATCTAGCGATAAAGCAATTCAAGCAGCAAGAGAACTTCGACTAAGAGGAATACCCAGTTTCTCAGCCAGCTTAGATCCAGAAGAATCATTACTATGCTGCAAGACAATCGAGGACGAGTTGTTTGATTTCGATCTTGGGGTACTGAAATGACAGCATATTGTAAAGATGAAACCATCTACGCAGAAATCGAAAAAGCAATAAGCAATATTAGAGATTTGGATTTGACTCAATTTGATCAAGATCTAAGAAATCAACGATTGACCGATTCCCCATTCAGCTTGTCCTCATCGGATCTAGTTCGACTGCTAATTTTTCTTGAAAGCAGGTTTTCTGTTTACGTTGAGTACTCGTCGATTGAAAACATAGGGTTCAACAGTGTTGAGGAGGTGAAGAAGGTAATAGAACAGTCAGAAACAATCGAACAATGGGAGGCAAATCATGAGAAGTATTCGACCATTTAACATGCATGCAGTAAATAGCGTCATTCATTTTATTAGAAATTGCCCATGCGGTTATTGCAGCTGCATGTACTGCAACGTACTGCGTAATTCTCCGCACGAAGCAGAAGTCGGTTCCAATGCGATTGAGGCGATGACGCGTGGTGGCTACTGGTCCTAAATCGAGCAAGACAGCTACAAACGAATATCGAATCTCAATTGAAGGTAACCCTTATCCGCATGCTCTAGCTCTCACCAACCCAGTGGGAGACAACCTCAACATCAAAAGACATGGGTTCACGGGTCCACTAGGACAGCTATTGAGTCTTAAATACACCGTTTATGACGATACAAATGAAAAGCTCTTTACTGTCGTCGACGGTGGCTTTAGTAACATGCCCAGGGTTGCGCTCGTCATCGAACATAAGGAAGTTGCGGTGTTCGATTATGGCCTAAACAGACTTGAGATGAAGTGCATAACGAACATACCGAATTACTCAATAAAAGGTAACTTCCTTTATGGAGATTACGATATATTCAGCCAACGGGAAGTGAGGGTATCTTCAGTTACCGTTCTTCAATGTGATAAACAATCGTGCTTTAGCATACAGGTTTTGGATAAAGCCGAATTAGCTGCCGCAATTGGAATACCCACAGCCATTGCCCTTCTTAGAGCTCGCATTGAAGAGCATCTCGAATAACTCGCAAATAGCAGTTGGTAGCAACGTTCAGGAGCTAGATAGTTTTTTCTGGCTCCTGAAACTGTATTACATAGTCTGCAAATTGTTCAAAACCATGTCCATGATCCGCAATGATGACGATACGCTCTTTCATCTCCTGTGCAACCACCGCCTTCAAAAAGGATATCGAAGCATTATCTAAATTGTTGCAAGGCTCATCCAAAATAATAATAGAATAGCTGCTCAGAAAGGCCCTACAAAGTAATAGAGAAGCCAGTTCTCCGCCAGACAAATTGTGTCCCCTAGTTCCAATGATGGGATTGGCTTCAAATAATTTATCGAGGCTAAAACCCTTCAAAAGATAGATGAGTTTTTCAGAGTCAATATCTACAAGACCATAGTAAAGAGCCTTCCTGAAAGTTCCCCCCATTATCAAATGTCTTTGCGGCATAGTTGCGCAGGGTAGCTGGATTAAAGTCAAGCCATCGAAAATGACAGTAGACTCATTAACACACAGTCTGCCAGCAACCGGCGACAACAATCCATTCAATACTTCCAGAAATGAAGATTTGCCACATGCATTAGGGCCGCTTACTAAAACCAGACAAGGTGCCTGTATCGTGCAATCTGGAATTGTTATCCTCTCATTAGTTTCGCTCGACGAAAACGAGAGACTGATTCCTTTCCAACTAATTCGATCAGCGTGATCGAAGCATATCAAATTAGGTTTTCCAGCTTCCAAAAGACGACGTAATTCCAAGACACGGCGCAACGACCTAAACGACGGCTGAAGCTGAGCCCAACAATTCAGAACAAGAGGAAAAGGAGAATAGCATAGAAGCACAAGTTGATAACTCTGCACCGCAATCCCGACCGTCAGCCCGCGCTTTAACACAAGGAAAATAAGCAGCAGAACTGAAAGCAAGCCAGTAATGATGTTGCCAGCGTTAACTATTTCAGTTGCCAATCTCGCAAAGACACTCTCCTCAACTCGAGAGTTCCTGCAGGCTTTAAGCATCTTTTTATAGCGAAGTAATTCCAAGTTAATTGAACGAGAAATTCGAATGTAAAGTCGACAATTTATTAGTTGGGCTAAATAAGCAGAACACCTCGCCTGGGCCTCCAATGCCTTTTCGCTCTTAGTCGATAGCTTACTAAGAGCGAACGGATATAGAAGCGAAATAAACAATGCCGAAACACAAACAGGGATCAAAAGCAACAAAGAGATATTAGATAGCGCCACAAACGATGCCAAACCCGTCACTAGGCACGGAAGAAACGCAGTTGTAAATATTCCAATCATCGGCTGTAGGTTCCCAGCCTCTTCAATGCGCGATAACAGGTAGTCACTGTCTTTTGCTAAAACTAAGGGCCGCTCTAAAGCACGGCGGGCAAGCAATCTATAGAAGCAGTTAGCGCCATCGGAAGCCAATTGCTCCGCATATTTTGATCTGAACAGGTTTGTCACCAGCTCAACTGAGAGCAATACTAGCAGGCCTAACCCAATGTATAAAACGTTACGATAATTAGAGCGAAGAAGGCCATAGTCTATAATCAACGATTCAGCTTTAACAACAGACAGCTCCACCAGGGCAGATAAAATGCAGAGCACCATCAACTTGATTACTGTCGTCTTATTTTGAATAAAAAGCTCTAGCATATGTCCATCCCCTCAACTAATAATTATAGCTAGAAAGATGGCATTTTTATTCTATAGCCTCAAGCAGCACGCTTTGCTGACGTCAAATCTTGTCATTACAAACATGCACCTTAGCGCTTAAGACTCGTGGTCTGCCAGTCAGCTATGATGCGGGCCCATTTCCTGTGCAAGTCGCGTTCGCGATCGATAAACATGATGGCAAACGCGATAAACAGCAGCACGCTCGCCACCGCAATGGCGTGCAGACCCATGCGCTCAATGCACCAATTGCCCAGCACGGCGCCAAACACAAAGGTAAAGATCACACCAAAGTACAGCAGGCCGTTTTCCAAAAAGCCGCGCTTGTGGGTAATGATGTAATCGTCCACGTTTTGCAAGGCATTACGGAGGTTGCCGATACACATGGTCGTGGCGATGCCGTGTCCATGAATCTTGCGGAAGCTCTCGACCTGCATACCGCAGGCAAACGAAGTAAGGCAGTTGGCGAGCAGGTTGAAATCGCCACCGGGAATAAAACTCACGCCAAGCAAGATGACGGCTTCAAAGAACACCGTCACCTGACGCCAGTGGATCACGCTGCCAAAACGCTCGTGTACCAGGTCGGCAAGCATAATGCCCACAGCAAACGAAACCACAGGGAAGAAGTAACGCCCCGCAAGTGCCCAATTGCCCTCCGAGATGCTCACGCCCACCAGCAGGATGTTGCCCGTCTGCGCGTTGGCGAAAACATGGTCGCGCCCAATGTACGAATACACATCCATAAAGCCACCGGCGAGCGCCAAGATGATGCCCAGCTCAATGGACTCCGATATCTGTTTGGCACGCTGCATCGTCGTGCATCCTCCTTGTTGACGACCCTCTCGTGCGTTGGCGGAGACATAGCCGCCGTTCATACTGTAACCCATTGACAACATGGCGTGCGCGCGAGACGGGTTCTCCAACGCGCAGATACACAGTCTGGAAACAAACGGCGGGCGCGGCGCCACACCCGACGCCCGACGCCTCGTGTACTCCACCAGTCTTTTTAGCCCCGTCCCAAAAAGACTGGTTACAATTACGTGCAGCATACAAACACCGGGAGGGATCGTGGCAAAAAAGCCTCAGCACGCTCAGAACAGCCAACGCGGACAGCAGGGCAAACAGGGCCAGCAGCAAAAGCGCGGCGGCAAGGCGCAGGGCTCGCGACCCACGCATGCCTCAGCAGCGCCCTCACGCCCCTGGCGACCGGGCCGCGACAAGTTCCTCCCCGTCAGCCGCGCCGATATGGACGCGCGCGGCTGGGACCAGTGCGACTTTGTCTACATCTGCGGCGACGCCTACGTGGACCACCCTAGCTTTGGCATGGCCATCATCAGCCGCGTCCTCGACGCGCACGGCTACAAAGTGGGCATTATCTGTCAGCCCGACTGGACCGACCCCGCCAGCATCACGGTGCTTGGCGAGCCACGCCTGAGCTTTCTCGTCAGCGCCGGCAACATGGACTCCATGGTCAACCACTATTCGGTGACCAAGCACCGCCGCCACACCGACGCCTATACCCCTGGTGGCGAGGAGGGTCACCGCCCCAACCGCGCCGTCACGGTCTACGGCAACCTCATCCGCCAAACGTTCAAGGACGCCCCCATTATCATCGGCGGCATCGAGGCGAGCCTGCGTCGTCTGGCCCACTACGACTACTGGCAGGACAAGCTCAAGCGCTCGGTACTGCTCGACTCGGGCGCCGACATCCTCATCTACGGCATGGGCGAGCATGCGATCGTCGAGATCGCCGACGCGCTCGATGCCGGACTGCCTGTCGATCAGATCACCTACATCAACGGTACCGTCTACCGCACGGGTTCGCTCGACGAGGTCTACGACTACGACCTGCTGCCCAGCTGGGACGACCTTACCGCCGACAAGCTCAACTACGCGCGCAGCTTTAATGTGCAGCAGCAGAACATGGACCCCATCACCGGGCATCGTCTGGTAGAGCCCTACCCCAACAGCGTCTATGTGGTGCAGAACCCGCCATCGGCAACACTCACCACAGACGAGATGGACGAGGTCGCCGAGCTCCCCTACGCCCGCGATTGGCATCCCGACTACGACGCGGCGGGCGGCGTACCGGCCTTTGCCGAGATCAAGTTTTCGATCAGCTCCAACCGCGGGTGCTTTGGCGAGTGCTCGTTTTGCGCGCTCACCTTCCACCAAGGCCGCGTGCTGCAGATGCGCAGCCACGACTCGATCATGCGCGAGGCCGAGCTGCTCACGCACGATCCCGAGTTTAAGGGCTACATCAACGACGTGGGCGGACCGACGGCTAACTTTAGCCGCCCGGCCTGTGACAAGCAGCTCAAGCACGGCGTGTGCAAGAACAAGCGCTGCCTGTGGCCGAGCGTATGCAAAAACATGGTGGTCGACGAGAGCGGCTACACGCAGCTGCTGCGCGACCTGCGCCAGCTGCCGGGCGTCAAAAAGGTCTTCGTCCGCAGCGGCATCCGTTTTGACTACACCATGGCAGATGCCTCGGACGAGTTTTTGCGCGAGCTGCTGGAACACCATGTCTCGGGCCAGCTGCGCGTAGCGCCCGAGCATGTGAGCGACGCGGTGCTCTCTGTGATGGGCAAGCCGAGCCGCGCCGTCTACGACGCGTTCTGCCGTAAATTTGAACGCCTGAACCGCGAATACGGACTCAAGCAGTACGTGGTGCCATACCTAATCTCGAGCCACCCCGGCTCGACGATGAAGGAAGCCGTAGACCTTGCCGAGGCCGTGCGCGACATGGGCTACATGCCCGAGCAGGTGCAGGACTTCTACCCCACACCGTCCACCATGTCGACGTGCATGTACTACACCGGCGTGGACCCACGCACCATGGAGCCGATCTATGTAGCTCGCGACCCGCACGAGAAGGCCATGCAGCGCGCGCTCATCCAGTATCGCAAACCCGAGAACTACAAGCTGGTGCGCGAGGCGCTGGAAAAAGCCGGGCGTCGTGACCTGATCGGCTACACCAAGCATTGCCTGATTCGCCCCGTGCCGCCGCGCCCAGGCGAGACATCGGCCAGCGGCGGACACGGCACCGGCAAGAAGGGCGGCAAACCGCACGGTGGTGCTGGCGGCAAGGGACCCAAAGGCAGCAAGGGGCAC
>OGWR01003496.1_pt1 | contig 10002 bp, 6 predicted proteins | sample 1576061 | NCBI WGS metagenome assembly OGWR01 (sample SAMEA3541511, study PRJEB24748) | human gut metagenome | biome: human gut; feature: human-associated habitat; material: faeces | place: China | collected 2012 | reverse complement strand
TACCACAGGCACCTGAAGCCTGCGCGTCTGCCAATTCCGCCACTCCTGCGAACAAATGCTATTCTATAGGAATCTGAGCAATATGTCAATAGATAATTTTAATTTTTTTTATTTTGTTGCAATAAAAGAAAAAATTTAAAAAAATTAAAAATTACCATTGACATATGAGGGAGAGTTTGCTATTATAAACGAGTCGCTAAGACATGCGGAAGTGTCGGAACTGGCAGACGAGCAAGACTAAGGATCTTGTGATCATTGCGATCGTGTGGGTTCAAGTCCCATCTTCCGCACTAAGATGTGAGAAAGCCTTGAGAAATCAAGGCTTTTTTGTTATATAAAATATGATATAATGAAGCATGCTGATGCATGCGCAGGTCATCAGGCTCCGCCTGGTGACAATGTATAATGAAGCATGCTGATGTACACAACAAAAAGGATAACTATATAAATATGAACATTCAAAAACAGTTTATAAAATATGTTTCCCAGAATATCTGTGGAATGTTGGGGATTTCCTGCTATATTATCGTGGATACATTCTTTATCTCGCAGGCAGCGGGAACGGACGGGATTACCGTATTGAATCTGGTGCTGCCGGTATATAATCTGATTTTTGCCATAGGATCGATGATTGGGGTAGGATCGGCAACCCGGTATACGATATTAAAAGCACAGGAAGATGACAGTGCAAAGAAATATTTTGCAAATGCGATTTTGTGTATCCTCATAATCAGCATTCCATTTGTCCTGTCTGGCATTTTTTCTCCGGATACGGTGATGCATATGATGGGGGCGGATGCCGGGATCACGCAGCTGGGCCGCACATATACGAGGATTTTCTTATTATTTACACCGTTTTTTATGATGAATTATGTGTTTTCTGCGTTTGTCCGCAACGACAATGCTCCGACCCTCGCCATGATTGGAACGATGATGGGAAGTTTTTCCAATGTTGTCCTTGACTATGTGTTTATGTTTCCGATGGGGATGGGACTGGCAGGAGCAGCACTTGCCACAGCAGCCTCTCCGATCGTCAGCATATTAATCTGCAGTATTCATTTTTTTCAGAAGAAAAATACGGTACAGTTTGCAAAGACCAGACCATCGGTACGGATGCTTACAGCATCCTGCCAGCTGGGGGTGCCGGCATTTGTGGGAGAATTTTCTTCCGGAGTGACAACAACGCTTTTTAATTACCTGATTTTAGGGCTTGCCGGAAATGTAGGAGTGGCTGCCTATGGCGTGATTGCCAACTTTGCACTCATATTTACCTGTATTTTTAACGGGATTTCCCAGGGAGCCCAGCCACTGGTCAGCCGTTATTACGGAGAAGGGAATGAACGTGCGGTTAAAAAGATTCTGCATCTGGGACTGGCTACGGGTGTTGTTTTCAGTCTTTTGATTATTTCGCTTGTCTGGGGATTTACAGACCCGATGGTAGCCTTGTTTAACGGTGAACATTCGGTAAAGATGGCAGAATATGCATTTACAGGAATGCGGCTTTATGTGATCGGATTTTTGTTTGCCGGTTTCAATATTATCGGAACCGGATATCTGAGTGCATCGGAGCATGCAAAAGAGGCATTTACGGTCTCGGTTTGCAGAGGATTTGTAGCTATCGCGGTGTGTTCCGTGATATTATCACGTATGTTTGGAATCCGTGGTGTCTGGCTGTCATTTATGGCTGCAGAAGCATTGACGGCAGGAATTACGGCATGGGCACTTCTTAAGGATCACAAAAAGGAGGCTATGGCATGAAGTATGATAAGAAAGAACCTGAAACGATGGATGCAGATCCGATGCGTCTTTTGGTTTCCGCCATACTGGCATTTACGGTGATGCTTTTTATCAATGGGTTTGTCGGAAGTATGGGTGGATTTCCTGCGTTTGTTGCATTTACGCTGGTATTTTTCCGGATACGGACCCGTGCGGGAATGGAAAACGGAGGGATACAGCAGGAATTGTCAGATCGTCAGATCACAGGACGGCTGTTGTGGAAATATGCTGCTGGTTATCTGGTTTTATGGGGAATTTTAAGAATTGCGTTTCTGATCTCCCGGGTCACCGGCTGGGGAAATATCAATGGAGCTTCTGCAGTGGAATATGTACGGCAGATGTGGAACACATCGCTTTTGGAAAAATGGGCATATTTTTTTGCGGGGATGATCATGTTTGCGTTTGTGCTTTCACTGTTTCCGCTTGCTGTAATCCGGGAAAAGGTGCGGTGGATTCGCTATGCACTGGTTGATGGTGCGGTGTTTGCATTGGTATGTCTTGGAATGAACGGCGTCTGTCGTTTGAAATTTGAACAGAAATCATCAGGCAGAGCAACATGTCTGATCGATCATCTGCTGCTTTGCGGCCGGATGCGGACCTGGCAGGAAATCACCTGTCTGTTGGCAATGGTTGTTTTTATTCTTGTCATCGGTGCATTTGTATTTAGCTATGCATCCAGACAGTATGCGGTTAAAAATATAGATGGAATACCGGCATCCGCCGGGGAAGAAGAATCGCGCAGACACCGGATGATCAGAAAGATTGTGACGGTTGGCTGCAGTATTGCGGCTGCTGCAATTGTTGTCGTGATAGTACTTCTGATGCCAAAAGATACCGCAGGGGATTATACGAAGGTTGCGGAATTTCTGACTGAGGATACGCGGATGGGACCGATGGAATATGGAGATGCGGTTTATGTACCGGTAAATGAGGAAGCGGATCTGGAGAAAAACGGAATTGCCCAGGGCTATCTGGCAGAGCGTGGAGAGCGCTGCGACAGTCGGTTTTATCAGCTTGCGATTGCAAATCTTTTGTATACCGATCCGACCGGAAAAACAAATCTCGTACAGACAGCCGGAACCGATGGAGGAACATATGCACCGGTGGCATCGGTGGAAACAGATAAGGCATGGGAAACGGATGATGTGTTTCTTCTCTGGGATGAAGACTGGGCTTTGGAATCGGCATATTCGCATGAGCCGACAGGCTATGTGGCATGTCCGGCGGATCTGATACAGGGACTCAGGATGCAGTTTCCGGATGTGACCTACCGCACAGCGGATTTTTCGGATTATGATGCCTATTTTACACTTCGGGGATATCAGAACATGGAGCAGGCGCTGGAGGAAGATCCTGTGGATGGAGACTGGGTCGGATGTATTCTGGTGAAAGATAACAAATTTTATTTTGGAAGCTACGAAAATCAGATTACGGGTATCTGTCTGCAACAGCTGCGGAAAGTACTCGGAGGAAATGCAAAATAAAAAAGGAAATCAGGAATTCACGCAGAATATATAATATGTAGAGTTGTTTGAAATATTGTAAGGATTTTGGCGGTTTGTGCCGCAGAAATGAGCAGAATATGACAATTCGGGAAAGAATAGAACAGATAGAAGCAGATACTTTAAGTCCGTACGCCTGTCTGTCCATAAATTCAAAAGGCAGAGACAGGGAGGAACCGCAGTGTGATATTCGTCCGGTCTTTCAGAGGGACCGTGACCGTATCCTGCACAGTAAGTCTTTCCGGAGACTGAAAAGTAAGACGCAGGTTTTTCTCACACCGATGGGAGATCATTACCGGACGCGGCTGACACATACGCTTGAAGTATCGCAGAATGCGAGAACCATTGCGAAGGCGCTCCGGTTGAATGAAGATCTGGTTGAGGCGATAGCACTGGGGCATGATCTGGGGCATACACCGTTTGGACATGCAGGAGAATTTCTGCTGAATCAGGTGTATGAAGGCGGGTTCCGCCACAACGAACAGAGCGTACGTATTGTAGAAAAACTGGAAAAAGACGGAGAAGGACTGAATCTGACCTGGGAGGTCCGGGATGGAATTTTAAACCATCAGACACGGACGATTCCGCACACGCTGGAAGGAAAGATTGTGCGCCTGTCCGATAAGATTGCATATGTCAATTCCGATATTGACGATGCGATCCGTGCAATGATTCTGGATGAGGAAGATATTCCCGTGGAACTGCGTCGTACGCTGGGATTTACCACGAGAGAGCGCCTGGATCACCTGATCCACGATATCATCAGCAACAGTATGGGAAGAGACGATATCATTATGTCGGATGAGACCGCGGAGGCGCTGCGGGATCTGCGCTTGTTCATGTTTGAACATGTATACCGGAATCCGGTCGCAAAAGGCGAGGAAGTAAAAGCTAAGGCCATGCTGGAACAGATGTATTATTTTTATATGGACCATATCGAGCAGCTGCCGGCAAAGTTATTAAAAATGCTGGATGAGGGTGAAGACAAAGGGCGCATCGTCTGTGACTATATTTCCGGTATGACAGATAAGTATGCGATTACCAAATTTAAAGAAAATTTTATGCCGCAGGCATGGAAAGTGGATGGATATTGATGACTAGAGAAAGGAGGGGATTTCCACGCCGTATTTTTCAGATGATCTGATTGAGGAGGTACGTTCCCGCAATGACATTGTGGATGTGATCGGCGGGTATGTGCGTCTGCAGAAAAAAGGAAGTACATATTTTGGGTTATGCCCCTTTCATAATGAGAAGACGGGATCATTTTCCGTTTCTCCAAATAAACAGATGTATTACTGCTTTGGATGTGGAGCGGGAGGCAATGTTTTTACATTTCTGATGCAGTATGAGAATTATACTTTTACCGAAGCGATGCAGGTACTTGCCGATCGTGCGGGAATTGAACTTCCCAAGCAGGAGATGACAGGTGCACAGAAACGTGAGGCGGACAAGCGCACGAAGCTGCTGGAGATTAACAAAGAAGCCGCAAAGTATTTTTATAAACTTCTGCGCAGCCCGAGAGGGGAAAAAGCATATGCGTATTTCCGTAAGCGGGAGCTGTCGGATGAAACGATGCGCAAATTTGGCCTGGGCTATTCGGATCAGTACAGCGATGATCTCTATCGCTATTTAAGACATATGGGATATGACGATGCGCTGCTGAAAGAGTCGGGGCTTGTCTCCATCGATGAGGTGCGCGGAGGCCATGACAAATTCTGGAATCGTGCCATGTTTCCGATCATGGATGTACATAACCGGGTGATCGGATTTGGAGGGCGTGTCATGGGCGAAGGGGAACCGAAGTATCTGAATTCGCCGGAGACGAAGATTTTTGACAAGAGCCGGAATCTGTATGGATTAAATATTGCAAGGACAACCAGAAAACCGCAGCTGCTTTTATGTGAGGGATATATGGATGTCATTGCACTGCACCAGGCAGGCTTTGACAATGCGGTGGCCTCTCTTGGCACATCGCTTACCAGTGGACATGCCAGTCTGCTGAAACGCTACACCAAAGAAGTGTATCTGACATATGACAGTGATGGGGCTGGGGTAAAGGCGGCACTCCGTGCAATTCCGATTTTAAAAGAAGTTGGAATTATCACGAAAGTCATAAACATGCAGCCGTACAAAGATCCGGATGAATTTATCAAAGCACTTGGGGCCGAAGAATATCAGAAGAGGATTGATCAGGCGGAAAACAGTTTTCTGTTTGAAATCCGTATGCTGGAGCAGAATTATGATATGAATGATCCGGAGTCCAAGACGGCATTTTATAATGAGACGGCGCGGCGGCTTTTAGCCTTTCCGGAGGAGCTTGAGCGCAACAATTATATCCAGGCGGTCGCTGATAAGTACAGGATTGGCTTTGAGGATCTGCGGAAGCTTGTGAATAATCTGGCAATGGCAGGGAGCGGGATTAAAAAGGCGGCTCCGTTAAAGAGCGGTATCCATGAAAAAAAGAAAGAAGATGGCATGAAACAGTCACAGAAGCTGCTTCTGACCTGGCTGATCGAGGATACGCGGCTTTTTGACAGCATCAAAGGATGGATCACGGAGGAAGATTTCACGGAACCGCTGTATCGCAAAGCGGCACAGGAGCTGTTCACCCAGTATGGGGAGAGCGGACAGGTGAATCCGGCAAAGATTATCAGCCGGTTTCAGGAGGAGGAAGAACAAAAAGAAATTGCGGGGCTTTTTAATGCAAAAATTCATGAAGTAGAGACAAAACAGGACAAAGAAAAAGCATTAAAGGAAACAATTGAGAGAATCAAGGAAAACAGTATTGATGTTCGAAGCCGGCAGTCAGATCCGAATGATCTGACGGTCGTTATGCAGCTGATCAATGAACAGAAGGAATTGGAGAAGCTGAAGAAAACGCATATTTCTATTGATTAGGGACAAAATAGAAAGTAACCTGAGAGGACGAAACGACATGGCAAAGAAAAAAGAAGAGAATGCAGCAGTGGAAACGGAAGAAACAAAGGCAAAGTTCAGAGAAAAACTGAAAAGTCTGCTGGAACTGGGAAAAAAGAAACGGAACATTCTGGAGTATCAGGAGATCAGCGATTTTTTCAGGGATATGAATCTTGACGAAGAAAAGATGGAGAAGGTTCTGGATTTCCTGGAAGCAAATAAAGTAGATGTCCTCAGGATCAGTGACGGGGATGATGAGGATGATGATATCATTCTGGATGACGAAGACGAGGTAGAAGTAGAAAAGATTGATCTTTCGGTTCCGGAGGGCGTAAGTGTCGAGGATCCGGTACGCATGTACTTAAAGGAAATCGGCAAAGTGCCGCTGCTGTCTGCAGACGAAGAAATTGAGCTGGCACAGAAGATGGAGGCCGGAAGTGTGGCAGTTGAAAAAATTCCACTGCTCAAAGAGCGTCTGGCAGAAACCGGTGATGAACAGGAAAAAGAAGAAATACAAGCGGAGATCAAAGCATTGCAACTGGATGTCGACCGTGGATCAGATGCCAAAAAACGTCTGGCGGAGGCAAATCTTCGTCTGGTAGTCAGCATTGCCAAGCGCTATGTGGGCAGGGGCATGCTGTTTTTAGACCTGATTCAGGAAGGAAATTTGGGACTGATCAAGGCGGTAGAAAAATTTGATTACCGCAAAGGATATAAGTTCTCCACTTATGCAACATGGTGGATCCGGCAGGCAATTACCCGTGCAATTGCGGATCAGGCAAGAACCATCCGTATTCCGGTGCACATGGTGGAAACGATCAACAAGCTCATTCGTGTCAGCAGACAGTTGCTGCAGGAACTCGGGCGGGAACCTACGCCGGAAGAAATCGCGGAAGAGATGAAGATGCCGGTGGAACGTGTGCGGGAAATCTTAAAGATTTCACAGGAACCGGTATCTTTGGAAACACCAATCGGAGAAGAGGAAGATTCCCATCTGGGCGATTTTATTAAAGATGATAATGTACCGGTACCGGCAGATGCTGCAGCTTTTACGCTGCTTAAGGAACAGCTGGAAGAGGTACTCGGAACACTGACCGAGCGGGAGCAGAAAGTGCTGACGCTTCGCTTTGGTCTGGAGGATGGAAGGGCGAGAACCCTTGAGGAAGTCGGAAAAGAGTTCAATGTAACCAGAGAACGAATCCGTCAGATTGAGGCAAAAGCGCTCCGTAAGCTTCGCCATCCCAGCAGAAGTCGTAAGTTAAAGGATTATTTAGAGTAACATGATGAAATTATCGAGGAGAATGAAAGCAGTGGCTTCCATGGTTACAACCGGCGGTATCCTTGCGGATATCGGAACAGACCATGCGTATGTGCCGATTGCACTGGTACAGAGGCAGAAAATAAAGGGAGCCATTGCAATGGATATTAATGAGGGACCGCTTGCCCGGGCACAGGAACATATCCGGGCAGCCAGGCTGGAGGAATATATACAGACCAGGCTTTCGGACGGAGCAGAGGCACTGCTTCCAAATGAAGCGGATTCCATTCTGATTGCAGGAATGGGTGGAGAACTGATTCTGCATATTCTGACGGAAGGGGAATCCGTCTGCAGTACAGCGAAAGAACTGATTTTGCAGCCGCAGTCTGAAATACATAAGGTCCGGGAATATCTGCGCCAGCATCAGTATAAAATTGAAGATGAAGATATGGTCTGTGAAGAAGGAAAATATTATCCGATGATGCGTGCCGTAAAAACGGAGCAGGATGAAACGTGGAACCGGTTGAACGATCAGACAATTGCAGTCTGTGATATTTACGGACCGCTTCTTCTGAGAAACGGAAATCCGGTACTGCGCCGGTTTCTGGTGCGTCAGCATGGACAGCTGACACAGATTCTGCAGACGCTTGAAGCACAGAAAGAATCGGAACAGATCATACGACGTATTGCAGAAGTGCAGGAAAAATTACAGCAGAATGAATCTGCGTATACGATTTTGGGGGCGATAAAAAGTGCAGGAATTTGAGATCACATTGGAGACTGCGCCGGAGAAAACCGAACTGGTTCTGATTCCGGAGCAGACAAAACTGGAACAGATTGCAAAACAATATCAGAAAAATTACAGTGACAGGATTGTACTGGCATGTGTAGATGGAAAACTGCGGGAACTTTCAAAATTGGTGAAGGCACCCGGTAAAATTTCGTTTCTGACGATGACGGACAGGGACGGCAAACGCACCTATCGCAGAAGTATGACACTTTTATTGCAGAAGGCGGTAGAAAATCTGTGGAAGGATCAGGTAAAAATCAGGGTATATTATTCTCTGGGAGAAAGTTATTACTGTGAACTGCATGGAACTGCAAATGATGCAGCAGCCGTGCAGGCACTGCGCGCAGAGATGCAGCGTCTGGTAGAGGCCGATTTACCGATCAAGAAATGCAGTGTAAAAACAGAAGATGCGGAACAGCTGTTTCATGATAAGGGAATGAAGGACAAAGAGCGGCTTTTACATTATCGCAGAAGTTCGCGTGTCAATATTTATGAGCTGGACGGACATCAGGACTATTATTACGGTTATATGGTTCCATCCACGGGATACCTCGGAGTGTTTGATCTGGAGTTATATGAAGACGGCTTTGTTCTTTTGTTCCCAAATAAAAAGGGAGATGAAGTGGAACCGCTTCATACCTCCAATAAACTGTACCACACATTAAAAGAATCACGCAGCTGGAGCCGTATGCTGGACGTTGGAACGATCGGTGCGCTCAATGATGCAATCGCATCCGGCAGGGGCGAACAGATTATTCTGCTTCAGGAAGCATTGATGGAGGAACGGATCGGTTCCTTGGCAGCACAGATTGCAGCAAAAAAAGGAATTAAATTTGTCATGATTGCAGGGCCGTCTTCTTCCGGAAAGACGACATTTTCCAACCGCCTGTCGATTCAGCTTCTGGCAAAGGGAAGAAAACCGCATCCGATCAGTCTGGATGATTATTATGATGACAGGGAGCGGTGTCCGAGAGATGCAGACGGAAATCTTGATTTTGAATGTCTGGAGGCACTGGATGTCAGACAGTTTAATGAAGATATGACCCGGCTTCTGGCAGGGGAGAAAGTAGATATGCCTTCTTTCAATTTCAAGACGGGAAAGAGGGAATACCGTGGCAGGACCCTGCAGCTTAAAGAAAATGATATTCTTGTCATAGAGGGAATTCATGGTCTGAACGATAAGCTGTCGTATACACTTCCCGCAGAAAGTAAATTTAAGATTTATATTTCTGCGCTGACACAGTTGAATATTGATGAACACAATCCGCTGTCCACGACGGACTGCCGTCTGTTACGCCGGATCGTGAGAGATGCCAGAACCCGTGGAACGACGGCACAGGAGACGATTGCGATGTGGAAATCTGTGCGAAGGGGAGAAGAAAAAAATATTTTCCCGTTTCAGGACAGTGCGGATGTCATGTTTAATTCCGCTTTACTGTATGAGGTTGCGGTGCTTAAAGTATATGCGGAACCGCTTCTGTTTCAGATTCCGCGTGACAGTGCAGAATATCTGGAAGCGAAGCGTCTGCTTAAGTTTTTGGACTATTTTCTGCCGCTTCCGACGGAAGGAATTGCACAGAGTTCTCTGGTGCGGGAATTTGTCGGAGGAAGTTGTTTTAATGTATAAAAACACGGTAAACTTTACGGCTTGAACCTTACTGGAAACTGTGTTATAGTGGAAAAGCATCTTAAGATGGAGGACAGGTGATCGCGGCTGCAAGTGTCGAAAGACCGCAGGTGAGGAAAGTCCGGGCTTCACA
>OGWR01003483.1_pt1 | contig 10028 bp, 6 predicted proteins | sample 1576061 | NCBI WGS metagenome assembly OGWR01 (sample SAMEA3541511, study PRJEB24748) | human gut metagenome | biome: human gut; feature: human-associated habitat; material: faeces | place: China | collected 2012 | reverse complement strand
TGTTCAAAATGATGATGAGCAGCGAGGCGAGCGTGTACAGGATCGCCATAAAGGGCACTATTTTCCCGGCCACGCTGCCGATGCGCCGCAGGCCGCCCAACAGGACGGAAGCGATCAGCAGGAACAGGATCAGCGCCGTGATCCATGTCGGGACGCCGAAGGTCCCCCAGAGCACGCCGGAAATGGCGTTGGTCTGTACCGCATTGCCGGTCCCGAAACAGGTGATTGCCGCAAAAATGGCGAACAGGCCGCCGAGCCATTTCCACTTTTCGCCGAGACCGTTCTTGATGAAGTACATGGCCCCGCCCACGAAATTCCCCGCCGGGGTCACTTCACGGTAGCGGACGGCAAGCAGGATTTCGGAAAATTTGGTCGCCATGCCTACCATAGCGGTACACCACATCCAGAACAGCGCGCCCGGGCCGCCCGAAAGGATGGCCGTGGCCACGCCGACGATGCTCCCCGTGCCGATAGTCCCAGCGAGGGCAGTCATCAGGGCATTGAACGGCGTCAGCTCGCCCTTGTCGCCAGCCGAGGAGGTCCGGCCCTTCCAGAGCATGGAAAACGCTGAAAAGATGTTGCGGAACGTATAGAAACGCAACCCTACGGTAAGGTAGAGGCCCGTTCCGATCAGCAGGATCAGCATACCCGGTCCCCAGATCACGTCGTTGATCGCCTTCAAAGCCTGTATCAGCGTTTCCATCGTTGTCTTCCTGCGTTGCGTATTCGAGAGCTTGGCTCTATGGTGGCCGCGCACCGTTCAGCGGCGGTGCGGGACGTCCCCTCTTCAAAGGGAACGCCCTCTGTCGTGTATCGTATTGCAGGGGAAAATTTCATTATTATCATACCCGGCGGATACCGTTCCGGGTATATGCGCACCTGTGCGCCGCCGTTCCTTTTGAGGGGAAGCGGGCAGAGGATGCGCCCTTTCACGCAAAGAGGAATCGATGTTGAAAACGTTTGTGCTGTGCCTTGCCGTCCTGTTGGCCGCATGTGGGGCCAAACCTTCCCCCGAGCCTTTCCCCGCCCCTGCCTCAACCGCCTCTTCCGAGATCCGGCGGTTGCCCCATCCCGCCGTCGAAGCGCTGGATACCCCGTCCCCGTTGTTCCGGCGGGCCCCGGCGGAGCAGGCGCGTGCGCAGATCGCCCGTATGGACAAGGCATCCATGGGGCTGCGTTCGTGGATGGAATTGGCCCCCGCGCTGGAGCGGAGCCTTGCGTATGCCCGGAGCTGGAATCCGGACGAGCGGGCAGCCGAACACAGCGGAATCCGGATCACATGGGGAGAAGTGGTTGCGTCGCTGGAAAAGCTGAAAGCCATACTGCCGCGGCTCGACGCCCAGCCAGAACTGCTGGAAGAGGGGTTCCAGTGGCTGAGCGTCGCCCCTGAAGTCAAGTTTACGGGGTACTATTCGCCGGTGATGCAGGCCAGCCGGACGCGCAAGCCGGGATACGAATACCCGATCTACCGTCTTCCGGAGGAGCTTGCCCCGGATCTGGCGTGGTGCCTGCCTACGCACAGCTGCCCCGAGGACGCTTTTTTGCAGGTGATCAAGCCGGAAGACCCGTATTACAGCCGGGCGGACATCGATCTGGACGGAGCGCTCAAGAGCCGGAATCTGGAAATGGCGTGGCTGGAGCATCCGGTGGAGACGTATGATCTGATGCTGGAAGGCTCCGGCATTCTGGCCTTTGACGACGGGACGCAGCAGGCGGCCCTGTTCGCGGGCCTGAACGGGCACTCGGGCCAGAGCATGGCGGGCTACCTGATCCGTTCGGGGGAACTTCCGCGCAACAAGGCCTCGATGAAGGGTATCCGCCAATGGTGGGACAACCACCCCCAGAAGCGCAGGGCCTTTTTGAACGCTTCCAGCGGCTACGTTTTTTTCCGGTTCGGTGCCGAGCATCCGAAAGGGACGGCGGGTTGCGAACTGACGCCGTGGGTCAGCATGGCGGTCGATCCGCGCGTCCTGCCGCTTGGCGGCATCGTTTCCTACGCGCTTCCGGGACAGCGGCAGGGCATCCGGAGAGGGCTCGGCTTCGCACACGATACCGGCGGCGCGATCCGTTTGCGGCGCATCGACATGTACACCGGGGAAGGCGAAGACGCCCACCGTCAGGCCATGACCATTTACAATCAGGGGCAGGTCTGGCTGTTGTTGGCGAAACAGTGAGCCTTCCCGAAAAGGTGAGGCTTTCCCTCCGAGGGGTTCCAAAAAGCCGTTGCCGTGCCGTTTCAGCGCCCGGCTTCATGCCTTGATCCTTTTCCTTCCCGCAAAGAACCTTGCACAAAACACCGAGACCGAGGGAGGCAGTCCCCCCGGTCTCGGTGCGGAAGTGAGGTTGTTGAAGAAACGTTCGGAGTTATGGTGAAGCGGCTGGCCGCGTACGTTCCGGGTTGCTGCGGGAGGCGGAGAACGGCTCCATGCGGCCTTCGCGCCTTGTAACGTATCAGGTGTGTCGCCCCGGGGAAGGAAGCGTCCCCGGGCGCCCGGGGCTAGTAGTTGCAGTTGGAACCGTAACCGCCGCCATGGCCACCATGACCGCCGCCATGACGGCCGCCGTTGTGGTAGCCCATGCCGTTGCCCATCATACCGTTGCCCATCATGCCGCGGCAGGGCTGGATACCGAGTTCCTTTTCCATCTTGTCGCCGAGGGTCATGCGTTCGGCGCGGAGCTGGGAGCGGAGTTCCGCCACCTCATTGGCGAGCTTGGAAATGGTCTCGGGCTTGGCGTTGGGGTTGCGGGACAGGGCGTCGAGCTCGATGCCCTTGGCGTTCAGCTTGTCCTGAATCGGGGATACGCGGCTGTAGTAATCCTTCATCATGGCATCATAGGCACCCTGGTTTTCAGGAGAAACCGCGTACATCCCGGCGTGGTTGCCATAGTTGTGGTACCCGTTGTAGGCGAAAGCGGACACGCCGGAACCGAGAACGATGGCGGAAAGGGCGAAAGCGGCGATAAGAGCGCGAGTCTTCATAGTGTGTACTCCAGTAATGGTGTTTTTATTGAAAGGTTGAAGCCAAACGGCTTGCTGAGCATATAGCAACAGGCGTGCCAAAGTATGTGTTGTTTTATAATACACGAATTTTATTCATTAAAATAAAAACGCGTCATTCAGCGCTTCACGAGCGGCCCCGTGAGTGGGTAGAATGGAACCACACCGCGTTTCCGAGTGTGTAAAAACGCCACACCCCTTGGGCAGGGGCGGGGTGGAGACGCCGGGAACCCTGCGGATAATGGGGCTCGAAAGCGGTTCTAATCCGGGAATGGTTTTTGCTGTACCTTAGAAAAAAATTCGGATCCGAGATCCGGCAACCGGATGCCGCTCCGCAAAAGGATATTCACGTGTACATGTCGTCGTTAAAAAAAATGCCCCGGTGGCTCACGCTGTTCCCGTGGTTCGTCATGGTCTGCGCCTTGCTGTTTTCAGCGGGGATCGTGGTGTTTGGGCTGCACAACGCCAAACGCGAATCGGATTTCACGTCGCAGCTGACCCTTGAAAAAGGGGCGGCGCTCATCAGCGCGCTGGAAGGTGCGTTGCGGACCGGTATGGGATATCACTGGTCCGATGAAGTGCTGAGCGATCTGCTCAACAAGGTCGGGGAACAGCCGGACATCGTTTCGCTGGTGATCACCAACCGTAACGGGACCGTGCTGATGGCGGCCGATACCAAACTCATCGGCACGAGTTTCTTGTCGCCGGAAGTTCTGGCGGAGCTCGATCCGACCCGGCAGGTCAAATGGAATGCGACGGAATTGCCCGATGGGATGCCCGTATTCCAAGTGTATAAGCAGTTTTCCGTCCCGCAGGGGGAACGCCGCAGGCATGGCGGCGGGCACAGGATGATGAGGCGCGGGCTGGACGGCGACTCGTGCGGCATGTTGGAAGCGAGCATTGCCGAGGGCACATCGCTGGTTATTTTCGTCGAGTATGATCTCACCCCCCTTGAGGAGGCACAGGCCGCCGACGAAAAGCATATGGCGGTCATGTTCGGCATTCTTGTTTTTGTAGGCTTGGTGGGCTGCATTACCCTGTTCCTGATCCAGAGTTACAGGCGCTCGCGCAAGCTCGTACAGGAAACCACGGCCTTTTCTTCGGAAATCCTGCGGACGCTTCCGGTGGGCATCATTTCCACGGACATGGACGATCGCATTACATCCATCAACCCCGCCGCGCAGGACATCACCGGGCTGACCCGGACGGCGGCGACGGGGCGGGGCCTTCATGACCTGCTGCCCGGCGTATGGGCCGTGCTCGAAGGGCGGACGGCGCAGGATGCCGCGAGAGAGCAGGAGGCCTGGTGCACGGTCGGTGAGCGTCGGGTTCCGTTGGCGATCAGCGCCTCGCACATTGTGACCGAGGAGGGCGAAGCCATCGGCACGGCTTTGATCATGCGCGATCTCGGGGAAATCCGGCGCCTCCAGAGCGAACTGCGGCGGCGGGACCGTCTGGTAGCGCTCGGCAATATGGCGGCGGGCATCGCCCATGAGGTCCGCAACCCCCTCAGCGCCATTAAGGGGTTGGCCCGTTTCTTCATGGAAGCGAGCCCCGAAGGCAGCGACGAAAGCCGCATGGCTGACATCATGACGAGGGAGGTGCTCCGTCTGGACAAGGTGGTGGGCGATCTCCTCGATTTTGCGCGCCCCGATGTGCTGAATCTGACCGATGTCGGGCTGAACGAGCTTGTGGAGCGGGCCCGCGACATGGTGCGGTCGGATATGGACGCCCGCAAGATCCGGTTTGAGGCCGAGCTGCCGGATCCGCCGTTGTCCGTACGGCTGGACCGGGACCGTATGACGCAAGTGTTGCTCAACTTGTTTCTCAACGCTGTACAGGCCATGCCCGATGGCGGTAGGCTGATGGTACGGGCCCGGATGGAAGGTACAGAGCTGGCGCTGGATGTTGCGGATACGGGGTGCGGCATCGCCCCCGAACGTCTGGCGGATATTTTCAGCCCGTATTTCACCACCAAGGCCAGCGGCACGGGGCTGGGGCTTTCCATTGTGCACAAGATCGTGGAAGCGCACGACGGCACGATCGAAGTCGCCAGCACGCCCGGCGAGGGCACGGTGTTCAAGCTTCGTTTCCCGTTTGTGGCGTAGGCGGGGTCCGGGGAAAGGGAGGGAAACCTTCCCCGGTCCCCCAACCCTCCTTTCCCAAAACTTTTGACTTTATTGAATCCCTTATCCCCGTTTTTCCTGATTTTTTATGAGGTCCATAATGTGGCGGAAGGCGGAAGAGAAAGGTTTGTTGGGATTGTGTGTATTGGATTGATCGAGAATCAATTGAGGAATGGCATGGCTGAGAAAGGTTCGCATACGGTTCTTGTGGTGGATGACGATCCGGGGCATCGCGGGATGCTTGAGGCGCTCCTTGGGCGCTGGGGGCTGGCCGTTACGTCGGCGGGGGATGGCAAAGAGGCTGTGGCGCGGGTATGCGAACGGCCTTTTGACGTGGTGCTGATGGATATCCGAATGCCCGACATGGACGGCATCACGGCTCTGAAGGAAATCCGCAAGTACAATCCCGCCGTGCCGGTCGTGCTCATGACGGCGTATTCCGCCGTGGAGTCCGCTGTGGAGGCCATGAAGTCCGGGGCCGTGGATTATCTCATCAAGCCCCTCGACTTTGATCAGCTCAAGTCCACCTTGTTCAAAACGTTGGAACACAGCGAGGCCGTCCGGTCCGGCGAGCGTTTTCCCGTTCCAGTGGAGGGCATCGTGGGAAACAGCCCCGCCGTCCGGAGGATGTTGGAGATGATCCACACTGTGGCCCCTTCGGAGGCGACGGTGTTGATCAACGGCAAGTCCGGGACGGGCAAGGAGCTGGTGGCGCGGGCCATCCATAACCAGAGCCAGCGCAAGGACGGCCCGTGGGTGGCGGTGAACTGTGCGGCCCTGACCGAAAGCCTTCTGGAATCCGAATTGTTCGGGCACGAGAAAGGCGCTTTCACGGGCGCGGACAAGCGCCGGGACGGGCGTTTTCTGCAAGCGGACGGCGGCACGCTGTTTCTGGATGAAATCGGCGAAATTTCCCTGCTCATGCAGGTCAAGCTCCTGCGGGCCATCCAGCAGCGGGAGATCCAGCGCGTGGGAGGCGACGCCACCCTCAAGGTGGATGTGCGCATCGTGGCGGCTACGAACCGCAACCTGCTGGATGAGGTCGCGGCCGGGCGCTTCCGCGAGGATTTGTATTATCGGCTCAACGTCGTCAGCATACAGGTTCCGTCCCTTCAGGAGCGGAGCGAGGACATCCCCCTTCTGGCGGAGCACTTCCTCAAGGTTTTCGGCGAGCGGAACCGAAAGGATGTGAAGGGATTTACCCCCAAGGCGATGGACATGCTGATCAAATACCCGTGGCCGGGGAATGTCCGCGAGCTGGAGAACGCGGTGGAGCGGGCCGTGGTGCTGCTGTTCGGCAGTTACGTTTCGGAACGCGAATTGCCGCTTGCCGTAACGCAGGCGTACGAACAAGAGGACGATGCGGAACCGTCAGCGCTGTCCGTTCCTTTGGAGGGGGCAACGCTGGAGGATGTGGAGCGCGAAGCCATCCTTCGTATGCTGGACAGTGTGGGCGACAACAAGAGCGAAGCGGCAAAGCGGCTGGGCATTTCCCGCAAGACCCTGCACACCAAGCTTAAACGGTACGGGCAGGAGCAGGACTGATCACTCCTGGCGCGCCTTGTTGCGTTGCCAGACGAAGAAGTGGAGCAGTGCCATACAGCCGTGTCCGATCAAATACAGTTCGATGAGGAGCGTCACGTTTTTATGGGTTTCCAGCGCCAACCCTGCGAACGATGAGCCGTTCCGCCAGAGGATGAACCAGATCAGGCCGCTCAGTACGACGAGCAGCAGCGCGCCGAGCCCGAGCCCCTGCACGGCGGTTGCCAACCCTTTCGGGCGCGGCGGAACCATCTTGAAGCGCAAGCTGGCCTGAATGTCCTTTTTGAGCTGTTCCGTATCACCCCAGAGGTACGGGAAAAAATAGTGAAAACCGCGCTTTGTGAGGCTGTCCGCCGCAAGCAGCAGGCTGAGGATGACAACGAGCAAGCCTGACAGGATATGATACCACGAGGCAAGCCAGCTGCTGAGGGCGGGATTGAGCTGCCCGGACGAAAGCATATGCATGGCGAAGCTGCTCAGGATTTGCAGGATGACCAAGACGGCGATGATTGCGTGCAGGAACCGCAGGTAGGGTTTCTGGAAAAAACCAAGGAATTGCCAGAGCAGTTTGGCCTGATTGCCGAGTGCGGACGTGACGGACATGGGGTTCTCCTTTTCCCGTCATCATACGCGAACGGCTCAGGGGAAAGCCATGATAGAAAAGAGGGTTGTGCCGATGGGAACATTGGGGAAGGGGAGGAGGAACTTTCTAAAGAAAGTTCCTCCTCCCCTTCCCCCGATTCTTTTATCTACCTTAACAAACAATACGAAGCGTGCTTGAGGCCTTCGGCGGCCAAACGGGACTCCAGATAAAGGGAGAGTGCGGCGACTGCCCGGTCGCACACGGGGAATACGGGGATGCCCCGCTCACGGAGGGCCTTGCGGAGCGGTTCGAATTTTTCGCCGCCGTCCATAACTGCGACCATGGGCTTGGAAGTGCGGGAACGGACATCGGAAAGCAGCGTCAAAATGCCGTCCGGGGCGTCCATGCGGAAGGCGTCGATATCCGTTTCGGCAAGCGAGTGCGTGACCGGGGAGAGGGGATCAAGGCCGATGACGACGGCGTCGATGTTCTCGTCGTTGAGCAACAGCTCGGCCATGTACGCATGAACCTCGTCGTCCGCGCCGGGGTTTATGTCGAGGGGGTTCTTGATCGGAACCAGCTTCTCCAACCCTTTTGAAGCGATGAGCCGTTTCATGGCCAGCCGGGTGGTTTCGGAATAAGTCCCGAGGGACATGCTGTACTCGTCGGATTGGAGCGAATCCGCCATGCCCACGGCCTCGAACCCGGCACCGCTGACCGCACCGAGCCGCTTGCCCCGGATGGTCGCGTTGGTGAAGGTTTCCGCCAGAAGAATCAGATCCTGGAATTCCGTGAAGTTGCGGGCCATGATCGCGCCCGCCTGCCGGATGCAGGTTTCACAGACCATGTAGTCCCCGGCGAGGGATGCCGTGTGGCCGCTGGTGGCCGTTTTGCCTTCGGGCGTCCGCCCGGCCTTGTAGAAAACCACTTGCTTGTCACGCCGTATGGCCTCGCGCACGGCCTCCGCAAACTGGATCCCGTCGAGATCCTTGAAGCCTTCCGCGTAGACGGCGATGACATCCACTTCTTGGGAGTCCATGAAATGGCGCATCATGTCCCCGAGCGTGAGATCCGTCTGGTTGCCCATTGAAATGAGATAGGACGGGCTCATTTCCGGCGTCTGGCTGAACCGGTTCAGAAGGAAAGCCCCGCTCTGGCTGACGATGGCTGTGCGGCGGCGAGGGTATTGCTTGTAATCAGGCATCTTGGCGGCTGGGATGAACCATGTGTCGAATTTGCCCGGACGGGAAATCACGCCCATGCAATTCGCCCCAAGGAAGGCCGGGCCGCCGTCCCCTCCGGCGGCGAGGTTCTTGTGGGCTTCGGTGATGCGGGCGATCATGTGCTCGGTCATTTCCCGGCTTTCTTCCGTTTCACCGAGGCCGCCGGGGATGAGCATGACGCTGTGCGCGGCGTTGTTTTCAATGATTTCATCCACCAGAGGCGGAACCTGTTCCGCTCCGATGGCGACGATGAACAGATCCAGCGGATCAGGAAGCGCACGGAGGTTCGGCACGCAGCGCACCCCGCTGGCGTCGTTTTCGCCGTCACGGATGATGACGAGTTTGTCGCGGTCAAAACCGGAGTCGATGATGTTTTCAAGGATGATCCGCCCGAAATTCCGGCGCTTGGAGGAAACGCCGATGATGCCGATGGATTTCGGGTGCAACAGGTTGGCGATTTTTTGGATGGGACGGGGAGCGGGGCGTTCGCCGGGAGTCGAAAAGCGGCACATGCCGTCCAGCGGGACCATGAGGTAGTCCGTGAACGTGAACGGGTTGATCTCCAGTTCTTCAATGATGAACGGTGCATCGGGGTTGCAGGGGGAGAAATAGTTCCCCATGCGGATGAACGACTCGAAGCATTCGATAAGCTGGTCGTCGGTCACAATGCGGCGTTGCCCGCGGGTCAGCCCGGCCAGTTTCCGGTAGGAGACGGTCTTGCGGAAAAGCTCGAAGAAGGCATCGCCGTCGGTCAGTTCCGTCAGTGCGGCGACGATGGCCTGCCCTTTGCGGAAACGCTCGGCGTAGAGCTCGGTGTCCGTACCGCCGAGGCCCGCGCTGATGACCATGCCGAACTCGCGTGTGCGGCGCAGGCCGACGATCAGCTCGTTGCCGAACGATGCGGAGTCCGGCGGCATGAACTGTACTTGCAGGACGCCCTTGAGGTCTGCGGCGATGGCGTTTTGGAGCGCGGTTCCCGCCAGTCCCTTGTAGCTTTCGGGCGCGGAGGCGGGGCAGCGTTCGATCCATTCGGCATAGCGTTCCGGCACCTCGGAGAGCATACGCCGCACGGCGGACCGCACTTTGTCGGGCGTTTTGGGGACGATGCGCACGCCGCCCACTTCGGTCTTGTGGACGATGGTGGGGGAGATGATTTTCAGCACGGCCTTTTCACCGGGCAGGGACATGATCTCCTCTTCCATCGGTTTGGCGTTCCGTGGGATGAAGGAGCATTTGGGCGGCGTTTCCGAACCGGAAAGGCTCAGCAGATTGTATACTTCGAATTCATAGAGAAAATGCCGCCCTTCAGTGTGGGCGTTGCGGAACAGCTCAGTAATGGGCTGATATTCAACAGTCAGATTCATGCGAGTCTCCAGCTGGTTGTGCGGTCGGAAAGGGAATCGTCGCTTCCGAACCGTTTTTATCCCTTTTCGCCGGGAGAGGGAATCAGGCTGTAGGCGTGGCCCTCGCAATTGGGGGAGGGGTTTCTTGTCGATTATATGCCCGTACCGGAGATCCGGAACTTCTGACGAACAAAAAAGGCTCCATTTTGGTGG
>OGWR01003481.1_pt1 | contig 10033 bp, 6 predicted proteins | sample 1576061 | NCBI WGS metagenome assembly OGWR01 (sample SAMEA3541511, study PRJEB24748) | human gut metagenome | biome: human gut; feature: human-associated habitat; material: faeces | place: China | collected 2012 | reverse complement strand
TGCTGTGATCACGAATCCTACAAAGGGATGGAACAAGTCATCCGAAGCAGACATATGGTATTATTATAAATCAAACGCAGAGGGTGATTTATATCCTGTTGATAATGAGATGCTGAATTTGAATGGTAAGAAATATTATATTGATTGGAATGGACGGATGATAACTGGTGCGTTCTATTATGATGGATCCACTTATTTTGCAAATACTAATGGAGAAATACAGGAAAAAGCATCTTGGTATATAGATAGTAAAGGAAACTGGTACTATGTCAAACAAGATGGTAAAGTTGTTACGGATGATATCTACAAAATAGGAAATAAATCTTATATATTTGATGGCGATGGAGTAATGCAGAAGGGTACCGTCTGGTATAATGGAAAGATGTACCTGACAGATAACAATGGAGCAGTTATCAGTACGAATGGCTGGTATTTGAAGAAGGGCGATTGGTATTATATAAATAAGGATTCATCAATCGTGACAGATGAGTTTAAAGAAATTGATGGTAAGCTTTATTACTTTGAATACGATGGAGTAATGAAGATGGGGGATTTCTATATATATGATTCAGAAACCGGAACTTCAAAAAGATATTACGCAGATGAAAATGGTAAAATCACCAGAAACGATTGGTATCAGGCAGGTGTTGACTGGTATTATGCAGATGCCAATGGACAAAAGGAGACAAATAAGTGGATTGATGAAACATATTATCTGAATGAATCAGGAGCTATGGTAAGAGGTACTTGCAGAATAGAAGGAATTGAGTATTTCTTTGATAACAACGGCAAATATATAGGTACTTCTGCTAAAGATGGCTGGAGTTATTCAGATGGTAGTTGGTTCTACTATAAAGATGGAGAAGCATATACTGGTTGGGTTAACAATAAGTATTGGGTTGAAGATGGCGAACTTTGTACAGGTAGGTTTATAGAAGATGGTGGCAAGTACTATTATGTGAATTGCGAAGGAATTTACCAGACAGGCTGGATTAAAACTGAAGAAAATGAATGGTGGGGTGAATGGACATATGCCAATGCCAGCGGCGAAATTGTAAATGATGGATGGCAGTCTATAGGAGGAGACTGGTATTATTTTAAAGATGGAGTAATCAACCAATTCCCGATTATTGAAACAGAAGATTATGGGGCATGTACATTTAAATCAGATGGTCGGTATACAGGTAGAGCAAAAAGATCAAATTGGTATTATATTAATGAAAAATGGTATTATGTAAAAGCAGAAGGAAGCCTGGCAAGAGGAAAAGAAACAATAAATGGGCATACATATTACTTCAATAGTGGCTTTACTTCAGCGCTACTTCAAAATGAATATTATAGCGAATATGATAATAATAGTAATAAAAGTGTCTCAGTATGGGTGAACAGTAATGGCGAAAAGGACATGAGTAATGGTTGGAAATACACTGGACATACGTACTATTATGTGGAAAACGGAGCATTCAAAAACGGTTGGTTATCTTATGGAGGAAACTGGTATTATCTTGAACCAGGAATGGCTCGTGGAATCGAATTTGTTGAGTATAATGGAGAATATGAATATGCATTTTTTGATGAGAATGGTGTTTATCATAAGCTGACGGATGGCTGGAAGTCGATAAAGACAGAAGAGGGATTCACAGACTGGTATTACGTTAAGAATGGAAAACCGGCAAGCGGATATGTAGATGGATATCATTTCTATAGAAATGGTTATTTGGATACAGGAATTTACTGGTCAGATTCTGGAAAAGTATATTATTATGATGAAAATGGAAAAATGCTTAAGGGAACTGGAGGGTATTTAGACAAATATGATACATGGCATTATATTTATTCAGATGGCACAATGGCTACTGGTGAGAGAACAATTGGAGGAAAGAAATATTGGTTCACAGGCTATGGAGACTGGATTAGATAAAAGATAATAAAACAAAAAGAAAAGGAAAGAATTGTCCGAAGAAGGGATTCTTTCCTTTTTTTGGGGGGATATTTGTTAGAGAAATATAGACAAAATATTTGAATTAAGATAAAATGATATTCGTTATAGGTTTCTTTGCGATGAAGAGGAGGTGTAAGCATGTATAAGAAAAGAGGGATTTTTGCACTGTGCTGTCTTGCGGCGGTGCTGGTTGTTGGATGTGGTCAGGAAGAGAACAAAAATACAGAGGAACAGATTCGGACGGACAACAAGCAGGATACAACAACTGATTATAAAGATAACTTAAAAGAAGATGAAACACAAAAAGCTGAAAAAACAGAGATACAGAAAACCATAACAGTGTATTCTGTGAATCTAGATAGCGGAGAGATTCAGTCAGAGGAAATTAAAGTGAATCAGTTGAGTGGAGAAGAGATATGGACAGCACTGAAAGAAAGAGATGTTTTGACGACAGACTGTAAATTGAATACATGTAATGTAAATACAGAAGAAAAAAAGATTGATCTGGATGTCGATGGTACCTTTGGAAATTACATAAGAACTATGGGTACCACAGAAGAACAAGAAGTACTTAAGTGTATCGTGAATACATTTTTGGATAGTTATAGTTGTGAGAAAATTAAGATGACAGAGAATGGTCAGCCATTGGAAACTAGTTGTGCAGTCCTGAATGGTTATATGACAAAGCAGTAAAGCAATGGAGGATACAAAAGATTGGAAAATCTAATGAAAAAGTGTATTGTATTTTTGATGACAGCGATTTTGGCAATAACGACAGTTCCTACTCCGATATGGGCGAATGAAAATTGTGAAAATAGTATCGCAATCACTGAAAATGCAGAAAAAGATATTCAGGACACGGTAACAGATCCGCGTTTGAATTATATTTATGTTGAACAGCCGTATCTGGAATCACCAGATACGCAGAAAATTGCCGTGTCTTGGGGAGATGGTACAGAAAATATTACTGAGATGTCAGCTGTAGTAAGTGGACCAGAAGGAGAAGAAATATGGCATGCATCAGAAGAGACGGATACAATTTATTTGTTTGAACGGGCCTATACGGAACAAGAGAAAGGAATCTATCAAATAACTGAACTTAATCTTGCAATTCAAGGGGTGACATATACCTATTCACTTGCAGAGTTAGGTGCAGAAACAGTATTTGGTGTGGATGAAGAATACGAAGGAATCGAGCAACTGTCACTAGTGGATGATGAAGGGATGTCGACTGATATTGCAGCGTATAATATCGATGAAGCGGGAAATGTGACAGAAAAGGAAAGTCTGGAAGAAGCAATCAATCAGGCAACAGCAGAAATACCAGCTATGATGTGTGATGATGGAGTACAAACACGGAATACGAATCTTGTAGTTGCACTAGATCCAGGACATGATTCATCACATGCAGGCGCTTCAGCAAATGGGGTCCGGGAAGAGGTTCTTACATTAAAGATTGCACAGTATTGTAAGGCGGAATTGGAAAATTATGCAGGAGTATCTGTTTACATGACCCGGACGAGTGCAGCGTGTCCTCATCCGGGAGGAAGCTCTGCAAAAGATATTGAGCAGAGAGTTGCTGATGCAGCGAAGGCAGGAGCAAGTATTTATGTCAGTATTCATTTAAATTCTTCTAAATCATCTTCAGCGAAAGGTGCAGAGGTGATTTATCCGAATTCGAGTTGGAAACCACAAGTAGGTGCAGACGGTAAGAGACTTGCAGAATTAATAGAGGATGAACTTGTAGGGATTGGATTGGAAAGAAGAGCAATTTACAGCAAAAATACAACGATAGGGGAAACCTATGAGGATGGATCGATTTCTGATTATTTTACAGTTCAGATTTCAGCAAAAGAACATGGAATACCTGGAATTATTGTCGAACATGCATTTGTAACAAATAGTTCAGATGTGAATAATTATTTGAATAATGAAGCAGGATTGAAGAAACTTGGAGTTGCAGATGCAACAGGAATCGCGAAATACTTTGGTCTTGAAAAAGAAGGTTGGCAGAAAGATTCAAAAGGTTGGTGGTATCAATCAGGATCAGGTTATTTAAAGAATCAGTGGGCTTTAATTAATGGAAACTGGTATTATTTTGATTCAGATGGTTATATGAGAACAGATTGGCAGAAAATTAAAGGATCCTGGTATTATCTTGGAGATGCCAATGATGGAGCGATGAAGACTGGTTGGCAGAAAATTAGCGGATCCTGGTATTATCTTGGAGGAGCCAATGATGGAGCGATGAAGACTGGCTGGGAATATATTAGTGGCTTTTGGTATAATTTCGGAAAAGCTGGAGATGGCTCCATGAAAACGGGTTGGTACAAACTGAATGAAAACTGGTATTATTTAGGCGGGTCAGAAGATGGAAGAATGCAGACCGATTGGAAAAAAATAGATAATAGCTGGTACTATCTTGGTGGAACAGATGATGGTTATATGAGAACAGGCTGGCAGAAACTGGGAGATGTCTGGTATTATCTCGGAGATCGAAATGATGGCTCCATGAAAACAGGCTGGTATGTAATCGATGGTAAGAAATATTATTTCGATCAATCAAGTGGAATTATGCAGACAGGTTGGAAGCAGATAGAAGGTGCTAGGTATTATTTTGACGATAATGGTGTTTACGATGCTTCAAAAAAATATACAGATATAACAGACAATAATAGTACTACTAATAATGGAGTGAACTCTTCGACGAAGAAGGATGAGGAGAATATCGAAAGTAAAGTTGTGGAAGGAACATATCTGATAGAAGGAACAACATCTGTTTCGGTAAAACAGATGACAGATTTTTTTAGACAGAGTAAATACTCTTATCCAACGGATATTATGAAAAAGGGAGGAGCTTCTACGCTAGAGGAGTTCTGTCAGATCTATTATGAGGAAGCAGAAAAAGAAGGTATTAAAGCGGAGGTTGCTTTTGCACAGGCAATGAAAGAAACAGGCTGGCTTCAGTTCAAGGGTGATGTTAAGGCAGAACAGTATAATTTTGCGGGAATGGGTGCAACCGGAAATCGTGTTACAGGCGAATCATTTAAAGATGTAAGAGAAGGTGTGCGCGCCCAAATCCAACATCTGAAAGCGTACGGATCAACGAAGAATTTAAATCAGACTTGTGTAGATAATCGTTTTAAATATGTAGAACGCGGATGTTCAATCTATGTAGAATGGTTGGGAATTCCGAATAACCCAAAGAATAAAGGATGGGCAGCAGCAGATGGATATGGTGTTGATATTGTAAAGATGGTTCAGAAAATGAAAAGTCTGTAAATGTTGAAAAATGAAAAGAGGAAATACAAAAGTGAAGAATGAGAAGTATTGGTCAAAACTTGTTATTGGTGCTATTTGCATGATGGCAGTGGCAACAGTTCCTACTAGAGTTAATGCTGAGACATTACCTGAAGAAAAGGATACTATTGAGTCTGAGATGGCAGATTTACAAGAAGATATTGTGTTGGAATCAAATGAGGTGGCGGAAGCACAAGATGATTTGCAAACGCCGGAGGAATCGGAGAATCCGGAGACTGCAGTAGAATCGGAAGAACCAGATAATTTAGGCGATTCAGAAAAACCAGAAGATGTAAAACTTGAACCGGGATGGAATTTTATTGACGGAAAAAAATATTACGCAGATGCGAATGGAAAAATCACGACAGGCTGGGTAAAGTATGAAAATAGTTGGTATTATCTGCAGACGGAAAAAGAGTGCCCTGAAACACCAGGAGCTATGAAGACAGGATGGTTTAAGCAGAATAATAACTGGTATTATTTAGATCCAGCAAGAGGCGGTAAAATGGTTGCATCCGAATGGATGCTAATTGACGAAAGATGGTATCACTTCTATGGTGGTGGTGGAATGGAAACCGGATGGACAAAACAAAATGGAAACTGGTATCATCTGAATGCAAATGGAGCCATGGAAACAGGATGGATCATAATGAATGATGACTGGTATTATTTATATCCGGCAGGAAATTCGTCAGTTGCACCAGAGGGAGCAATGGCGGTTAATACAGTAATCAATGGTTATGTAGTTGCACCAGATGGAGTGTATAATGAAGCTTATCAAGGGGCATATAATGTTTTGAATCAGGTTGGCTGGAATCTACGGGCAGCATACAACTGGTCAGCAAATCTTCCATATGTGAATTATTCGAATGATCCGTCACCAGGAAGTAAAAATTTTGCGATTCATGGATTTAAGACCAAAACAGGAGATTGTTATGTTATGGCCGGGACTTTCTATTATATGGCAAAACTATTAGGATATGATGCACACCAGATTGCGGGATATGTTCCACTCCGGAGTGGAAACATGGGAGTACATTCTTGGGTTGAGATTGATATAAATGGAAGTACATATGTTTTTGATCCTGATTTTACACATGAGTCAGGAAGAAATGGTTATCAGATTTCTTATGGAATGTCTGGAACTTGGAGATATTCGAATTATTATAGAATGAATTAATAATAGAAAGGAAGAGTAGGAATGAAAAGGAAGGTACTTGTTACTCTTTGCTTATGCATGATTGGTCTGGCTGGAACGGTTACAGGATGCGGAAGTAAAAAAGAAGAGACACCGGTAGTTGAAGAAGAAAAAAAAGAACCTGAACTGAAAGCAATTGGTCAGGAAGATAAAGAGGCATTTAAAGTAGAAGTAAAGAATGCAACTGGAAAAAATATTAAAGGCGTTGCGATTAAGTTGACAGATGAGGATGCTTATCCAGAGAATATGTTGGAAGAAGGAGATGTTTTTGCTGATCAGGAAAGCAGAAATCTTTATTACAAAGCTCTAGAAAAAAACGAGAATGAAGATGTGACGGAAGAATCTGAAACAACAGAAAATGATGGAACAGGGGATGAGAAAGTTTTAGAGCAGGGATATGACGTCCAACTGACATTTGAGGATGACAGCACAGCAGAATTGCATGCATTCCCATTTGGAGATATCGAAAAAGGGGATCTTTGTTATGCAGATGATGTGGCTTATCTCACCTATACAAGTATTGAATCTAAAGAACAGATTGATACGAAAGAAGCGGAACTGGCAGTGAAGCAGGCGGCAGAGCAGAAAGCCGCAGAAGAAGCAGCAGCACAGGCTGCGGCAGAGCAGAAAGCCGCAGAAGAAGCAGCAGCACAGGCAGCCGCAGAGCAGAAAGCTGCAGAGGAGGCAGCGGCTAGAAAAAAAGAAGCGGAACAGGCACGCATTACGCGTTTACAGTGGCGTGACCGTGTCGGAATTAGAGTTCTGGAAATTCTACAAGTAGCAATAACAATAGCAATCCAGCTCCATCTGAATCCTATAGTAATTCAGGAGATACAGGGAATTCTGAGTCATCAGGAGATGATGGATGTCTGGATGATGGATTATTATATTAGAAGTATACGAAAAGGAGATGGGGATGGAGCGTATTCCCATCCCTTTTTAGGGTAAAAGAGGAAAATATGTCATTAGTATCAAATGTTTTTATTTTGTTTGTGGCAGGGAGTGTAGCGATTTATTATATACTGCCACAGAAGGTTCAATGGTGTGGTCTTCTGGTGATGAGCTACATATATTATCTTGTGGCAGGTTCAAAATATATTTTGTTTCTTTTGTTTTCAACAATAGTTACATATGTGAGTGGAAGACTTATAGGGAGTCAGATTGGTAAGAATAAGAGGAAAGCAAAGAAATTTTTGATTGCAGGCTTGTTTCTTAATTTTGGAATGCTTGGTGTGGTGAAATATACGAATTTCATTCTTGAAAATATGAATTTGATATTTCATGTGAGTATCCCTGGAATGAAACTATTACTTCCACTTGGAATATCATTCTATACGTTTCAATCGTCCGGATACTTACTGGATGTATATTGGAAAAGAGATACAGCAGAAAAGAATCCTTTTCGTTATGCATTGTTTGTATCTTATTTCCCACAGATTCTGCAGGGACCGATTGGACGACACAGTAAAATGGCAGGGCAGTTGTATGAAGGACATAAATTTGAATTAAGTAGATTATGTCGGGGGACACAAAGAATTTTGTGGGGATTTTTTAAGAAGATGGTTCTTGCTGACTGGTCAGTAGTTTTTGTAGAAGCTATTTTTGGAAACCCTGACCAGTATCATGGACTGGCGATATTTGGCGTCTTGTTTTATTCTATTCAACTATATGCTGATTTTTCTGGTGGGATGGACATAGTGATTGGAATTTCGGAAATGTTTGGAATAACATTGGATGAAAACTTTAAGCGACCGTTTTTTTCAACATCCATTACAGATTTCTGGCATCGCTGGCATATCACATTAGGAACATGGATGAAAGATTATGTGTTTTATCCATTAACGCTTTCAAAATGGATGGGAAAATTCAGAAAAGTGGCTAAGAAAAAAATGGGGAAGAAGATTGCGGTCAAGCTTCCAATCTGTGTGGCGAACCTGATTGTATTTTTTTTGGTCGGGGTCTGGCACGGTGCAGCATGGAAATACATAGCATATGGTATGTTTAATGGCATAATTATTGCGTTTAGTGGTATGATGGGAGATCAATATAAGAAGTGGAAGAAGTCTTTGCATATTACAGGTAAAGAAAACTGGTATCATGTGTTTATGATTTTAAGAACTTTTATATTGGTGAATATCAGCTGGTTTTTTGATTGTTCGGATACAGTTGGACAAGCAGTCAAAATGATGAAATATGCAGTGACATCCTTTGAGCCGACACAACTTTTCCTGATTCCGGCGGGCAGAGAAGGAGTTGCATTTACGCCATATGCGTTGATGATTCTTCTGGGTGGATGTATAGTTTTGTTTATTGTAAGTGTATTACAGGAACGTGGAATCAAGATTAGAGAGAAAATTTCAGAAAGAAGTTTTGCGGTTCAATTTATTCTTTATGCAGGACTGTTACTTTCAATTGGATTTTTTGGCTCTACAGCAGCAGTGAGGGGATTTATATATGCACAATTCTAAAAGAATAAGAAGAATGATTATAGCAATTGCTTTAATTATAGTAATATTACTTGGACTGGATTATTTATTGTATCCATGTACTTTTATGAGAAATGATATTCATACAGTGACGACACAGAAACATCAGGACATCTTTATGGGAACTTCTCATGGAAAGATGAATATAGATCCCAAAACAATTTCATCCGTGACAGGAAGGACAGGACATAACCTTTGTGTTGGAGGAGAATACGGAATTGACGCATATTATTTAGCAAAATTATTGCTTGAGAAGCAGAAACCAGAACGAATCATTTATGAAGTGGATCCCGGGTACTTTGCGACTCAAAAAGAAGAAGGAAATAATTATTTGCTCTTTTATCATCAGTTTCCAATCTCTGTTTCTAAAGCCGAATATTTTGGAGATTTGTTGCTGGATTGTGATTTTCGGAGTGTATTGTTTCCTTGGTATGAGTATTCATTATCCTATGAAATACAATCGATACCAAAAACAGTTTCCAAAAAGTGGAACAGAGATTACAGTGTGTCAGATTTAAAAAGTGATTCACAGGAATACCATACAGATGGATTTATTGAGCGATATGCGGTAGATACGTCAACGTTGAAAATGACACAACCAAAACTCTTTTCCGAAGATACAGTTAATGTACAGAGTATGGAATATCTGCAAAAATTAATTAAGTTATGCAGAAAAGAAAGGATTGAGTTTGTAGCTGTAACAACCCCAATTCCAGAGGAGACACTGAAAAAATATCAAGAGAGCTATGAAGAGGCATGGAATTATTTTGAAACATTTTTCGGGAAAGAAAAAGTTCAGTATTTAAATTTTAATACGACGTATTATGAGTTGTTTTCACATGATATTAATTCTTATACAGATTATGATGGCCATATGAATGGAGATTCGGCTAGAAATTATTCGGAAATACTTGCATATTTTTTAAAAAAATAGCATGCGAAAGTAAATATCATATAGTCTGATCGGAAAGTAGAGAGGCATTAGACGATACGTTGGTATATCAACGATAAGATGATTGACAGATCTTATGAATTTAAAGACATTCATAAGATCTGTTTTAAATTTACGCGGGCAACGAGCCAAAGTCCGTGCTTGCACGAGACCTT
>OGWR01003475.1_pt1 | contig 10050 bp, 8 predicted proteins | sample 1576061 | NCBI WGS metagenome assembly OGWR01 (sample SAMEA3541511, study PRJEB24748) | human gut metagenome | biome: human gut; feature: human-associated habitat; material: faeces | place: China | collected 2012 | reverse complement strand
TCTACCGGCATACCGCCGATGGAGTACACGATGATCTCGTCATCCTTCCGGTGCAGCGGAATGTTGCCCATCAGGATATCGCCCAGGTCATCCACCTGCTCCGGTTTCATCCTGCCCTCTGCAATCAGATCCATCACGTGAACTGCCGGAATCGGAACTGTATTGTAGGCGTTGGGCTTCATTTCCTCTTCCCATGCCTCATACAGCTTGATGTTGTCTGTCACGGTTCTTGCACGATGGATGATAAAGTCATCATCAAACCGAAGCGCTGCGGTAGAACTGATGAGTGCGCCGGGCTTGATCCACTCCTCCTTGATATACGGATACTGGCTAGGGTCTCCGGTAGGCGTTGAGGTGCTTGCCGAAACAATATCCGCATCCCGGACTGCCTCTTCCATGGTATCCACAGCATACACATTCACCTGGGGATATTCTTTCTTCACATGGGCAATGAACTTTTCCAAGGATGCCTTTCCTCTGCCCTTGACCTTAATGGTCTCAATGCCGGGACGGACTGCCATGATCGCTGCAAGCGCCGTCTTGCTCATGACACCCGGTCCGATAATGGCAGCCACCTTGGAATCCGGTTTCGACAGGTGCTTGTATCCCACGCCCGGAACTGCGCCGGTACGGTAAGCGGAAAGGATATTGGCGGACATATATGCCACCGGTGCGCCGGTATCCTTATCGTTCAGCGTCAGCATCAGAATGGAACGGGGCAGACCCTTTTCCTTGTTGGCACAGTTGGAACCGTACCACTTCATGCCTGCCATATCGAACACACCGCCCAGATACGCCGGCATCGCCATAAAGCGTCTGTCCGGTCCGTCTACCGGCATTTCCGGGAAAGGAGAGGACGGCGGAAACATGACCATACATCCGTGGGAATTGCCGTTTGCGCCGCCCATGCGATAGTCGCCCACCTTCATCAGCTTGAACATTTCTTCCATCGCATCAATACAGCCTGCCATATCCTTGACACCGGCTGCAACCATATCCTCTTCGTTCAGATACAAAAAATCAACTTCTGGATAGCTCATCTGAAATACCTCCTCCGGAACGCCGGCGCACGCCTGTGTGTACCGGAACGATTCCATGCAAACAAAATAAAAAAGGAGTTCAGATGTCTGATTCATCTGAACTCCTTTGTTCGAGTATTATCTTACCACAACAGGGCAAGAAAAAATTGTAAAAACCGGAACTAACTCTCAATTTTCTGGGTAAAGCCGACGCATTCACAGAAATTTGCACCTTCCGGCTCATCTGTTGCCTCTGTAAACGTCACCGTATACATGGCGTAGATCTTATTGCCGATCTGCTGATACCGTGGTTCTACTGTATAGTCCACAATATCCCAGGTCTGCTTTGCCTCTTCGATATACGCATCCAGCTTTTGCTGGAAATAGTCATAGTCGATAGGCGCAGACAGCGTGTTATAGCTGACACTGAGCTGACGCACTTCTCCTTTGCTGTCCACATCCACAATGGCAGAGAACGGCGCCTCGTTTTCCGGTGTAACAGCATCGTTGGTCACCAGATATTCGCTGCCGAAAGAGGAGACTTCCAGTTGGGTATCTTCCGCCAGCAGGCTTTCTGCCACATCGAGACTGCGCTGTTGGCGCTGCGCCATCGTGTATGCTGCCGTCATCGAACCGCTTTCTGCTTTTTCAGCTGTATCAGCATCGCCTTTCTCATACTTGCAAAGCCGTCCGTCAGCATCAAAACAGAACGTCTCGCCGTCTGCCGAAAGATAGCGGTCATAGGTCAGAACAGGGTCATTGTCTGCCGGATCTTCAAAGGAATATCCAATGGCGATATTCTGCGTTTCTGTGCCGTCATAAGTCAGATCAGAAATATCAAAATAAGGATTTGCCGTCAGATTCGTCTGAATGGTTTCCGGGACATCTGCACTGTTTTCCGCAGTTTCTTTCGCTTGTCCGCAGCTGCACAGCAGCAGCGTTCCTGTCAAAAGCAATATGCCGACTTTCTTCATGGCATCTCCTTTCCAGTCAAACGATCAGACCATCAGCATCCGGAACATCTCAATGACCTGTTCCAGAGTTGCCTCTCTGGGATTACCCGGATAGCAGGCATCTGCCAGAGCATCCTTTGCCAGCTGTTCCAGGTCCTCTTCCTTAATGCGTTCGTTTTTCTCCGGAATTCCCACATCCTTGGAGAGCTTGCGGACTGCGGCAATGGCTGCGTCACGATATTCCTCCTGGGACATGGTCTCGGTTCCCTCTACGCCCATTGCCTTGGCGATGGCACGATAGCGTTCGCCGGTATAGTCCCGGTTGAACTCCATGGAAATGGGCAGCAGCATTGCGCAGGCAACGCCGTGCGGTGTGTCATAGTGAGCGCTCAGCGTATGCGCCATAGAGTGGTCGATGCCCAGACCTACGTTGGAGAATCCCATGCCGGCGATGTACTGCGCCAGTGCCATGCCCTCTCTGCCGCTGGGCTTGTTTTCCACTGCATCCCGGAGATTCTCTGAGATCAGACGGATCGCCTCGATATGGAACATATCCGGAATTTCCCAGGCTGCCTTTGTGGTATAGCCCTCGATGGCGTGAGTCAGCGCATCCATACCGGTTGCGGCAGTCAGCCCCTTTGGCATGGAGGACATCATATCCGGGTCAACAACAGCAATGATCGGCATGTCATGCGGGTCAACGCATACAAATTTACGCTTTCTTTCGATATCGGTGATAACATAGTTGATCGTAACCTCGGCAGCAGTACCGGCTGTTGTCGGAACGGCGATGATCGGAACACACGGTTTTTTCGTCGGTGCAACACCCTCAAGACTTCTTACATCCTCAAATTCCGGGTTTGCGATGATGATGCCGATCGCTTTGGAGGTATCCATGGAGGAGCCGCCGCCGATGGCGATCAGGTAGTCAGCGCCGGATGCCTTAAATGCTTCAACACCGTGCTGGACATTCTGGATCGTCGGGTTTGCTTTAATATCGGAGTAGAGCTCGTAGTCAAGACCGTTTGCGGTCAGAATGTCGGTTACTTTGGCGGTAACCTTGAATTTTACGAGATCCGGGTCGGAACATACGAACGCCTTTTTAAAGCCGTGGGCTTTCGCCTCGTTCGCGATCTCCTGAATCGCGCCTGCTCCGTGATAAGATGTCTGATTTAACATAATACGATTTGCCATGATAAAAAACTCCTTCCATGAATACTTGAACTCAAAAGCTTTCTGTGCCTTTGTTATTATATTAACAAATTCGAAGGGCAAAAAGAAAGTTACAGAAAAGGCCAAGTGTAACACTTCAAGGAAAATCGACATATTGCAAAAGAAACGCACGAAAAAATTGTGCAAAATAACAATAGATCAGGACAGCAGATGAAGCTCAAGAAACAGATCCCGCAATGCTGCCGGCATCGCGCGGACGAGAAGACCGGCAAACTGGGACGGGGTCAGGTCCATGCCACCGAGAACCCACTTTACGGTCATGGTGATCGAGCCCTGACAGTACATTTCCAGAAGAAAATGGATCTCAGGGCTGGCCGGTCTGCCGCTTTTTTCCCGGATCAGATTTTCATAAAAGGCGAGGATCAGCTTAAAATCATGCTCCCGCAGGGAATTCTGCCTGTCATAGCGGAAGGCGGCGGCAAAAAACGTCTTTTCCTCCTGAATATATGTAAATTTTTTCTCCAGACTGTCAAGGACCGTCGTCCCACGGCCCATATGTTCAAAGGAGCGGGCGAGGAGCTTGTCGAAATACCAGTTGATCAGGTCATATTTATCAAGAAAATTCCGGTAAAAGGTCTGGCGGGTGACGCCGCAGCGCTCTGTGATCTGGCGGACAGTGATCGCATCGACCGGAGTTGTCTTCATGCATTCCTTCATGGCTGCGGCGAGACGGTATTTTGTTTTTTCCCCCTTCATGGCAGGCGTGCTGGATTCGATCATTAAAAGCTCCTTTCTACGGTATCGCGACCGGTGCTATTGTATTCAGTAAATTCTATCATATTTTTCCCAAGGGAGAAAGTCTTTTTGCTCCGGTTAGCTCCCTCTTCAGATATCATCGGGAAGCGTTCAAAAAAACCCCGTATTATCCGCGATCGAGTCACGCGGATGATACGGAGTTTTTGTTATACCTGAATGAGCTTCAGATGGCTGAGCCCAAAGGCAGACCGGTTTTTATGAGAGACCGATCACAACGGCAAGGATCACAGCGATGGATCCGAATGCAAACAGGACAGCCTGGAATTTGATCTGGAATTTTGCCCATTTGCCCCAGTCGAGCTTTGCTGCGGCCAGCGCGCCTAAGAGACAGCCGGAGGTCGGAACGATGAAGTTTGTGAAGGCGTCACCAAGCTGGTACGCAACAACAGCAACCTGTCTCTCGACACCGACAAGATCGGCGAGAGGAGCCATGATCGGCATGGTAAGGGCAGCCTGTCCGGAACCGGATACAACGAAGAAGTTGAACACGGACTGGAAGATATACATAAACCATGCGGAGATCACCGGCGGGAAATTCTGCATTCCGTCGCTGATGCTGTGAAGGATCGTATTTAAGACTGTACCGTCGGTTGCACTTGTGCCACCGAGGATGATGATAATACCCTGCGCCATTCCGACACACATTGCAGCGCCTAAAAGATCGGCAGCACCGTGGTCGAAGGATTTTGCGATATCATTTACTTTCATGTCATTCAGCTTGAATACAACGCCGATGATACCGGAAACGAGACCCATCACGAAGAACTGGGAAGCGATCTCCGGGATATAGTAGCCCTCGCTTATAACACCCCAGATCGTCCATACCATGCAGGCAGCGACCGTGAGGAGAACAAGCTTGTGGCCGAGAGTGAACGGCGGCATCTCTTTGCCGTTCTTTGCGAATTCTTTTCTGTATTCCTCATCAGACTCATATGCAACGGAGAGCTTCGGATCTTTCTTGATCTTTACCGCGTAGCGCATCGTGAAGACGATCGTAAGTCCTGTGAAGAAGATCCATAACGGGATACGGAACCATGCGCCGGACATGACCGGAATACCGGCAACACCCTGGGCAACAGCCAGTCCGAACGGATTCTGCCAGGAAGAACCGAAGCCGATCTGTGTAGATACATAGGAGCACATAATTCCGACAACTGCGTCATATCCCATTGCGATAAACATTGGTACGAGGATCATAACGAACGGGATTGCCTCCTCACCCATACCGAAGACCGCGCCTCCGAGGGAGAACAGGACTACGAGGATCGGGATCAGAAGGATCTCGCGTCCGTTTGTCAAAGCGATGACCCGCATAATGCCGCTTTCTATCGCGCCTGTCCGGAGAACGATACCGAAGGCACCGCCTACGACCAGAATGAAGGCGATGATTCCGACAGCGGTACCATTCTTATCGCCGACGGTCATACCCTCGAATACATAGTTTAAAATTCCCTGACCGCCAAAGTCCTCGGTTCCGAAGAGCGGAGCTGCTTTGGTCACTTTGTTTCCGTTTTCATCCAGAATATACTGGAAGCTTTCCGGATCCAGAACGGTTCTTGTTTTTTCCACGCCGTTCTGCATATACGTGATTTCTTTTGTGTCGTATTTACCCAACGGGATAAATACGGTGAGCAGAGCCGCGAACAGAATGACACCAAAAATGATGATGTAAGTGTGCGGCATCTGGAAGCCCTTTTTTTTCTCCATGGCTTATCCCCCCATAATTGTATTCTCTGCCTGTGAAATCCCCCGCACAGGTAGTGTATCTACTATATTAACATAAATTCTGTGATACGTCATTACTCTTTTCCTTTAATCCTACATATTAATAGTTGCTGTACAGGGGTAGGAATTTTCTGAACTGAAAATTCCGTACAATACAGTGGTGGCAGTGGATTTTGCCGATTCGGAATGCGAAGCATCGGCAAAATCAGTTACTGTTTGCGCAAGGCGTGAACAGTAACTATTAATAGGTTTATACAATTTCGAATCAGCATTTTTGGTACTTATGTAACCAATCAGGAACATAGGTATTGTATTGCGTATCATACAAAAAGAAAAAAATGTCAGAATATACACAAAATTGGGATTGAAAGGATGAAAAGTTTGTTCACATCTTCTAAAAAGTATGTTATAATAGAGTCACCATCTAAGAAACTAATGTATGGGACAAAAAGAGCAGCAAGAGGTGATATCATGGTAAAAAAAGAGATGATAGCGATGCTGTTGGCAGGAGGACAGGGAAGCCGCCTCGGTGTATTAACACAGAAAGTGGCAAAACCGGCCGTCTCCTTCGGCGGAAAGTACAGAATTATTGATTTCCCGCTCAGCAACTGCATCAACTCTGGTGTTGATACTGTGGGAGTATTGACCCAGTACCAGCCCTTACGTTTAAACGCGCACATTGGAATCGGTATTCCGTGGGACTTAGACCGCAACGTCGGCGGCGTTACGATCCTGCCCCCTTACGAGAGAAGTAAAGGCAGCGACTGGTATACAGGAACCGCGAACGCAATTTACCAGAATCTGGAGTACATGGAGTCCTACAATCCGGAATACGTTCTGATCCTTTCCGGCGACCACATCTACAAAATGGATTATGAGGTCATGCTGGAATATCACAAAGCGAATAATGCGGATGTCACGATTGCCGCTATGCCGGTGCCGATCGAGGAAGCAAGCCGTTTCGGAATCCTGATCACGGATGACAACAATAAGATCACGGAATTTGAGGAAAAACCGGCGAACCCGAGAAGCAACCTCGCTTCCATGGGTATCTATATCTTCAGCTGGAAGGCACTGAAGGAAGCGCTCATCAAGCTTTCCGAGGAGCCGGGCTGTGATTTCGGAAAACATGTGATCCCGTATTGCTTCGAGCAGGGCAAACGGATCTTTGCATATGAGTACAATGGTTACTGGAAAGATGTCGGAACTCTCGGCTCCTACTGGGAAGCAAATATGGAGCTCATCGACATTATTCCGGAATTCAACCTGTATGAGGAATACTGGAAGATCTATACAAAGAGCGACCGGATCCCGCCGCAGTATATTTCCGCGGACGCGAAGATCACAAAGTGTATCATCGGCGAAGGTTCCGAGATCTACGGAGAGGTAACGAACTCTGTGATCGGATCCGGCGTAACGATCGAGAAAGGCGCTGTAGTCAAAGACTCCATCATCATGCAGGACAGCGTGATCGGTGAAGGCGCGGTGATAGAAAAAGCGATCGTGGCCGAGGACGTAAAGGTCGGCGCCGGGGCGCACCTTGGTGTTGGTGAATATGCGCCGAGCAAATATGACCAGAAAGTATACCAGTTTGATCTTGTGACGATCGGCGAACACTCTGTGATCCCGGAGAACGTAAAGATCGGAAAGAATACAGCAATTTCAGGTGTGACGACCGCGGAGGATTATCCGGACGGAGCGCTTGAGAGCGGCGGTTACATTGTAAAGGCAGGTGGAATCGTATGAGAGCAATCGGTATTGTTTTAGCAGGCGGAAACAGCAAGCGGATGCGCGAACTTTCCAATAAGAGAGCGATCGCGGCGATGCCGATCGCGGGCAGTTTCCGAAGCGTGGATTTTGCGTTAAGCAATATGAGCAACTCTCATATCCAGAGCGTTGCCGTACTGACACAGTATAACTCCCGCTCCTTAAATGAACATTTAAGCTCTTCCAAATGGTGGGATTTCGGAAGAAAACAGGGCGGAATGTATGTATTTACTCCGACGATCACGGCGGAGCACAGCGACTGGTACCGCGGAACAGCAGACGCGCTCTACCAGAATCTGGACTTTTTAAAGAAAAGCCACGAACCATATGTAGTGATCGCTGCCGGAGACGGTATCTATAAGCTGGACTACAATAAGGTCCTGGAATATCATATCGAAAAGAAAGCCGATATCACGGTTGTCTGCAAGGACATGCCGGGTGATGTGGATGTGACACGTTTCGGTATGGTGAAGACGAATGCCGACGGACGGATCGTTGAGTTTGAGGAGAAGCCGATGGTGGCTGATTCCCACACGATCTCCTGCGGTATCTATGTTGTCCGCCGCCGTCAGCTGATCGAACTTATCGAGCGCTGCGCGAACGAGGACAGATATGACTTCGTACAGGACATTCTGGTGCGCTACAAAGGTCTCAAGCGGGTCTATGCGTACAAGTTAAATACATACTGGAGCAACATCGCTTCTGTCGATGCTTACTACCAGACAAATATGGACTTCTTAAAACCGGAAGTGCGCAATTACTTCTTCAAAGAGTATCCGGATATCTACTCCAAGGTGGATGACCTTCCGCCGGCAAAATACAATCCGGGCGCAGTTGTGAAGAACAGCTTGGTATCCAGCGGCTGTATCTTAAACGGAACGGTAGAGAATTCAGTTCTGTTTAAGAAGGTCTATATCGGAAACAACTGTATCATCAAGAATTCGATCATCTTAAATGACGTGTATATTGGGGATAATACCGTTATCGAGAACTGCATCGTTGAGAGCCGTGATACGATCCGGGCGAATACGACGTATATCGGAAAGCCGGACGATGTGAAGATCGTGATCGAGAAGAACGAGAGATATACCCTGTAAAAAGGGTGCCGCAGTTCGGAGACGGGATATTCCGGACGGTGCGGCAAAGGCTGAAAGACAGGCATTCAAATATTGACTGGCCGGTGATTACATAAAATCTGCGGGGAGCGCAGATGGGGGAGGTTATTATGCAGGTAACAGATGTACGTGTGAGAAGAATTGAGAAAGAGGGAAAAATGAAGGCGATCGTGTCCATCACACTGGACAACGAGTTCGTGATCCACGATATCAAGGTCATTGAAGGGGAGAAAGGCCTGTTTATCGCGATGCCGAGCAGAAAAGCTGCTGATGGCGAATACCGCGATATCGCCCATCCGATCAATTCCGGAACACGGGACATGATCCAGAGAGTGATCCTCGACAAGTACGAGACAACCACACTGGAGGAAGCGCAGGCAGTTTAGTTTTCCGGGAAACTTGTCCGGAGTGACAGCCTGACGCAGGTCCTGCAAAAAGATATAGCCGCAGAGAGCGGCTTGTGAATGGGGAAATAGAAAGTCCGCCGAATCGTGAAAAGATTCGGCGGACTTTTTTCGCGTATTATGATCTCTTATACGATTACATAAGTCCCGGGATCAGAAGCGGAACATATACGATCATGAAGAATACGATGATCAGTCCGATCAGGTACGGGATAACAGATTTGGAGATCCGCTCGATCGGAAGTCCCGTGATACCGGAAGCAACGAACAGGTTGATGGCAACCGGCGGTGTGATCATACCGATGGCGATACCAACTACGAAGAGGATTCCAAAATGTACGGTGCTGATGCCCATGGCCTTGACAAGCGGCAGGAACACCGGAGAAAGAATGATGATCGCGGAGGAGGTCTCCATGAAGACTCCTGCGAGCAGGATGATCAGGGAGATCAGGAACATGATCACATACTTGTTTGTGGAGATTCCCAATACTCCGGACGCAATGGCCTCCGGGATCTTGTAGTTTGCGAGAACCCAGCCGAACGGACCGCTGCATGCGATGATGATCATGATAACGGCAGATGTCTTTGCACTTCCCTTCATGATCTCAACGAGACCCTTGAAATCAAGGTCGCGGTAGATAAAGAAGGAGACGAAGATCGCGTAGATGACTGCTACGGCAGCCGCCTCAGACGGTGTGAAGTAACCGGAGAAGATTCCGCCGAGAATGATCAGCGGCATTAAGATTCCCCAGATCGCTTCCTTGAAGGTGTGGAGCACGTTTCCGACAGAGAACGCTTTTCCCTTCGGGTAGTTGAACTTGCGCGCCTGATAGAGGGAGATCGCAACGAGGATCACGCCCATTAAAATTCCCGGGACAAATCCGTTTTTGAAAAGAGTGTTTACGCTGTCCTCAGAGATAACGGCGTATAATACCATCGGAACGGACGGCGGGATAACGACACCGATGGTTCCGGCAGCTGCGATCAGGGCAGCGGCGGAATCTTCACGGTATCCACGTTTCTTTAACTCCGGGATCAGTGTTGCACCGACAGCGGCTGTTGTGGCGGCACCGGAACC
>OGWR01003467.1_pt1 | contig 10065 bp, 7 predicted proteins | sample 1576061 | NCBI WGS metagenome assembly OGWR01 (sample SAMEA3541511, study PRJEB24748) | human gut metagenome | biome: human gut; feature: human-associated habitat; material: faeces | place: China | collected 2012 | reverse complement strand
GTGGCCCTGTGGCACGCCGCCCGCCTCAACTGCCCGGAAGGGCGGCCGCCCTGCCTGCATTGCCCGGCCTGCCTCCAGATCGGCGCGAATTTGTTTCACGACCTGTATGTGCTGGACGGGCGCGAAGGCTCCATCAAGATCGAAACCGTCCGCGAACTGAGGACCATCCTCGGGGAAGCGCCGCGCGGCGACGGCAAGCGCGTCGTTATCCTCGCCGAAGCCCAGTCCCTCGGCGTGGAAGCCGCCAACGCGCTTCTGAAATCATTGGAGGAGCCCCGGCCCGGCGTTTGTTTCCTGCTCCTCGCCCCGCAGCGGGAGCGCCTCCTCCCCACGCTTGTCTCCCGTGGCTGGGTCGTCACGCTGGCGTGGCCCGAGGCCGGCACGCCTTCGACGCCGGAGCTGTTTCAGTGGGAAGAGGCGCTGGCGGAATTCATGGCCTCCGGGCAGGGGTGGCTCGACAAAACGTCCGGCAAGGGTGCCGTCGATGCGGCGCTGGCCCGCCGGATCGTGCTCTCCGTCCAGAAGGCACAGGCCGCTCTCCACGCCGGGCGGGATGGAGGGCCTCTTGGACGGCGTCTTGCCATCCTCCCCGAAGCAGGCCATCTCCATGTCAACGATCTGCTGGCGCAATGCCAGGAATCGCTGGACTATATGGTCAGCCCCCCGCTGGTCCTCAACTGGCTGGCCACGCGGCTGCACATCGTTTATCGTCACGCCCGGCTGCGCGGGCGGAAGCCAACCGCCTGACCCGACATGAGATTGACGCTATGAAGCGTTAGACTTGAGGCGCCTTTCAGGGGAAAACCGGGGAAGGCGCCCTTTTTTTGCTGGACAGTAAGTATAAAAAGAACTATTATCGTTTCACGAGTAGGGCATTCTGAGCCACGGAGCGATAGGCAAAACGAAGGGGAAACCGGATTCCCCATATCCATTTCTCATTGTCAAAAAACGGCTCCCGGTGTACTTCCCAGAAAGACAGGATCCTTATTCAGCCAACCATTGTCATAAGGAAGGTTCTCATGGCTAACCAGTTTGAAATCTATAAGTGTGAACTCTGCGGCAATGTCATCGAAGTGCTTTTCGCCGGCAGCGGCGGCCCGCTTTCCTGCTGTGGCCAGCCCATGAAACTTATGGCTGACAAGGCCATCGACGGCGCCAAGGAAAAGCATGTGCCCGTGATTGAAGCCAACGGCGCAGGCTGTAAGGTCAAGGTCGGTTCCGCTCCTCACGTGATGGAAGAAACCCACTGGATCGAATGGATCGAAATCGCCACCGCCGACGGCAAGCGCTATAAGAAGTTCCTGAAGCCCGGCGACGCGCCCGAAGCCGATTTCTGCATCCCGGTGGACAAAGTTGTTTCCGCCCGCGAATACTGCAACCTCCACGGCCTGTGGAAGGCATAAGCACCTATAGACCACTTGACAACGGCGGCTCTTTTTGGCTGTAACAGTGCCGTCGGAGATGTTCCTTACACCTCTAACCCCCGCAGGCAAGAGCAGCGCTTTCGCGGGCAGGAGATTAACGATGCAGAAATATGTTTGCAATGTGTGTGGCTATGAATATGATCCCGCCGCCGGCGACCCTGACAGCGGCATCGCCCCCGGCACCGCTTTTGAAGATCTGCCCGAAGATTGGGTCTGTCCCGTCTGCGGCGCTTCCAAGTCGGACTTTTCCGCTGCCTAAGATAGCGGCTCGTCTGAACGCGTAGAATAGGGGGTGTGACGGGCTTCGTCGCACCCCCATGTTTTTGTGCTCACCTCAAACATGCCTGAAAGGATTTTGTCACTATGAAACCCGTTGAACTGGCGAAAGATATTTTCTGGATCGGGGCCGTCGACTACAACAAGCGCAACTTCCACGGCTACAGCCGTTCCCCGCGCGGCACGACCTACAACAGCTATCTCGTCCGCGACGAGAAGAACGTCGTGTTCGACACGGTGGACAACGATTACGCCGGAACCATGTTCTGCCGCCTCGCCAAGCTGATGCCGCTCGACAAGGTCGACTACATCGTCGTGAACCACACCGAAAAAGACCACGCCGGGGCCCTGTGCCAGCTCGTCGAGCGCTGCAAGCCCGAGAAGATCATCACGTCGACCATCGGCAAGCGTTTCATGGAAGCCCAGTTCGACACCACCGGCTGGCCCATCGAAGTGGTCAAGACCGGGGACGTCATCAACATCGGCAAGCGGAACATCCATTTCGTGGAAACCCGTATGCTGCACTGGCCCGACAGCATGGTTTCCTACATCCCCGAAGACAAGCTCCTTATCAGCAACGACGCCTTCGGCCAGAACATCGCCTCCTCCGAACGTTTTTCGGATCAGTACGACCGCTGCGTGCTGGAAAAGGCGATCAAGGAATACTACTACAACATCGTCCTGCCCTTCTCCCCGCAGGTCCTCAAGACGCTTGAGCTTGTGGCTGCCCTGAAGCTCGACATCGAAATGATCGCCCCCGACCACGGCCTCATCTGGCGCGGCAAGGACGACTGCAAGTACATCCTCGACACCTACCGCGCCCTTGCCGAACAGAAGCCGAAGCAGCGCGCCGTCATCGTCTACGACTCCATGTGGGGCTCCACCGGCATCATGGCCTCCGCCATCGCCTCCGGCCTTGAAGACGAAGGCGTGCCCGTCCGCATCATCGACATCCAGAAGAACCACCACAGCGACGTGATGACCGAACTCGCCGACTGCGGCGCGGTCATCGTGGGTTCCGCCACGCACAACAACAACGTACTGCCCGGCATCGCCGACGTGCTGACCTACATGAAGGGCCTCCGCCCCCAGAACCGCGTGGGCGCCGCGTTCGGCTCCTACGGCTGGTCCGGCGAATCGCCGAAGATCATTCAGGAATGGCTCGCATCCATGAACATGGATATGCCCGCCGACCCTGTGAAGTGCCTGTTTGTGCCCAAGCATGAAGGCCTGTCCCAGTGCGTCGCGCTCGGCAAGACCGTTGCCGAGGCCCTCAAGGCGAAGTGCTGATGTTCCGGGGGGAAGCCTTCGGGCTTTCCCCCGCCTCCCGTTCCGGCGGCGAAGGCAATGCGCGGGGCATCGCGCGGAAGCGTTCGTGAGCGAGAGGAGACGGGGCCGGACTGAGAAAGCCGCCTCCACGCGCCGTTTTAGGGAAGAATCCTTTCCGATGCGGCCTAATATCATATACTTTTCAAAGGAGCCTGAGGAGACTGGGCTCCGGCAATGATCCGGCTTCCGGCCGGAAACCAAAATCATGGGGGAATTCTATGGATGTTGTCATGCTGTCACGGTTGCAATTTGCCGTGACCGTCTTTTTCCACTTCATCTTTGTCCCGCTGACCCTCGGACTCGTGGTTCTTCTCGCCATCATGGAGACGCTCTACGTCCGCACGGGCAATGAAGTGTACAAAAGAATGGTCAAGTTTTGGGGAAAGCTGTTCCTCATCAACTTCGTCCTCGGCGTCGTGACCGGGATCACCCTCGAATTCCAGTTCGGGACCAACTGGTCTCGCTACTCGGAATATGTGGGCGACATCTTCGGCTCGCTGCTGGCCATCGAAGCCACGGCCGCCTTCTTCCTTGAGTCCACCTTCCTTGCGGTGTGGGCGTTCGGCTGGGAGCGCGTGAGCAAGAAGGTCCACCTGACCGCGATCTGGCTTGTGGCCATCGCCTCGAACCTGTCCGCCCTGTGGATCATCCTCGCCAACGGCTGGATGCAGAACCCCGTCGGCTACGTCATCAAGAACGGCCGCGCCGAGCTGTCCAGCTTCTTTGATGTCGTGACCAACCCCTTCGCATGGAGCCAATATTTCCATACGATTTTCGCCGCATGGATGCTCGGCGGCTTCTTTGTGCTCGGCGTCTCCTCGTGGCACCTGCTCCGCAAGAACGAGCTGGATCTGTTCAAGCGTTCCGTGCGCATCGCCGCGCCCTTCACCCTGATCCTCGTCCTGCTGCTCGGCCTTCAGGGCCACCATCACGCGCAGATCGTCGCGGAAATGCAGCCCGCCAAGCTCGCCGCCATGGAATCCCACTGGGAAACCGGCACCCACGTCCCCATGTATCTCCTCACATGGCCTGATCAGGCCAACCGCACCAACAGCATTCAGGCCCTGCCCATCCCGAGCCTGCTGAGCCTGCTGGCCTTCAATTCCCCGAGCGCGGAAGTGAAGGGCCTCGACGCCTTCCCCGCCGACGACATTCCTCCAGTCCTTCCCACCTTCCTCTCCTTCCGCTTCATGGTAGCCTGTGCGGGCCTCTTCGTGCTGCTGGCCATCGCCGCGTGGTGGTGGAGAAAGGATCTCGAAAACCACCCCCTGCTCATGAAGGCGCTGATCTACGTGATCCCCCTGCCCTACCTCGGGATCATGGCCGGTTGGGCCGTGGCCGAAATAGGCCGCCAGCCGTGGATTGTTTATGGCCTCATGCGGACCTCCGACGCCGTGTCGCCGGTCCCGACGTCCTCTGTAGGGCTCTCGCTCGCGGCTTTCATCGTCATCTACACCTTCCTCGGCATTCTGGACATCTACCTGCTCCGCAAGTATGCCAAGAAGGGCCCGGAAGCCGCCCCTGAAGCGCAGGCCTAGCCCCGCCATCCCTACCCTAAGAGAGGATTACCAATATGCTTGAAACCACTTGGTTTGTTTTGTGGGGACTGCTCTGGGCGGTCTACTTTGTCCTGGACGGCTTCGACTTCGGCATGGGGACCCTGCTGCCTTTCCTCGCCAAGAACGATGAAGAAAAACGCATCATCTACAACGCTGCCGGCCCCTACTGGGACGGCAACGAAGTGTGGCTCATCACGGCCGGCGGCGTGACCTTCGCCGCCTTCCCCAAGGCCTACGCGGTGATGTTCAGCGCGCTCTACGCTCCGCTGCTCATCCTGCTCTTCGCCCTGATCTTCCGCGCGGTGTCCTTCGAGTTCCGCAACAAGAAGGATTGCCCCCAGTGGCGCAAGTTCTGGGACGCCTGCCAGTTCCTCGGCAACTTCCTGCCCGCGCTGTTGCTCGGCGTGGCCTTCGCCAACCTGTTCATGGGCATCCCGATCGACGGCAACGGCGTGTACCACGGCAACATCATCAAGCTTCTGAACCCCTACGGCCTCGCGGGCGGCATCTTCTTCGTGCTGATTTTCTGCATGCACGGCGCCCTCTGGCTGGCCCTCAAGTCCGAAGGCGACATCCATGAACGCGCCGTCGGCGCGGCGCAGGTGGTCTGGCCTCTGGTCCTCGCCGTAGCCCTGCTTTTCCTCGCCCTGACCGCATTTTACACCAACCTGTACGCCAACTACGCCGAGCATCCCACGCTGCTCATCTTCCCGATCCTCGCGGTGGCTTCCCTGCTCACCGTCCGGGTGATGATCTGGGCCGACAACCTGCTCGGCGCGTGGTTCTTCAGCGCATTGTTCATCATTACCGTGACCTTCTTCGGCGTGCTCGGCATGTATCCCGGCATCATCATCTCCAGCATCGATCCCGCGTACAGCGTGACGGTCTTCAACGGCGCGTCCAGCCAGCTGACCCTCAAGATCATGCTTGGCGTAACCCTCTGCTGCATCCCCGTGGTCATCGCCTATCAGGCGTGGGTGTACTACACCTTCGCCCACAAGGTGACCCCCGAAAGCCTCCAGAAGGACGATCACGCGTATTAAGTTATGTGGGGGAAGGGAGAAGGGTTGCCTTCTCCCCTCCCCCACACCCCCTCCCCTCATCCTCCCAAGACTTTTGACTGGTGGGGAGGCGGCGCGGAGGGAGTCCCCGTTTCACTGCTCATAAAAATCGGGAAAGGCCGTTCGAAGCATTTCGAGCGGCCTTTCGTTTGGGCAAGAGAAAGAAAAGAAGTAAGGGGCAGAGATAGGATGGGGCAAATGATATTGAAAGAAATCAGCGTTTAAAAGCTATGAGGAGGCCAAGCAAGACCAGCAGGACGCCCAAGAAACGCCTCCACGTAAACAGCGTCACGGGAATGCCGAACCAACCGAAATGGTCGATGATGCAGCCCATGATCAGGTTTCCGAGGATCATGGCCATCAGGGTGGGCAGGACGCCGATATGGGGCACACAGAGAATCGTATTGAATACCACGGTCGCCCCGAGCAAACCGCCGACCAATTGCCACGCAGGAACGCCGAATACGCCGCCGACATGCCCTTTGCCGAAAACCAGCATGGCGAGCCCAAGGACCAGCGTGCCGCCGAGGAACGAAAGGAAACTCCCCTCCAGTACGCCCACGGAGCGGCTCAGTTGCGCGTTGATCGGCGACTGGAGCCCGAACAGAAGGCCCGCCGCAATCATCATGCCCAAATAAAAAATCTTTTCCATAGCCAGCTCCACTGTGTCCTTTTTCCGCCAGCAGCCTGAAAGAACCTTCCTCCGCTCCCGCTTCTCCACCTTCTAAAAAAAGACCCTGCTCAACGCGCTCCCTCAATCAACAGGGAATGTCGTGAACAGGGATTCGATAACGTCGAAAGTCTTGGGAAGAGGAGGGATGGGGTTTCCCCTCCCTTCCCCCAAGCTTCTCATTCAGCTAAAACATCTGCTTCAGCAAATCCTCGCCGCGGGTGTTCACGCCGGAAATGGCTTCCTCGGACGTGCTGGAACCGGGCTCCGTGCCCGTATAGAAGGGAAGCCGCAACCCGCCGCTCCCCACGAGATGCCCGCTGGTCTGGTCCACGTTCGCAAAGGAAATCCCGTCCGGCACCTCAAAGTCATCCGGCGGATACGCCTGAAACGCCGATTTCGCGTACTCGACGAAAATCGGAAGAGCCATGCTGCCCCCCGTGCCGCTACGGCCCATCGTCCGGGGCTGGTCGTACCCGACGTACATGCCCGTCACGAGATGCGGCGTAAAGCCGATGAACCACGCGTCCTTCCAGTCGTTGCTGGTCCCGGTTTTGCCCGCGACGGGCCGTCCGAGCACTTTGGCTTTCGTCGCCGTGCCCGCGTTCACCACTTCTTTGAGCAGGTAGGACATCACATAAGCGTTCTGCGGGGAAATGGCATCACGCAAATCGGGCTGAGACTCATAAATGGTCTCGTTCCAGAAGTTCTTGACCGAGAGGATGAACCGCGCCTTGCTGACCATGCCGCCGTTGGCGAAGGCGGTGTAGGCCTGCGTCATATTCAACGGCGTAACCGCGACCGCACCGAGGCTGACCGACAGCACTTCGGGGAAATGCGGCTCCAGCTCCAGATCCTTGGCCCGCTCAATGACTTTCTGGACCCCCATCTGCTGCACCACGCGGATAGTGCACAGGTTGCGGGACAGGGCCAGCGCCGTGCGCAGCAGGAGCGGCCCCTTGAAGTTTTTCTCGTAGTTGCTCGGACGCCACACGTCGCCGCTCTCAAGGAACTGCACCACGGGCGCGTCGAGGATGACGGAGGCCGCCGTAAAGCCGTTGTCCAGCGCGGCGGAGTAGACGATGGGCTTGAAGGACGACCCCGGCTGCCGGAACGCCTGCGTCGCGCGGTTGAACTGGCTTTCCTGAAAACTATAGCCGCCAACCATCGCCACCACGTCACCCGTCTCAGGCTCAATGGAAATGAGCGCGCCCTGCAATTCCGGGACGCACTGGAGCGACAGGCGGATAGGCTTGTTCAGTTCGGCCTCATCCGGATTGTACGGGTTCTTGGGGTCGCTGACGGCGGCCACCCAAACGACATCACCGGACTCAAGGAACTTCTGCTTGCTGCGGAGCGTCTTCTTCGCCCAGCTCAGCTGCGCGTTATCGATGAACCCGCTGTACTTGCCGAGACGTATGTCCGCACCCTTGTCCGTGATCCGGGTGACGATGCCCTTAACCCGTTCGCCGTTCGCCAGCATGTCGGGGGAGAAATGCGATTTTTCGATGCGCTCTTTCAAGTCCGCCACCGGAATCTTTTCCACCGGCCCCTGCCAGCCCTGACGGCGGGTAAAGTCTTCCAGCCCGGAACGCAACGCCTCGTCCGCCGCCATCTGCGCCGGAGGGCTCATAGCCGTCTGCACGGTAAAGCCCATCTGATAGACGGCATCCTCGCCATACACGGGCAACTCGATGCCGAGCCTTTTGGCGTTTTCCTCGCTGAACAGATCAATAAGCTGACGCCGCACCTCTTCCAGATACCATGCCCCCTGACGGCCCATGCCGTCCGCCATTTGCTTGAACACCAGCGGCTGCTTGAGCGCGGCGTCGTACTCGGCTTCCGTGATCCAGTTAAGCTCGCGCAGACGGCGCAGCACGTAGTGCTGGCGACCGATGGCGGCGCTCGGGTCACGGTAGGGGTTATATTGGGAGGGAGCCTTGGGCAGGCCCGCGATGAGGGCGCATTCGGCCAGCGTGAGATCCTTGGCGTTCTTCCCGAAGTACGTCCGAGCCGCAGCCTCCACGCCGTACGCGTTGGCCCCGAGGAAGGTCTGGTTCAGATAGATTGTCAGGATTTCATCTTTGGAAAGGTAATGCTCCAGACGGTACGCGAGGATGGCTTCCTTGATCTTGCGCTCGTAGCTGCGTTCAGGCGTCAGGAGCAGGCGCTTGATCACCTGCTGCGTGATGGTGCTGCCGCCCTGGCGCTTTGTGCCGGACTGGAGGTTGATGAGGAAGGCGCGGAAAATGGCGACCGGGTTCACGCCCTCGTGTTCATAGAATTCAGCGTCCTCAGCGGCCAAAAAAGCCTTGGGGAGCATCTTGGGCATCTGATCGAGCGAAATGAGGAAACGGTTTTCCCGGTAAAAAGAACCGATGACGCTCCCGTCACGCGCCAGAACGGTGGTGGTGAGTGCGGGACGGTAATCGGCGATACGGGTAAACCCCGGCAAATCCCGGACAGCCCAAAAATAGACGCCAACCACGGCTGCGAGGCCGAGGGCCACGAGCACGCCGATGATGGTTCCAAAAAGAAAAAACACTCTCTTCATGAGCAAGGCGATATCCTGTTTCCGCCTCTGCGTAAAGAGCGTGACGCACAATCAAAAAACGAAAACGGAAAACGATCCCGCCCATTGCCCGCGCCAATCCTAGAAATCCACTTGGGAAAACGCTCGGCGGGAGGCTCGACTTTCCGACGTTCCTGCTCTAAAGTCATCTGTTCTTACCAAGCCTCTTCATCATCCGGGGAGCCCCGGAGACGCCCCCGGTCCGCCGGAGGCCCAAGGAGTCATCATGACGTGTCGTTTGCTGTCGCTGTCGTCAGAAGCCATGTGGCCGGAACTGCTGCGGCTTCTGGAAAACCGCGACAACCCCGATCAGACCGTGGAAACGGATGTGCGTGCCATGCTGGACGCGGTCCGCAAGGGCGGCGACAGCGCCGTCCTCGAGTATGTCCGGCGGTTCGACTGTCCGGACATGCGGCCCCCCCTGCGCGTGCCCGCCGAGGATCTGGAGCAGGCCGCCCGCGACATTCCCGCCGAAAGCCTCGACTGCATCAAACAGGCGGCGGACAACATCCGCGCCTATCTGGATGGCGAGCCCATCCATGTCGTGAATCCCTGAGAGAAGGATCAAAACAGCTGAACACAGCCCCTGGCCCCATACCGTGCGGAGCCAGGGGCTGTGTTCTTGTCTGGACCAGAAGGGAGAGGCACATCTGGGGTATATGGACTTGCATGGGCGGAATACAGTGGGACAGGAGGTGTCATATCATGTTTTCTCCAGTGATCTATCTGATGCTGCACAGTTTATTTTTTACACTGCGGCTGTCAGGAGGCGGGGGCTCCTTCCCGCGTCCGCTGAAGCCGGAGGAGGAGAAGCGGTATCTGGAGCGGTGCGCGGCGGGCGACCTGGAGGCCCGGAATGTTCTGGTGGAGCACAACCTGCGGCTGGTGGCCCACATTGTGAAAAAGTACTACGCCCAGACCGGAGATCAGGATGACCTGATCTCCATTGGGACCATCGGCCTGATCAAAGGGATCTCTACGTTCAAGGCGGATAAAAATGTGCGCCTGGCGACCTACGCCAGCCGGTGCATTGAAAATGAGATCCTGATGTACTTCCGTTCCCAGCGCAAGCTCCAGGGCGAGGTCTCGCTGACCGAGACGCTGGAGACCGGTGGGGACGGGAACTCCCTGTCTCTGATGGACGTACTTGCCGTGGACGACGACCTGCTGGAGG
>OGWR01003466.1_pt1 | contig 10068 bp, 9 predicted proteins | sample 1576061 | NCBI WGS metagenome assembly OGWR01 (sample SAMEA3541511, study PRJEB24748) | human gut metagenome | biome: human gut; feature: human-associated habitat; material: faeces | place: China | collected 2012 | reverse complement strand
TTTTGGAAATCCTAATAGCCCATAGACGCACGGCACCCCGAGGCGCCGGAGAAAGCGCCCACACCACCGAGCTGCAGCGGTTCATTATCCGCTGCGGGGTACGTCAGGACCTCCGGGTCCTCGGTCATATCAAAAATGAGATCACGATCTTTGCTCATAGCGATACCTCCTTGTCGTTTTGGGGGAGTATGTCTTGACTTTTGCGGCCGGTTGTGCTTTACTGAGGGGCAGAAAAGCTTGATTCGGCCTGTAGCGAGAAACCAAAGTTTCGTTTTTGATTAACGTAACTTTGGTATAAACCATTTCTACGGGTTTGTCAAGCCTTTTTCCGAAAAAAGTTTGAAAAAATTTACTTTACGGAATGGGAGGTCATTTTCATGGGCAAAGACAACGACGAGGCCGCCGGCGGTTTCGGCAGCGTGTTCCGTGACCGGCTGACCTATCTGATGAATGGCAACAACGTGTACGGCAAGCCCGTCAACACGCAGGAGCTGGCCGATGAGATCAACATCAGCCGCCCGGCCGTGCGCAAGTATCTCAAGCCGAACGACCGGCGCGAGGTCACGGTGCCGTCGGCACTGGTCGTGAGCCGCATCGCGCGGTATTTCCGCACGACGCCGAACTTCCTGCTCGGCTTTGACGAGGCGGCCGACGACGCCGATGCGCAGCGCGCCGGCGAGAGCGACGTCTACAGCTCCCTCGGCCTGAGCCAGGAGGCCATCGACGGCCTGCACCGCCTGCATGCACAGGCGGTCACAGACCCGAAGGCCGCCGACCTGCAGCGCCTGCTCGACAAGCTCATCTGCAGCTATGCACACGAGGCGGACAAGCTGCTGTGATCCGACACGACAGACACCCCCGACCGGAGTTTATCTCCGTCCGGGGGTGTCTGCATACTATATTCTCTAAAAATATATGAACAAACGGCCGCGCAGGTTGACCTGACCGGGAAAAAAGCGTATGATGGAGTGTAACTATCCTGAGAGAAAAAGAGGAAAAACTATGCAACCGATATCGTCGCAGGAAGCGGCCCGTCCGCGCTGGCTGCCCGGTGTGCTCATCAGCCTGTGTGCCGCGCAGCCGCTGCTGGATGTGCTGTCATTCTGGACGCAGGATCTGGCCTGGGGCAGCAAGCTGACGCTGTCGCTGCGCCTGCTGATCTTTCTCGGCGTCATGCTCACGGGCTTCGTGCTCTCGGAACGCCGGCGCTTTTACTGGATCGCCGCTGCCGTGTGCGCCGCACTCTATGCGGGGCACGTGCTGGCGTGCCTGCGCGCCAACGCTCCATTCACGACCGCGAACCTGATCTCCGACGCGACCAACTTCATCCGCTTCGCGCAGCTGCCGCTGTTTACGATCGCTTTTATCACATTCCTGCGCTGCTGCCGGCAAGGCTTTGCCAGCCTGGAGCGCGGCATCACCATCGCCTTCTGGATCATCGCCGCCGTCGAGCTGCTCAGCGCCCTGACCGGCACGGATCCTTATACGTATCCGGACAAGCGCATCGGCCTGTGCGGGTGGTTTTACTTTGCCAACAGCCAGAGCGCGATTTTGTCGATGCTCGTGCCGCTCGCGCTGTGTCCGGCACTGCGCAGCGGGCAGATCCGGCGCTGGCTGCCCATCGCCGTCGTCGGCTTCGCGGAACTATTCTGCTTTGCGACACGTCTGGCCTATATGTCCCTGTTCGTGACGGCGATCGGCATGGTCATCACGCTTGCGCTCACAAAGCGCGGCAGCGCAAAGGTCTGCGCCGTGCTGCTGCTGTGTGCCGCCGTCTGTGCGGCGGGCTACACCGTGTCCCCCATACACCGCAACCAGCAGGCCGTTGCGGCCAACGCCGTGCGCAAGCAGGAGAACATCGACCGGCTGGTCGCGCAGGGCAAGGCGGAATTCGGCGATCAGGGGTATGCCTACCTCACCTATGCCTATGATGAGTACCTCGGCGGGACTGTCGAGCGCTACGGACTCGAGGCCACGGCGGAAATGTACGGATACTCCACCAAAGCTGCCGACATCACGAATGTCCGCACGATCAAGATCAACTACTGCCGCCTGATGCTGAACACCGAGCCGCTTACCAGCCGCCTGTTCGGCCTGAGCTACGACGAGATGACCTACCATGGGTACTGCTATGACGTGGAAAATGACTTCCACGGCATCGCGTATCTGTACGGCTGGGCGGGGCTTGCGTGCCTGTTGGCTTTTCTGGGGTATTTCCTGGTCATCATCGTGTGCGCGCTCATCCGCAATGCCAGGCGTTACTTCACGGTCGAGGCCGGCGCCTGCGGCGTTGCGCTGTGCACCGCCCTCGCCCACATTTATAACACCGCCGGCGTACTGCGCCGCCCAAATGCATCTTTTTATCTCTGCCTGATTCTGGCATCCATCTGGTACCTGATCTATATCAGAGATTACGACGACTCAAAGGAGAACTGATATGTCCGAAGAAAAACACTCCCTGCGCGAGCGGCTCGCGCCGATGCTGCCGAAGTTTCTGATGATCCTTCTGATCCTGCAGCCGCTGATGGACATCCTATCCTTCTGGACGGACCGGCTCGGTATGAGCAACACGATCACATTGCTGCTGCGCTTCGCCGTATTCGCCGTTGTGTGCGTGCTCGGGTTTGTGACCTCGTCGCGCAAAAAGGTCTACGGCATCGCCATCGCCGCCTGTGCCTTCCTGCTCGTCGGACACTGCATCTCCTGCTTCATCGTCGGCTACCAGCGCATCGTCTACGACCTGACCAACTTTGTGCGCGTCGTGCAGATGCCGCTGTTCGTGCTGTGCTTCATCTCGTTTCTGCGGGCGAACAACAAGTGCTACCGCGCGTTTGAGACCGGCCTGATGCTCAACTTCTGGATCATCACGGCCTCGGTCGTCGTGAGCGTGCTCACACACACCTCCTCGGCGACCTATCAGTCCACCAACGTTGGCATTCTCGGCTGGTACTCGTTCGGCAATGCACAGAGCGCGATCATGAGCATTCTCGCGCCCATCGTCATCCTGCTGTGCTACCGCAGAAAGAACTTCCTGCTGTTCACGGTCACGAGCGTCGCCGCGCTGGCGCAGCTCTATCTCATGGGCACGCGTCTGGCATTCTTCTCGATCGCCGTGGCCGCGCTGGGCGTGCCGGTCGTGCTGGTGCTGACTGGCAAGGCCCGCACCTCCAAGCGCTACATTGCCGTGCTGGTGCTCATCCTCATCGCATGCTGTGCGACCTACAAGCAGTCGCCCATGTATATCAACCAGAACCGCTACAACGAGGCCATGAGCTACAAGCAGAACGACGCCGAGCGCATGATCAAGCGCGCCGAGGGCAACAAAACCGGCACTTCCACCGTCACGCCCGAAGAGCGCTACCACGCCCTGTGCACGATCTATAATTTCTACTCCCCGAATATGTGCCAGCGCTTCGGCACGGCGCGCGTCATGTCCGCCTACGGCTATTCCGATCAGGTCACGGACATCACGGCGACCCGCCACCGCAAGATCGTCTTCTGCGAGATGCTGCTCGACGAGCAGCCGTTCACCTCTCGCCTGTTCGGCATGGAGCTCGGCCGCATGGCCTTTGACGGCGAGATTTATGACGTGGAGAACGATTTTCACGGCATCTGCTTCCTCTACGGCTGGGTAGGTCTGGCCATGATGGTCGCCTTCATCGGCTATTTCCTGTACCTGATCGTCAAGTGCCTGATCAAAGATTTCCGCAAATACTTCACGGTGGAGGCCGGTGCCTTCGGCATCGGGCTGTGCCTGTGTCTGGTGTACGCCTACTTCACTGCCGGCGTACTGCGGCGACCGAACGCCTCGATCTACATGTCGGTGCTGCTGGCCGTGGTCTATTACCTGACGCAGATGCGCAGTGAACAGCCGGACGCCCTGCCGGACGGAGAGGAGAAACGCGCATGATTTTCAGTGTTGTCATCCCGGTCTACAACGTCAAGGACTACCTGCCCAAGTGCATCGACTCCGTGCTGGCGCAGGATTTTGAAGACTACGAGGTCATCCTCATCGACGACGGCTCGACCGACGGCGAGAGCGGCGCGATCTGCGGCCGCTATGCTGCGGCGCACCCGGAGCGCATCCGCGCCATCCACAAGCCGAACGGCGGCGTGGGTGAGGCGCGCAACGTCGGCATCGAGGCGGCGCAGGGCGAGTACCTGATCTTCATCGACAGTGACGACTACATCGCCCCCGACATGTTCCGCGTTCTTGCCGACGCCGTCGCCCGCTTCGGCAGCGACATCATCGGCTTCGGCGCGGCGCTCGAGGCAGACGGCGTCGTGGTCAAGGAGCTCGTGGATCACCTGCCGACCGACCGCACCTTCACGCTCGCCGACACGCCCGAGCTGATGCAGACCATGCCCTCCCCCTGGAGCCGCATCTGGCGGCGCAGCCTGTTTCTGGATTCCGGCGTGCGCTACCCGGCGCGCATCTGGTACGAGGATCTGTGCACATCCGTGAAGCTGCTGGCATTGGCCAAAAGCGCCGCCTTCGTGCCGGACATCCTGTATTACTACGTTGACCGCACCAACTCCATCACGCGCAACACGAACACGGCGCGCAACGCCGAGCTGTTCACAGCCTTTGACAACCTGCTCGACTGGTACCGCGAAAACGGCCTGTTCGAGCGCTACTACAACGAGCTGTCGCGCCTGGCGGTAGATCACGTGCTGCTCGCGGCCTCGGTGCGCGTGCTGCGCGTGGACCCGGAGAGCGAACTGCTCGACCGCTTTCAGGACTATGTGCAGACGCAGTTCCCGGACTATCTCGACAATCCCCTGCTTGCGCAGCTCTCCCGCAGCCACAAGCTGATCCTGCGCCTGCTGCGGCAGCGCAAATACCGCACCGTGCGGGCACTTTTTGCCGTCAAGGACAAGCTCGGCTGAGCGCCCGGACTGGAGGAAGCTATGAAATTCAGTGTCATCATCCCGGTCTATAATGGCTGGGAATACCTGCGCGAGGGCGTAGACTCCGTGCTGGGACAGACCGGCGCGGACTTTGAGGTTCTGCTCGTGGACGACGGCTCAACCGACGGCGAGAGTGGCGCGCTGTGCGACACGCTCGCGCGCGAACATCCGGACTGCATCCGCGTGCTGCACAAGCCCAACGGCGGCGCAGGCGACGCGCGCAACGCGGCGCTCCCGCTCGCGCAGGGCGACTATGTGCTCTTTCTCGACAGTGACGACAGCTATACGCCGGAGGCGTTCACCGTGCTGGCCGCCGCACTGGACGAGACGCAGGCCGACGTGTGCTATTTCGGTCTGCGCATGACCGGCGACAACGACGGCGCGGTGTTCACCGACGACCTGCCGCTGCATACGCCGCTGACACTTCAGGAGACGCCTGCCCTGCTGCTCAACCGCCCGTCGGCCTGCATCGCGGCCTGGCGGCGCACCCTGTTCACGGACACGGGCATCCGCTTTCGCGCCCGCGGCTGGGGCGAGGATCTGTGCATGACGCGCAAGATGCTCACGGCGGCAAGATCCGTTGTGATCCTGCCGGACGTGCTCTACCTCTACCGGCAGCACGAGGGCTCCGTGACCAAGCGCGCGCTCGACGCCAACGCCGAAATCATGGACGCGATCGACGACGTGCTGACGTGGTATCAGGCGCGCGGCCTGTTCGAGCAGTATGAAAACGAGCTCGGTAAGCTCTGCGTGGACAATGTGCTCTACGATGCGTCCGTGCGCATTCTCAAGGCGCAGAGCGCGCACCCACTGCTGCCGCAGCTGCTGGACTTTACCGCCGCGCGCTTCCCCGACTACCGGCACAACCCCTATCTGAAAGGCTATCCGGCGCGCAAGAAGCTGGTGCTGTCCCTGCTCGGGAAGAAGCAGTACCGGGCGGTGCACCTGCTGTTCGCCGCCGCCGGACACTGACACTATGAAGCATCACAATCAACTGCGTTCCGGCTCTCTGCTCACGTATGTGCAGATGACGCTCAACATCATCGTCTCGGTCGCCTACACGCCGTTCATGCTGCGCATCCTCGGCAAGAGCGAGTACGGCCTGTACTCCACCGTCGCCTCGACGATCGCCATTTTGTCGGTGCTCAGTCTCGGCTTCGGCGGCAGCTACGTGCGCTATTACATCCTCTACCGCAAGGAAAAGGCGGACGATAAGATTGCGCGGCTCAACGGCCTGTTCCTGATCGTGTTTTCCGTCATCGGGCTCGTTGCGCTCGCGTGCGGCCTGTACCTGACGTTCCATCTGGAGATGGTGTTCAAGACCGGCCTGACGGACGCCGAGTACCACACGGCGCGCATCCTCATGCTGCTGCTGACGGCGAACCTCGCCGTGAGCTTCCCGATGAGCGTGTTCAGCAACATCATCAGCGCGCAGGAGCAGTTCGTGTTCCTGAAGGCGACGGAGATCCTGCGCACGGTCGTGTCCCCGCTCGTGACGCTGCCGGTGCTGCTGGCGGGCTACGGCTCGATCGGCATGGTCGTCGTCACGGTGACGATCTCGGTATTCGTGGACGTGCTGCGGCTGATCTACTGCTTCGGCAAGCTGCACATTTGGGTCTCGTTCCGGAACTTTGACGGCGCCGTGCTCAAGGACATTGCTGTGTTCTCTGGCTTCATCGCCATCAACATGGTCGTCGACCAGGTCAACAACAACCTCGACAAGCTCATCATCACGCGCTACTGCGGCACGGCCGCCACGGCGGTCTACGCCGTCGGCCAGCAGCTGCACACGTACTTCATCTCGTTTTCGACGGCGGTGTCGTCCGTGTTCACGCCGCGCATCCATCAGCTCGTGCAGGACAACAAGGACGACAAAGCGCGCCTGCGCACCGTGCTCACGGAGCTGTTCGTGCGCGTGGGGCGCATCCAGTTTCTAATCCTGTCGCTCGTGTGCACGGGCATCATCTTCTTTGGCAAGCCGTTTATCTATTTCTGGGCCGGACCGGGCTATGACGATGCGTATATCATCGTGCTGCTGCTCATCATCCCCGGCATGGTGCCGCTGACGCAAAACCTCGGCATCGAGATGCAGCGCGCGCAGAATCTGCACAAGTACCGCTCGATCATCTACGGGGCGATGGCCATCGGCAACCTCGCCATCAGCATCTGGCTGTGCCAGTACCTCGGCGCGATCGGCTGCGCGATCGGCACGGCCGTCGCCGTCGCGCTGGCAAACGGACTCGTGATGAACATCTTCTATCAGCGGCGGCTGAACATCGACGTGACCGTGTTCTGGAAAAATATCGGGCGCATGACGCTCGGCCTGCTGCCGCCCGCCGCGTGCGGCGTGCTGATGATGCTGTTTGTAAACCTCTACAGTATTCCGATGCTGCTCGGCGGCATCATCGTCTACACAGCGATCTACTGTGCCTCCGTGTGGCTGCTGTCCATGAACGGATATGAAAAGGCCCTCGTCGGCGGCATGGTGCGAAAGGTGCTGAGAAAATGAAACAACGCTTGAAACGCCTGCTCGTGCGGCTGCTGAGCCTGCTGCCCGGCAAGCCGGTCATCCTGCTCGAGAGCGCGCCGCCCCTCGGTGACAACACCGGCGCCCTGTACCGGACGCTGCTGGCCCAGGGCTGGAACGACCGATACCGGCTCGTGTGGGTCGTGCCGGATCCGGCCGCTTTTCGGAACGTACATGAAAAGAACGTGTCCTTTGCCGGCACGCGGGGAACATGGGCGCTGCTGCGGCTGTTCTGGCTGCGCGCCCGCGCCGCTGCCATCGTGGACTGCAACGGCCAGCTCCAGAAGCTCCGACCGGAGACTGTGCATCTGTACCTGACGCACGGCAGCCCGCTCAAGAGCGTGCACGACTACTATTTCTGCGACCCGACGACCGACTGGGCGCTGAGTCAGGCCCCGTTTTTTGACGCCGTGAACAGCTATGAATTTCACATCCCACCGGAAAAGCTCGTCACGCTCGGCTTCCCGCGCAACGACGACCTGTTCACGCACAAATGCGACCTGAAGGACATCTTCGGCGCGGAGTTTGACCGCTTCGTCGTCTGGTATCCCACGTACCGCCAGCACAAGAACAACCTCGTTGCGACGACGGACATCTCCGTCCCCGTCATCCATGACCCGGCGGCGGCCGCGGCCGTGAACGAGGCCGCGCGGGCGACGAACACGCTCGTGATCGTCAAGCCCCACCCGGCGCAGGACCTGTCGCACATCCGCGCGCTGGAGCTGAGCCACCTCCGCTTCATCGACGACGGGCTCTTCGCCGCGCACGGCATCACGTCCTACGAATTTCTCGCCTGCACGGATGCCCTCATCACGGACTATTCCTCCGTGCTGTTTGACTATCTGCTCACGGGCAAGCCCGTGGGGCTGACGTTCGAGGACATCGACGCCTACGCCAAGCAGCCGGGCTTTGCCATCGACCCGCAGCCGCTGCGCGAGAGCGCGGCCCCGCTCGACACGCCGGACGATTTCCGCGTGTTTTTCGAGCAGCTCGCCGCGGGCGATGATCCGCTGCGGGCCAAACGCATGCAGCTCACGAAGCTGACCAACCAATACACAGACGGACACTCCGCCGAGCGCGTCGCCGCGTTTCTGGCAGAGCGCCTCCGGGAAAGGGAGCACACATGAGACGTGTCATCACTTACGGCACCTTTGACCTGCTGCACTACGGGCACATCAACCTCCTGCGCCGCGCCAGGGAGCAGGGCGATTACCTGATCGTGGCCCTGAGCACGGACGAATTCAACTGGAACGAAAAGCAAAAAAAGAGCTACTTCTCCTATGAGGACCGCAAGCGGATGCTCGAGGCGATCCGCTATGTCGATCTCGTCATCCCGGAGGAGAGCTGGGATCAGAAGATCACCGACGTGGACAAATACCACGTGGATGTGTTCGTCATGGGCGACGACTGGAAGGGCAAGTTCGACTTCCTGAAGGACAAATGCGAGGTCGTCTACCTCCCCCGCACGCCCGAGATCTCCACGACGAAGATCAAGACCGATCTGCACACCTGAATGAGCACAAAACGCATGCCGCCCGGCGAACGCCGGGCGGCATGCGTTTTGTCCCAAAGTCCTGCTCGGGCTTTGAGACAAGCGCTGGATTTTATCCGAGACGGGCCTTGCCCCCTCGGGCTCCCCCGCTGCTCCATGATTTTGTCCTTGTGCATAGGTTTGCAGGCGGCATGTTTTTCCCTCCCGCGCCATAGAGTGGTACAAACTGCGTCGGGAGGTCGCGCGCGTGCACACAAATCGCAGGCTCATCGTCAACACCGCGCTCATGACCGGCTCGTCGATCGTGATGCGCTGCATCGGGCTCGTCTTTCAGGCATGGATCGTCGGGCGCATCGGCGCGGCCGGCATCGGGCTGTACCAGCTCGTCATGTCGGTGAGCGTGCTGTTTGCAACCTTCGCCATCTCAGGCATCCGCTTTGCTACCACACGCCTGATCTCTGAGGAGATGGGGCTCGAGCGCGGCGCGGGCGTCACGGGCGCGATGCGCCGGTGCGCGTGCTACGCGCTGTTTTTCGGCCTGTGCGCGGGTACGATGGTGTATTTTCTGGCCGAGCCCGTGGGCTTTCTCTGGATCGGCGACGCGCGCACGGTGCGCTCGCTGCGCATCACGAGCATCAGCCTACCGTGCATCGCGCTCTCGTCGGTCATGGACGGGTATTTCACCGCCTCCGGCCGCGTGTGGAAGCCGACGCTCGTGCACCTGATCGAGCAGTTGGTGAGCATCACGTGCGTGATGTGGTTTTTGTCCTTTGCGGCCGCCGGCGACCTGGAGCAGAGCTGCGCCGCCGTCACGGCGGGCGGTGCGTGCGCGGACGTGGTGTCGCTGCTGATGATGGCGGCAGTGTATCTCCTCGACCGGCGCAAATACCGCACGGGCGGTGACACCGTGCCGCACCTGACGCGGCGGATGCTCTCCGTGGCGCTGCCGCTGGCGGTGTCGGCCTATGCGCGCACATCGCTCACGACGCTGGAGCACCTGCTCATCCCGCGCGGGCTCAAAAGCTCCGGCCTGACGGCCGACCGCGCGCTCGCGGGCTACGGCATCGTGCACGGCATGGCGCTGCCGGTGGCAACCAGGAATTCCTGAATGCACAGCCTGCCGTACACGAGACGAAGT
>OGWR01003455.1_pt1 | contig 10120 bp, 8 predicted proteins | sample 1576061 | NCBI WGS metagenome assembly OGWR01 (sample SAMEA3541511, study PRJEB24748) | human gut metagenome | biome: human gut; feature: human-associated habitat; material: faeces | place: China | collected 2012 | reverse complement strand
ATTTTGTCCACTTCTTTGAGCAAATGCTGCATATCATGTTTCGGATGCCGCGTACTGTAGCTTATTAGCCGTACATCCGGGTCAATAAACTGCAATTGTAAGACTTTCTCGTGGTTACCCGGACTGTTAGAGTCAAAACCGTGCAAATAGATAATCATCGCTTCCTCACATAAGCCAGGGTTAGTGACCTGCTTTCTCTTCCTGCCAGCGTTCATGTAACTGATTCAGACGGGCGCTGATCGCTTTCCAGCGAGCCGAGTCCATCAGTTCCTGTCGCGAAAATGAACCTTTATGATACAAACGTGTAACACGTTCTGCCTTGATCGGTGACAGATTATCTAACACGCTGACGGCCCCTTTACGATTATTGCAGACCAGGATCATATCGCAACCTGCATCCAGTGATGCCTGTCCACGCTCGGCATAACTGCCCATAATCGCGGCACCTTCCATCGATAAATCGTCAGAGAAAATCACGCCGTCAAAACCCAATTCCTGACGCAAAACGGTTTTCAGCCAGTAGGGAGAACCGCTCGCCGGACGCGGATCGACATCACTGTAGATCACATGCGCAGGCATAATGGCGTCGAGTTTATTTTCGCGGATTAAGGAACTGAAGACCGACATATCTTTAGCGCGAATCTCCGCTTGCGGACGTGGGTCACACGGTGTTTCTTTGTGTGAGTCTGCCGTTACTGCACCGTGTCCTGGGAAGTGTTTCCCGGTAGTTTTCATTCCGGCTTCATGCATACCATCAATAAACCGGCTGGCAATTGCCAGGGCTTTTTCGGGATCGGCATGATAAGAACGCTCGCCAATCGCCGCGCTGATATGCCCGACGTCCAGCACTGGCGCAAAGCTGATATCAATATCCATAGCAATCATTTCGCTGGCCATCAACCAACCTGCCTCTTGCGCCAGTTTTCCGCCTTCTTCCATTCCCAACAGCGCAGCAAATGATTGTGCCGCTGGCAAGCGGGTAAAACCTTCACGAAAACGCTGCACGCGTCCACCTTCCTGATCAACCGCCACCACCAGATGATTGCGCGATGCTGCGCGGATCTGGCGCACCAGTTCACGTAACTGGGCAGGATCATGATAGTTACGCGTAAAGAGAATCAGCCCTCCCACCAGCGGATGCGCCAGTATTTCACGCTCTTCCGCGTCCAGTTCGTAACCTTCGACATCCAACATTACTGGACCCACACTGCTCTCCTTATTGTTTTATTAATAGCTGCCGCCAGGTGTCATCGGCCAGCCTGATAAATTGTTGATCGCCGGTTTGTCGCCAGCGGTACTCAAACCACCCTGCTTTGAGCATCAGCAGCCAGGGAAACCATCGCCTGACCTGACGCCATAATTGCGCCGGATAAATCTTCGCGCGAGTGGCATAGTCATTGACCAATTGCCGGTGCTGGTCAGTATTTTCCACCCACACCGCCGCCAGTTCCAGCGCGATATCACCATCTCCGGCATACTCCCAGTCGATGAGTTTTAACCCTGACGCGCTATGCACTAAATTTCCGGCGTGGACATCCATATGCAATGGACTTAAGCGTAAAGGCCGTGGTTCCCGCGCTTTGCGCAGACGTTTTAACATTCGCAGCCAACCCACTGTCCGCCTCACCGGATCGCTTTGCTGCCAGTACAGTTCCAGTAACGGCAACAGCGTTATTCGCCAGCCAAAACGCGGTTGTTGATGTAGATAATACAGCAAGCCTGCCAGTTCGTTGGTATCCGGCAAATACGTTTTTACCTCGCCGGGCAGATAGTCGACCACCATCCAGTCACGGAGATATAAATGCGGCTTCGGTGCAATGCATGCGGGTAGTTGTGATAAAGCCCGATACTGGCGCAAGAACGCGGACTGCGGCGCATCAGGATCGTGCGGCTGACGCACAACAAAACGCTGGCCCTGATGTTCAATGAGAAAACTCCCGCCACTAAGCCCACTATTAAACGTCGTGACGGGATGAAATTGCGGGAAAAAGCGCGACAGCAATTCGTCGCGCGTGATGGGATTATTGCTGCGAAACGGCACCTTTACCTGACCAGATAATTTCGCCCGTCTGCACCAGCATCAGCTGCATTTGTAGGGTCGGAGCGTTAACGTTGCCAGAGGCACTGGAGTATAGCACGTAATGAGCGCCGACATTGCGGGCAATGCCTATGGCTTTACTACGGGTGCCTAAACTGTCCTGCGGCGACAAACCTAATTGTTGCTTAGCCATCGACAGCTGCTGGGCGGAAACCAGGGTAAATTTACCGTTATTAGCCAGCGCATTTCGCAGCGTTTCGGTCGCTTCTGCGGCATTCAGCGAACCGTTAGTACGGTTGTTAACGCTATCAACCAGAAGGACGCTACCCGCAGTCACGCCATCAGCCCCAAGCATCTTACTGACCATCGGCTGCATTGCGCCATTCCAGTCATAATGGCGAATATGCGGCGCAGGCGGTGCAGTTTGATCTTCGTGCTCAATTGGGCCTGGCTGCTGCGGTATCGTCGGCACCGATGGCACTGTGGGGACAGGCTGTTGTGGCTCGGCAGGTTGTTCCGGCGCTGGTTTCACTTCTTCTACCGGTGCAGGTTCACGTTGCCCCACACACCCGGCGAGAAACATCGCCAGCGCGGTAATCAAGGCGTAGCGACTCATTTTTGTCATCAAGATTCACCCCTTACAAATATAGATAAAGTCTGACTTTGTGCGCCCCCAGAAAATTGGCGCTGCCGTACAGCGTTACCGCCGAATGTGCGGGAATGGTAACGCTGCGTGGCCTTTCCAGAGGATGCATCTCCAGCCCTCTGGCGTCATACCAGTAAAAACGATAATGAACGGTAACGGGTTCTTGCCTTTCGTTATAAAGCGTTGAGGATGCTGAAGGTTGAATATCAGACGTCGAAAGGACGGGCTTTTCTGCACTGATGCCCGCAGCCAATAAAGATGACTCCATCACCAGCGATTGCTCATCATTCACCGGAATTTCCGGATGTGAACGACAGCCCACCAGCACTAACAACGCCAGAGACACCAGCCCAAAGCATCCTTTTCTCATCGTTACAGACCTTTATGCGCCAGCATTGGTCCCAGCGGACGGCCACCCAACAAGTGCATATGGATGTGGTAAACCTCTTGTCCGCCGTGGCGGTTGGTGTTCATGATCAGACGATAGCCATCTTCGGCAATACCTTCTTGCTCAGCAATTTTTGCCGCTACGGTGATCATGCGTCCCAGCGCCTGCTCATGCTCAGCAGACACGTCGTTCACAGTCGGAATGAGGATATTCGGAATGATCAGAATATGCGTTGGCGCTTGCGGCGAAATATCGCGAAACGCCGTTACCAGATCATCCTGGTAGACGATATCGGAGGGGATCTCACGACGAATAATTTTGCTGAATATAGTTTCTTCTGCCACGACATTTTCCTTTTTCAAATAGCCATGCGTTGCGCCATGCTACGCCGCGCCACACTGCGAGTATAGAGTATGGTCGAGTTAAACCTGCTCTTTCAACCTTAACTCACGATTTCTTAAGCAAAAAATCGTTTTGCTGCCGTATATATCGCCATTATTCCCATTTCTGCCTGCGAATGCGCTGAAAAGACATTCTCTGTTTGGTTTACACGCCAAACATGAATGCGTATATTTCTCATTTGCATTTACATACAAAATTATTCGCACACTAAATATAACCGCTCATCACCCTGCTCCGGCATGAGCCTGACGCCAACATAAACCAAGAGATTTCAAATGCTTTCGACACAATTTAACAGGGATAATCAACATCAAGCCATCATCAAACCGTCACTCCTTGCCGGTTGCATAGCACTGGCACTATTACCTTCCGCCGCTTTTGCTGCACCAGCCACTGAAGAAACGGTGATTGTTGAGGGTTCAGCCACAGCCCCAGATAATGGCGAAAATGATTACAACGTAACGTCTACCTCTGCGGGTACAAAAATGCAGATGACTCAACGTGATATTCCTCAGTCGGTCACTATTGTTAGCCAGCAGCGGATGGAAGATCAGCAGTTACAAACGCTGGGCGAAGTGATGGAAAACACGCTGGGGATCAGCAAAAGTCAGGCGGATTCCGATCGTGCTCTTTATTATTCCCGCGGATTCCAGATCGATAACTATATGGTTGATGGTATCCCCACCTATTTTGAATCGCGCTGGAATCTGGGCGACGCACTTTCTGATATGGCACTGTTTGAACGCGTAGAAGTAGTGCGTGGCGCGACAGGACTCATGACCGGGACGGGTAATCCATCTGCGGCAATTAATATGGTTCGAAAACACGCGACCAGTCGTGAATTTAAAGGCGATGTCTCGGCGGAATACGGTAGCTGGAACAAAGAACGGTATGTGGCGGATTTACAAAGCCCACTCACCGAAGATGGTAAAATCCGCGCGCGAATTGTCGGCGGCTACCAGAATAACGACTCATGGCTGGACCGCTACAACAGTGAAAAAACCTTCTTCTCCGGCATTGTCGATGCTGATTTAGGCGATCTTACGACGCTTTCAGCCGGTTACGAATATCAGCGCATTGATGTTAATAGCCCAACCTGGGGCGGTTTACCGCGCTGGAATACTGATGGCAGCAGCAACAGTTACGATCGCGCACGCAGTACCGCACCTGACTGGGCGTATAACGATAAAGAGATCAACAAGGTCTTTATGACCCTCAAGCAGCGGTTTGCTGATACCTGGCAAGCGACACTGAATGCCACCCACTCCGAAGTCGAATTTGACAGTAAAATGATGTATGTCGATGCCTATGTAAATAAAGCGGATGGTATGCTGGTTGGGCCATACAGTAATTATGGACCTGGTTTTGATTATGTCGGCGGCACCGGTTGGAACAGCGGCAAACGTAAAGTTGATGCGCTGGATTTGTTTGCTGACGGTAGTTATGAATTGTTTGGTCGTCAGCACAATCTAATGTTTGGTGGCAGTTACAGCAAACAAAACAATCGTTACTTCAGTTCATGGGCAAACATCTTCCCGGATGAAATTGGCAGTTTCTACAACTTTAATGGCAATTTCCCACAAACCGACTGGTCACCACAGAGCCTGGCGCAGGACGATACCACACATATGAAATCGTTATATGCTGCCACTCGTGTCACCCTTGCCGATCCGCTGCATCTGATCCTCGGCGCTCGTTATACCAACTGGCGGGTTGATACGCTGACTTACAGCATGGAGAAAAACCACACCACGCCTTACGCTGGTCTGGTGTTTGACATCAATGACAACTGGTCGACCTACGCCAGCTATACCTCTATTTTCCAGCCGCAAAATGATCGTGACAGTTCAGGCAAATATCTGGCTCCAATCACCGGTAACAACTACGAGCTGGGTCTGAAATCGGACTGGATGAATAGCCGTCTGACCACCACGTTAGCCATCTTCCGTATTGAGCAGGATAATGTCGCTCAGTCCACCGGTACACCTATCCCCGGCAGCAACGGCGAAACCGCCTATAAAGCGGTGGATGGGACAGTCAGTAAAGGTGTGGAATTTGAACTCAACGGCGCAATTACCGACAACTGGCAGCTGACGTTTGGCGCAACGCGCTATATTGCAGAAGATAACGAAGGAAACGCCGTTAATCCTAATCTGCCACGCACCACGGTTAAAATGTTCACCAGCTATCGGTTGCCTGTCATGCCAGAGTTGACGGTCGGCGGTGGTGTTAACTGGCAAAATCGCGTGTATACCGACACCGTGACGCCGTATGGCACCTTCCGCGCCGAGCAAGGTAGCTACGCGCTGGTGGATCTCTTCACCCGCTACCAGGTGACGAAAAACTTCTCGTTACAGGGGAACGTCAATAACCTGTTCGACAAAACCTACGATACCAACGTGGAAGGTTCTATCGTCTACGGCGCACCGCGTAATTTCAGCATTACCGGCACGTATCAATTCTGAATAACACCTGTAAAAAAGGCAGCCATCTGGCTGCCTTAGTCTCCCCAACGTCTTACGGATTAGTGGTTACGGATGTACTCATCCATCTCGGTTTTCAGGTTATCGGATTTAGTACCGAAAATCGCCTGAACACCAGAACCAGCAACCACTACGCCCGCTGCGCCCAGTTTCTTCAGGCCAGCCTGATCCACTTTAGACACATCAGCAACGCTGACGCGCAGACGGGTAATACATGCGTCGAGGTTAGTAATGTTTTCTTTACCACCAAATGCAGCAACCAGAGCCGGTGCCATTTCGCTGGTACCTGTCGCTTTTGCATCTTCAGTCGCATCTTCACGACCCGGCGTTTTCAGATCCAGTGCTTTAATCAGCACGCGGAAGATGGTGTAGTAAACAATTGCATAACCGATACCGACGATCGGGAACAGCCACAGTTTGCTGCTGTTACCAGACAGAACAATGAAGTCGATCAGACCGTGCGAGAACGACGTACCGTCACGCATCCCCAGAAGAATACAGATTGGGAATGCCAGGCCTGCCAGAATCGCGTGGATGATGTACAGGATCGGCGCAACGAACATGAAGGAGAACTCGATCGGCTCGGTGATACCGGTCAGGAACGAGGTCAGCGCCGCGGAGATCATAATACCGCCCACTTTCGCGCGGTTTTCTGGTTTAGCAGAGTGCCAGATAGCAATTGCGGCAGCTGGCAGACCGTACATTTTGAACAGGAAGCCACCAGACAGTTTACCCGCAGTCGGGTCACCCGCCATATAACGCGGAATGTCGCCGTGGAAAACCTGACCTGCTGCGTTGGTGTATTCACCAATTTGCATCTGGAAAGGTACGTTCCAGATGTGGTGCAGACCAAACGGTACCAGGCAACGTTCGATGAAACCGTAAATGCCAAACGCAACTACCGGGTTCTGGTAAGCAGCCCACTGAGAGAAGGTCTGGATTGCAGAACCAATCGGCGGCCAAATGAAGGACAGCACAACGCCAGTAAAGATGGCAGCCAGGCCAGAAATGATCGGCACAAAGCGTTTACCGGCAAAGAAGCCAAGATACTCAGGCAGCTTAATACGGTAGAAACGGTTAAACATATACGCTGCAATCGCACCGGAGATAATCCCTCCGAGTACGCCAGTATCCGCCAGGTGTTTAGAGGCGATTTCTTCAGCAGGTAAATGCAGTACCAGTGGCGCAACCACGGCCATGGTTTTAACCATGATGCCATAGGCAACAACTGCGGCCAGCGCGGATACGCCATCGTTATTGGTAAAGCCGAGGGCGACACCAATCGCAAAAATCAGTGGCATGTTTGCAAAGACGGAACCGCCTGCTTCTGCCATAACATGCGATACAACGGCGGGCAGCCAGCTGAAATTCGCGGAACCGACGCCCAGCAGAATACCTGCGATAGGCAGTACGGATACCGGCAGCATCAGCGATTTACCGACCTTTTGCAGGTTAGCAAATGCATTCTTAAACATAATTGAGAGTGCTCCTGAGTATGGGTGCTTTTTTTACGTTCTCACGCGTGGCAAGGGGGGAGAGCCTCGCCGTGTACAGGGCATCTAAGCGCCCTTTATTTATTACACAGAGTAAAATAATTCAGTGCCAATTTGTTTGACGGCTATCACGTTTCAACTTCAGATCATTGGAGAAGTTGCACATTTTGACAAAACATATGTCACAATATTTCAAACGTGGTTATTCACCGCCCAATTTTCGGCGGTGAACTTTACTCGTTTTAGCAATTAATTACGAGCTTTAAAAAAACTCATTCAACGGATGGATTGAAGGCGGGAAGCGTCGATGTGAAACAGACGGGCGAAGTTATCGGTGGTTACCTGCGCCAGTTCTTCAACGGCAACACCTTTCAACACAGCCATGTATTCTGCAACGTCACGAACCATCGCAGGTTGATTCTCTTTTCCTCGATGCGGTACCGGCGCAAGGTAAGGTGAGTCAGTTTCCACCAGTAACCGATCCAGGGGGACATAACGCGCAGCATCGCGCAGTTGCTCCGCATTACGGAAGGTCACAATGCCGGAAAAGGAGATGTAAAATCCGAGATCCAGTAATTTACCCGCCGTTTCTCTGTCCTCTGTAAAACAGTGTAGTACGCCACCGCAATCCGTCACTTTTTCTTCGCGCAGAATTGCCAGCGTATCGGCGCGGGCGTCACGGGTGTGGACGATAACCGGCTTGTTCAGTTCACGACCAATCTGGATATGATGGATGAAGGACTCTTGCTGCCGTACTTTAGTTTCCGGCGTGTAATAATAATCCAGCCCGGTTTCACCCAGCGCAACAACGCCCTCTTCTGCCGCCAGACGGCGTAAATCTTCTACATCGTAGGGATCATTCTGGTTGAGTGGATGCACGCCACAAGAAAATACGACGTTGTCACGTTCGCCTACCAGATCCCGCATGTGTAAATAACCCGGTAATGTTGTGGCGACTGCCAGACAAAATTTCACATCGCGTGCGGCGGCTTTCGCCAGAACGTCATCCACGTCCTTATGCAAAGATTCATAATCCAGACCATCGAGATGGCAGTGTGAGTCGACTAAAAACATGATGTCTCTCTTAAAGATGAGGAACCGGTAGCACAACGCCCGGTTGCAGGTAATGCTCAATACGCAGTAAAAGATCGGTGATGAGAAGCTCGCGGTTAATACCTGTGACAGACATTAACTGTTCACGAATGTGGCAAACATCCCCCAGTATAGCCTGCAGGCGCGAGGGAGAAAGATGGTTTGCCAGTTCGACGACCAGCCCCGGCACATCAACATTGGTCACCTGCGCAGCGCCATAATGGCGTTTTAGCGCATCCATCAGCAACGTTGCCAGCCAGTGTAAACGCGCCGGAGCTTGTTCATGATTAAGGGCCGCTAGCAGCGAATACCAGTCGCCCGATTGCACGCTATATGCCAGCGCCTGACACAATGTTTCACGAGCCTGCCAGTTATCTCCCTGAAACAACGCCAGTGCCGCGCCAGGCGAACCGGCGCTTAAACGCAATGCGGCAAGTAATGCATCCTGTGACATTGTCACTTCGCGTGAAAGCCAGGTCACGGCGTACTGTTCCGGCGGCGGCGCAAGGTAATGTAACCGACAACGACTACGTAATGTTGCCAGTAAGCGTTCAGGCTCGCGGGTAGCCAGGAAAAACCAAGTTTCTGCTGGTGGCTCTTCAAGCGTTTTCAGCAATGCGTTAGCCGCGGCGTCAGTCAGTAAGGCAGCATCGGTTACCCAGACAACTTTCGCACCACCTAAGCGTGCGTGCTCATTTAACTTTTCGGTGACTTCACGTACCGCATCAATGCCCAGCGCATTTTTCCCTTTTTCGGGAGCCAGGGTGTAGTAATCGGGATGTGTGCCAGCCTGCATCAACTGACATCCACGACAGTGACCGCAACTTTTGTGGCCCTGCGGTTGTTGGCAGAGTAAATAACGGCTCAGGGCGTAGATTAAAGCATCCTCGCCCATACCCGGTAACGCCTGAATGAGTAGCGCATGGTGGCCTCTTCCGGCCTGATAGCTGGCTACCAGTTTTTCGAAATCAGGTCGTAACCATGGATACCATCTCATGCGTCCAACTCCTTCACCCAGTTGGTCACGGTAGTGCGGATTGCATCCATCACGGCCTCCAGCGGCTGGGTGGCATCAATGGTATGAATGCTTTTATCTTGTGCTGCCAGTTCCAGATAGCGGGCGCGGGTGCGATTAAAGAAATCGAAAGATTCTTGCTCAATACGATCCAGCTCGCCGCGAGCACGCGCACGTTTTAAGCCAACTTCCGGGGTAACATCGAGATAGAGCGTTAAGTCGGGGCGAAAATCCCCGAGAACAGCATCACGCAGTGTTGCCAGCATATGTTGGTCAATACCACGTCCTCCACCCTGATAGGCTTGAGTGGAGAGATCGTGGCGATCGCCAATCACCCAGGTGCCGTTAGCCAGCGCAGGTTTGATGACCGTTTCTACCAGTTGAACGCGCGCGGCATAAAACATCAGAACTTCGGCTTTATCGGTAATGACTTCATCGCCTACCGATTTGATATCCAGCACCAGGCTTCTTAACTTTTCGGCAAGTTGCGTACCGCCAGGTTCCCGAGTGAAAACCATGTCGCGGATACCCAGTTGCTCAAGCGTCTCAACCACCACGTTACG
>OGWR01003453.1_pt1 | contig 10126 bp, 10 predicted proteins | sample 1576061 | NCBI WGS metagenome assembly OGWR01 (sample SAMEA3541511, study PRJEB24748) | human gut metagenome | biome: human gut; feature: human-associated habitat; material: faeces | place: China | collected 2012 | reverse complement strand
GCGGTATTAAGTACATCGACTACAAAGATCCTGAATTCTTGAAGAAATTCTTGAATGAGCAAGGTAAAATCCTTCCGCGTCGTATTACCGGTACTTCTTTGAAGTTCCAACGTCGTGTAGCTCAAGCTGTGAAGAGAGCACGTCACTTGGCGTTGCTGCCCTATGTAACTGACATGATGAAATAATAGGAGGAGGAAAGTATGGAAATTATATTGAAAGAAGACATCGTAAACTTGGGTTATAAGAACGACATTGTAACCGTTAAATCCGGTTATGGTCGTAACTACCTCATCCCGACAGGAAAAGCTGTCATCGCTTCTCCTTCTGCAAAGAAAATGCTGGCTGAAGAGCTGAAACAACGCGCTCACAAGCTGGAGAAAATCAAAAAGGATGCTGAAGAACTGGCTGCTAAGCTGGAAGGCGTATCCTTGAAGATTGCTACTAAGGTTAGTGCTACAGGTACTATCTTCGGTTCTGTAGGCAACATCCAGATTGCTGACGAGCTGGCTAAACTGGGTCATAACATCGACCGTAAGATTATCGTTGTTAAGGATGCAGTGAAAGAAGTTGGTAACTACAAGGCTATCGTTAAGCTGCACAAGGAAGTTTCTGTGGAAATTCCTTTTGAAGTAGTTGCTGAGGAAGCATAAATATAGAATTCTATATAAAAGGAAAAGTCCGGTTTCTGAAAGGAAGCCGGACTTTTTTTGTTTTCTCCCTTTCCCGGTTATTCATTTGGGACGGAGTGAAGTTTCATGATAAGACAGATGTTTAAATGGCAAGATGTCTTCTTGTGGATTGGATATAAAAAAAGTCTGTCCGTACTTTCGTACGTCAGACTTTCAATTCTCTCTAATTGTTGTTCTGAAATTATTCAGCTACAACTGCTGCGCTATCTGTTGCAGTAGTATCAGCTACTGATGCTGCTGCCTCAGCTGCTGCAGCTTCTACAGCTGCGATTGAGTCAGCGATACGGATTGAATCAGCTGTTGCTTGTTCTGCGTTAGCTGCTTTGTTACCACAAGATGCGAAAGATACTGCTACGATAGCTACGGCCATCAAAACTAATTTTTTCATTTTCTTTACTTTTAAAACGTAATACAATCAATTGCTTTATTAAAACGCTGCAAAGGTATGTACTTTTTGGATATGTTGTTCTCCAAAACCCAACTTTTTTTATACTTTTTTTTGAGGAAAGCCCATTTCACCCTCTTCAAGCATGTTCTATAACATATTAATCCTCTGCAATGCTGTTGTATAAATACCTTTTGATACTTCTTTTCGGGGTTTTCTCAAATTCTGTAGGATAAAGCTGTATTTGGCTGACTTTTTCGTAAGCGGCAACGCTGTTATTCAGATTCTTGAGATTTTCATCCATGATGGTCTTTAGATTTTCCGGATTGTTCAACCCTAAAGAATCCAGTGCTTCATAGTCGGCATAGACCAGAGCTACCAATTTCCTGTTGCGCTCAATCACAAGGCTTTCCAAAACGAACGGCATATTGTTGAGGCGGGCTTCTATTTCTTCCGGGAAGATATTCTGTCCGCTGGAACTGAGAATCATAGTTTTGCTGCGCCCACGGATGTAGAGGTTGTTATTGTCGTCCAAAGTGCCTAAGTCGCCGGTACGCAGCCAACCGTCTTCGGTAAAGACTTCCTTCGTAGCTTCCGGATTTTTATAATAGCCTGCCATCACATTTTCACCGCGTACCTGTATTTCGCCAAGCTGGTCATCCGGATTTTCTTTATAGATACGGGCTTCCATAATATCGAGTACCCGTCCAGAGGAAGTTGTTACAAATTCATTCCATGGAGCGTAGCTGATAAGCGGAGCGCATTCCGTCATTCCGTAGCCGATGGTGAAAGGAAATTTGATGCGGTGGAAGAATTCCTCCACTTCCGGATTCATGGCAGCGCCGCCGATAATCACTTCTTTGAATCGGCCTCCTAACGCATCTACCAATTTCTTCCGGATTTGTCCGTATATCTGTCCGTCCAGCAAAGGAATGCTGAGCGCCCATTTCATGGACTTTTTGTTGATAATAGGCTGGATAACGTTCTTGTATATCTTTTCGATAACAAGGGGGACGGTTATAATCAGGTTTGGCTTTACTTCTTCAAACGCCTTCATCAGGATTTTGGGAGAAGGAATTTTCCCTAACAGTGTAACGTGAGTGCCCACGGCAGTAGCGGTCAGAAAGTCGAAAGCGCAACCGTAGGCATGTGCCAGCGGAAGGAAAGAGAGGACTTTATCACCTTTCTTCAGCAATCCGGTACGTATGCCGAAAGTTACGTTACCTGCCAGATTGTTTCCGGTCAGCATAACGCCTTTGCTGAACCCAGTCGTACCCGAGGTGTAGTTCAGCAGCATTACTTTATCATTGGAGAGGTCTGTATATGTCACATTTTCTTTTGTAAAACCGTTGGGGTAGGTTTCTTCCATTTTTTCGTCCAGATGTTTGAGGAAACGCTGGATGGTTTCTCCGTCGCGCTGGTACAAGCAGCGGAAGTCGTTGAGCGAGAACACGCCGCGCAATCCGGCAAGCCGCTCTTCCTCCAGATGCTCCCAAATGGCATCGCTGGTGAAGAGGAATACCGATTCGGAATGGTTAACGATGTGGTGCACATCGTTGGGGTTGAAATCCTGTAAGATAGGAACCACAATGCCGCCATAGGTGATAACAGCCATATAGGAGATACACCAGCGGGCATTGTTTTTGCCGATGACCGCTATCTTATCGCCGCGGCGCAAGCTGCAATGTTTGAACAGCAAATGTAGTCTGGCGATTTCTTGCGCCACTTCTCCATAGGTGTAATTCCCGTTTTCTCCATAATCGGTATAGCAGGGAAGGTCCCAATTCTCGCGGAAACTATGCTCGTATAGCTTGATGAAGTTTTCTTGTATCATTGCACGTTTTTTGATGAATTGTGCAAAAGTAGGAAAAATATAATAATAATGTGTACCTTTGTCGTGAAAATGTGATTTAGACTCATGATAGATACCAGTATATTTCAAGATAAGACAGCGGTTTACTATACGTTGGGGTGTAAACTGAATTTCTCGGAAACTTCGACTATCGGTAAGATTTTGCGGGAGGCAGGCGTGCGTACGGTGCGCAAGGGAGAGAAAGCGGATATATGTGTGGTAAACACCTGTTCGGTCACCGAAGTGGCGGATAAGAAGTGCCGCCAGGCGATTCATCGTTTGGTGAAGCAGCATCCGGGAGCTTTTGTGGTGGTAACGGGGTGTTATGCCCAGTTGAAGCCGGATGCCGTAGCAAAGATAGAAGGCGTGGATGTAGTGCTGGGTGCGGAGCAGAAGAAAGACCTGCTTCAGTATCTGGGCGATTTGCGGAAGCACGAAAGCGGTGAGGCGCATACCTCTGCCTTGAAAGATATCCGGTCGTTTGCTCCGTCGTGTTCGCGTGGCGACCGTACCCGCTTCTTCCTGAAAGTGCAGGACGGTTGCGATTATTACTGTTCTTATTGCACCATTCCTTTTGCCCGCGGTCGCAGTCGTAACGGAAGCATCGCATCTTTGGTGGAACAGGCTCGTCAGGCAGCAGCCGAAGGCGGTAGGGAGATTGTATTGACAGGGGTAAACATCGGTGATTTCGGAAAGTCGACGGGAGAAACCTTCTTCGACCTGGTAAAGGCGTTGGACGATGTGGAAGGCATTGAGCGCTATCGCATATCTTCTATTGAACCTAACTTGCTGACGGACGAAATCATTGAGTTCGTATCCCGTTCCAAACGGTTTATGCCTCATTTCCATATTCCGTTGCAATCGGGTAGCGATGAAGTGCTGAAACTGATGCGCAGACGATATGATACGGCGTTGTTTGCTTCTAAAGTGAAACGGATAAAGGAAGTGATGCCTGATGCCTTTATCGGTGTGGACGTGATTGTAGGAACGCGTGGAGAAACGGAAGAATACTTTGAGCAGGCATACCGGTTTATTCAAAGTCTGGATGTGACACAGCTTCATGTGTTCAGCTATTCCGAACGTCCGGGTACGCAGGCTTTGAAGATAGAGCATGTGGTGTCTTCCGAGGAAAAGCACAGACGCAGCCGGCTTCTGCTGGATTTGTCGGACGAAAAGACACGTGCGTTTTATGCCCGTCATATCGGACAGACAATGCCCGTTCTCTTGGAGCGTTCCAAACCGGGAACGCCGATGCACGGTTTCACCCCGAATTATATCCGGGTGGAAGTTCCGCACGATGATGCGTTGGACAATCAGGTAATACCGGTGCATATGGGTGATTTTAATGAAGAAGGTACAGCGCTTTTGGGTGTGTTTGACAACTGCGCTTTTAGTGATAAGTAATTGGTTATAAACGGGGTGAAGTCGAGATTAATCTATTGGTTGACTTATGCGGGCATGTGGCTGTTGGCTTTGTTGCCTTTCAGGGCGCTTTATGTGCTGTCCGACGGATTTTGCTTTTTGATGCACTACATTGTTAATTATCGGCGCAAGGTAGTGCGCAATAATCTGCACAATGCTTTTCCGGAAAAGTCTGAAGCCGAGTTGCGGGAGATAGAATGCAAGTTCTACCGTTACATCTGCGATTATATGTTGGAAGAGGTAAAAATGCTGCGTATGTCTTTCAAAGAGCTGTGTCGCCGCATGGAATACGACAACAAGGAAGAGTACCTTGCCATGATCGAAAAACATGGCGGCATTGTGTTGGTGATACCTCATTATGCCAACTTCGAATGGATTACAGGTATGAGCAGCATCATGCGGGAAGGAGATATACCGGTGCAAATCTATAAACCGCTGCACAATAAATATATGGATGAGGTGTTTAAGCGTATCCGTGCGCGTTTTGGGGGGTATAACGTGCCCAAACATTCTACGGCTCGTGAAATCATCAGACTGCGTCGCGACAACAAACGCGTGGCGGTAGGTATGATAACCGACCAGTCGCCCAATCCTAACGAGGCGCATTACTGGACAACTTTCCTGAATCAGGATACCGTCTTTATGGATGGTGCCGAACGTATTGCCAAACTTATGGACTTTCCTGTATTCTACTGTGAACTGCAAAAGCAGGGAAGGGGATATTGCCGGGTTCGTTTTGACCTGATAACCGAAACTCCGAAAGCGACAGCCGACGGTGAGATAACGGAACTTTTTGCCCGCCGCCTGGAACAGACAATCCGTCGCGAACCGGCTTATTGGTTCTGGTCGCACAAGCGTTGGAAACTAAAGCGTGAGGATACCATACAACATGGATAAGATTGCTGTTGTCATATTGACCTGGAACGGTTGTGAGATGCTTCGTTCGTTTCTTCCTTCCGTAGTGCGCTGTTCCGGAACGGAAGGTGCGAAGATTTATGTGGCGGATAACGGTTCGACAGATGCTTCCGTTGATATGCTTCGCAAAGAGTTTCCTGACGTGCATCTTATTATATTAAAAGAGAACCTCGGTTTTGCCGAAGGGTACAACCTTGCCTTGCAGCAGGTGTCTGCAGAGTATGTGGTGCTGCTTAATTCCGATGTGGAAGTGACCGAACACTGGTTGGCGCCACTTGTAAGCTACATGGACGCTCATCCCGAAGCTGCCGCGTGCCAGCCTAAAATCCGGAGTTGGCGGCAAAAGGAACTGTTCGAATATGCAGGAGCGGCCGGCGGATTTATAGACCGTTACGGTTATCCCTTTTGCCGGGGGCGGATAATGAGTGCAGTAGAGAAAGACAACGGACAGTATGATACTGTCGTTCCTGTGTTTTGGGCTACAGGCGCTGCCTTGTTTATCCGTCGGAAAGACTATTTGGATGCCGGCGGATTGGACGGACGTTTTTTCGCTCATATGGAAGAGATAGACTTGTGCTGGCGGCTTCGTGCCCGCGGGCGGATGCTGGTTTGTGTACCCCAAAGTACCGTTTATCATGTAGGCGGTGCAACCTTGAAAAAGGAGAATCCCCATAAGACTTTTCTCAATTTTCGTAACAATCTTGTAATGCTCTATAAGAATCTGCCGCAAGAAGAATTGGGGCCTGTAATGCGTGTGCGCGCAGTACTTGATTATGTTGCGGCTTTGAGTTTTCTGCTCAAAGGGCAGTTCTCCAATATGTGGGCAGTGCTTCGCGCACGTCGTGCATTCCATTTGCTCCGTCCCTCGTTTGCGGATGCCCGTAAAGAGAACTTGAAAAAAACATCACTCCCGATGATTCCCGAACGGGTAAAAAGTAGTATCTTGGTAGGGTTTTATCTGCGTGGGAAGAAATTTTTCTCTCAGTTGTAGGAACTGTTATCTATTCCTGATTGTTTGTTTTGTAAAAGTTATTTGCTTATGGAAAAATTGGTTAGAAAGATTGGCCTGGTGGCGCATGATGCCATGAAAAAAGACCTCATAGAGTGGGTACTTTGGAATTCGGAATTGCTTATGGGGCATAAGTTCTATTGTACGGGTACTACGGGAACCCTTATTTTGGCGGCATTGAAAGAGAAGCATCCCGATGTCGAATGGGATTTTACCATTCTCAAATCCGGTCCTTTGGGCGGTGACCAGCAAATGGGTTCGCGCATTGTGGACGGGGAAATTGATTACCTTTTCTTCTTTACAGACCCCATGACTTTGCAGCCGCACGATACGGATGTTAAGGCTTTGACCCGTCTTGCCAGCGTGGAGAACATCGTGTTTTGCTGTAACCGCAGTACGGCAGACCATATCATTTCGAGTCCGCTCTTCCTTGATCCGACTTATGAACGTACTGTTCCCGATTATAGCAACTATGCCAAGAGGTTCGAGAACAAGCAAGTCGTTGCCGAGGCGGTTGAATCGGCTAAGAAAAGAAAGAAGAAGCAATAATTCATTCTGTGCATATAATGAGGCGGGGATGTCCGAAGTGCCTGTATAGGGCTGCTTTTGTTTTAAGTAGCTATTGCTGTCGCTTCCCGTGAGATGCAAATCTCTATTCCCGCCGCTTCGATGTCCGCCCCCATTGGCGGATTGCGCTTTGATAACTTTAATTCAATATTTTCTATTTGGGGAAAGTCGCCGAACAATCGTTTCACAATACGTCCTCCGACATGTTCCAATAGTTTGGAAGGAATCTTCATTTCTGCCTTTACGGCTTCATACACATCTGCATAGCTCACAGTGTCCGCCACATCATCGGTCTGCATGGCATGTGCGATGTTTACTTGCAGTCGCAGGCTGACGGTGAATTCGTTACCTGCCAATGTCTCCTGTTCGCCTACACCGTGGTGGGCGAAAAAGCATATCCGGTCTAAAAATATATAGCTTTTCATAAACGAAAAAAATACTCTTTCGTGCAAACTTATGGATAATATCTTTGTTCTACAACTCGTGGAGCACGATTTCTATGCTTTTTTGCAAAAAATGGCGTGAAAATTTTCATTCTAATTATATTTCTATAACTTTGCATTGAAGTTCGGTAGCGACTGTGGCTTGATTTTTTAAGGAGAAAAATATATTAGAAGCGTTGTGCTTTGTCCTCTAAATGGAAACCTAGGAAATTTTCATTATTTAACGAAGGACAGCACAGTGGATTCTCACGTTTGTAGCGTGGGACTGCTGTCTGTTTTCGTTAAAGGGCTATTCCTAGGGCCTCCATTTAGAAACAGCACGCAGCTCCACGTTTCTGTTTCTAACCGGTCCTTTTCGGAGTTTGGAGGACGCATGCTTCCGGTCTGCCTATGCAGATAGAAGTTTATAAGACGTTTATGCAGATAAGATTGTTGCTGTTTCTGTTGTGCGTATTTCTCATGACTCCGATTGATGGGTATGTAAAAGCCGGTAATGGGGAAGATACCTTGTACTACGCCGGGCAAACATTTAACCCGAATTCGCGCATTGGGCGCAATAACCATTCGTTGTTGCTGAAGACCAATGCTGTGGCGTGGGGAATGGCGGTTATGAACGTAGCGGTGGAGTATGATATTTCGCCTGCAATTTCTGTCCTTATTCCTTTTTACTATTCTCCTTTCAATTATTTTACTTCTTCCCGCAAGCTGCGCACTTTCTGCGTGCAGCCCGAAGTGCGTTATTGGTTCGGGCAGGTGGATGGTCTTTTTACCGGTGTGCATATCGGGGTGGCTTCTTACAACTATGCTCTTAAGAACAGTACATATCGCTATCAGAATAGCGATACGGGTGCTCCATTGCTGAATATGGGACTTACTGCCGGTTACCGGCTTTTACTTGGAAAGGGTGGATGCTGGTGTCTGGAGTTTTCTTTGGGAGCGGGATATGCTTATCTGGATTATGACCGCTTTTTCAATATTCCCGGTGGTGCCTATGTCGATACTCGTCATAAGAATTTTTTCGGCATCGACCATGTGGGTGTTTCAGTGGGCTACCGTATTGATTGGAAAGGAGGCCGGCGATGAAACAACTGTTTGTGGCTGTCTGTAGCTTGCTGTCTGCACTCTTGTGGGGAGGATGCAGCGTACACGAATTGCCGGAAGGCGATGGGATAGACCCTACAACCGTACATACCGAAATTGTCCTGTTGCCCGGTGCCGATATGATGCCGTTCGATGTTCCTGAATTCTCTACCCGTACCGCCGGTGTGCACAAGTACAAGGTGCGTTATATTGTGGAAGTATATGCCGATGACAGGTTCGACCAAAGCCTGCAATTCCGCCGTCAGTTGATTTGTGAGGAAGGAGATGCAGGAGAAGTGGCATTGGAATGTGAACTTCATGCACGTAACTATCGGGTGGTGGCATGGCGGGACTTTGTACTTGCTGCCGAGGTTTCCGGCAACACTGCTGTCGACTGTTTTTACACCACCTCCGATTTTGCTGCCGTCAAGCTGAAAGGCGATTATACGGGTGGAACCGACTATAAAGATGTGTTTAGCGGGCAGGCAACCCTTGACCTTACCCCTTATCGTTGTCGTTTGGCAGTCCGTCATCGCGAAGAGATACAGTTGGAACGTCCGCTGGCGAAAATAGAGTTGATTACTACCGATGTCATCAAGTACCTCAACAAGTTGGAACAAATGAAGTCTGTCCGTCCTGCGGGTATAGAAGATTTTACGGTACAACTGGTTTATACCGGTTATTTCCCCACAGGTTTTAATGTCGTTTCCAATCGTCCCAATGAGGCGGTCACGGGTATACAATTCACTTCCGTTCCCATTGTTATTTCCAATAACGAGGCTTGTCTGGCTTTCTCCTATTTAAATAAGTCTGAATATCCTCCTCACAAAGCGCAAGCCCCGCAGGGCAGCCATCTACTACAACCCCAACTCCCTTTCCGTGCGATTCACCCCAGGTCGTCATCGTAAGCAGTGTCCCCCATGTCGATCCAGCCATAAATTATCCTCTTACCTTCACGATAGCACAGCAGTTCGGCTCATCCACCCGCACTGGATTCGCGCTGCCCACCAGAAGTCCTTTCTCGTAATCAATATGGAAGAATGTAATACTTCCCGTTTCATGGTTCAGGCTTGCGATATGCTGATCATCCGGGAAAATCGCGATGTCTTTCGGATACTCGCCACTGATCGGCAGACAGCAGATCAGTTCCAGAAGTCCGGTCTCCTCATCACGTTTGTATACACTTACCGTATCATCACCTGCATTGGAGCAGAACAGATACTTTTCATCGGAAGAGAACCGGATGGCGCAGGCCGCAGTCAGCTGACTTAACCGTTTCTCTCCTGTTGTGGAAATTGTCTGGATCTTTTCTAACTTCGGAGCCCGCTTGCCGGTCTCGTATGTATACACATCAATCACATTTTTCACTTCATACATCAGATACATGTATCTGCCGTCTTTACTGAAAATGAAATGCCTTGGAGCGGATTCCAGATCGCATGGAAGTGTATCCACCAGCATCAGCGTGTCATCATTCTTATTGATCCGGTAAACCTTCACCTGGTCAACACCAAGATCCGCCACCATCACAAACTTCTTGTCCGGTGTCATACGGACGCAGCTGACATGTGGACGGAACATACGCTCTGCCACACTTCCCAGTCCCTTATGGTAAACACCAGCTGCGATACTGCCAACGGTTCCATCCGGGTTCAGATTCATAACCGTTGCTTTGCCATCATGGTATCCTGCCACGAACAGGTACTTTCCATCTGGGTCAACGGAAAGCTGACAGCCCCTCATTCCTTTAATATTGGCTGTATT
>OGWR01003450.1_pt1 | contig 10135 bp, 10 predicted proteins | sample 1576061 | NCBI WGS metagenome assembly OGWR01 (sample SAMEA3541511, study PRJEB24748) | human gut metagenome | biome: human gut; feature: human-associated habitat; material: faeces | place: China | collected 2012 | reverse complement strand
CACTAGGGGCACCAGAAAGTCCGCTCATTGTCTGTGTTTTGTCGGACACGCCCCGGGGACTGTCCAAACGTGGAAAGACACAGAACTCGATGTTCGACGCGGCACGGAAGAAATCCTCGGATTTTGCTTCAAAGAATTGCCGCCTCTGGTTGCATTCTGGAACTTCATATTCTCCAATATTCTTATAATAAAACGTATCCCGTTTTAAAGTGCAAAGCGCGGGGGCGGCAGTCCTTTTTATAGCGCTGCCTACGCTTCCACGGCGCGTTTGCGGACTTCCGCAAGTGCATGTGATACCGGTGGAATGCAGATGATAATCAAGGTGATGATTGCCTCCGGAACAAGGTAGGATGCCTGATAGCCGGCAGAATATGCCAGCGGGCTCATGCCTTCCGGGGCGTATGCTGCGAAAAATACAACGCCGGAGATCGTTGCAAATACAAAACGTCCGATAACGCCAACGATATATCCGATCTGAAGTCCCCACTTTTTCCTATTGAAGAAGCCGGCAAGACCCAGAGCACCGAATGCCAGCGGGTAGTCCAAGAGCATCTGCGGGATTGTGTAGAAAATCGGCTCCAGTACGAACTGCACCAGGCCGTAAGCCACTGCGGTCATAATGCCGACATACGGACCATACCAGTAAGCGATCAGAACGATGAAAAGCATGGACAGCAGAGTGACGGAACCACCCATTGGCATGTCGAACAGCTTGATCATCGAACACACAACGGCCAGCGCGATCGCAACAGCAGAGTAGACGAGCTGTTTTGTGGTCAGTGCGGACTTGTGCGTGGCATTCTTGTGGCGCACGATAGCTGCAACAATCAGAAGAAGGGCGATGACTGCGATGACGATTGCAATACCGACAGTGGTCAGATGGACGGAACCATCACCCCAGCCGCCTTCCGGTGTAGCAAAAAAGTTATTCATAAAAAAATCCTCCTTGGTGAATATGTAGCCAGGAGGATTTGTCTGCGTTATTGCAAAAAGCTTCCTTACGCCGGTATTATCCGGTTCAAGTAATAAGGGTCGATGAACGATCATCTCTCAGCAGAATCTGCACCCCTAGCGTTTTCATATTCGATATTATTATAACGAACTTTACTATAACGATTCTATTTGGAATTGTCAAGTACGATTGTGTTCTTCTCCAGTTCTTCTGTGAGCGGTGCAATCTGTGTGAGCAGATTGGTCATGTCCTCGAAGAGGGAACTCTTGGTGGTTCCGAGATCATTGGCGTGATTGATATGCTCCATAACAGCGTCAAACTGCCGTTCCTCAAGGCTGAAGGACTGGCTGACTTCGTCCAGCTTCTGCTCTGCGGCGGACATGGCGGTTGTAATCTGCTGGTGTACGGTGTCCGCACCGCCGGCAGCGGTTGTGATCTGATCAAACACTTCATACGTGGAATCAACATTTTCCATACTCTGGTTCAGGGCGTCCTGCGAGGTGGAAATACTGGTATTCAGGTTGGCGGTGCCCTGCTCGACGTCGCCGATGCTGATATCTACCGTGCTGACAAGACTCTTGATCTCACTCGCAAGATTTTTGACCTCCTCGGCAACGACCGCAAAGCCTTTTCCCTGCTCTCCGGCGCGGGCAGCCTCAATCGAAGCATTCAGGGCAAGCATGTTTGTCTGGTTGGCAATTGAGATGATCTGTGCCATGCAGTCCTTGATCTTCTGAACGGAAACCTGGAAATCGGAAAAGGTGTTCTGCATTTCCAAAAAGCGCTCCTGCACTTCTTTGGAGCTGTCTTTCAATCCGTCAACACGCTGCTGTGCAAGACCGACAGAGCTGGCAATGTCAGATTTGACGGAAGCAAATTCACCGGAAGCCCTGTCCACATCGCCGAACAGCTCATGAAAGGAATCCAGCTTTTCGCGGAGTGCGGCATTTTCGTCCAGAACGAGCTGGAATGCCTGTGTGATGGACTGCAGTTCATCTAAAGAGTGCACTTCGCTGGTGGAGAGCTGCTTCTGGTAATCTAACAGGCAGTCCGCAATATGCGCAACGGGATGAAGATCTAAGCGGCTGGTGGACGTGGCTGGTGCAGCCGCTGCATTCTTTGGTGCTTTTAATGAAAACATGGAAATCCTCCTCTTTCTATCACAGATTATTCAAATACGACACAGGTCATGGTCTGGTTGACGAACTGCTGATTATAATGTTCTCCGAATCCAATCAGACCGGCGTGCTCACCGAGTGTGGACATGGTTTTCAGATAATCTTCCATATGGTGTTCCTGTGAGAACAGAAGGTAACGGAAAACACAGTTGATGGAGAAAACGCCGGAAATATGGTTGAAATCGCGGCGGATGCGCTGCAGCGTCTCATCCAGAATCTCGTTGTAATCCTGTTCTTCCAGAAGAACGAGCACATCGGAATCATTGACCTGTCTGTAACAGCAGAGACCATTCCCGGATACTTCCTTTAAGGAAATAATACAGATGTCCTGTCCGTTCATTTTGCCGAGCGGATTGTGGAAAGTCTGGTTGATGATATTGCTCTCGCTGATATGTAAGGCGTCCATATAAGCCTGCTTGGAAGATTTGCCGTTTAACTCGCCGACATAGTATCTGCTGCGGTCGGTATTGGAAGCGATGAAGCGGTAGCCCGGCATCGGTTTGTAGAGATTCTCCTTGTAGACGGCAACTTTTCCTCCGTTGTTTTTCACAAAAGCGTAGACATCGGCGTCTTCATAGACCGTTCCGTTGACAGAGACTTTTCCACCGTCCCCGGTGCCGCCGACAAGCGGAATTCCAGCCTTGCCGAGAATGCTGTGGATCGTGGTCAGCACACAGGCGTCATTTCCGGTACACAGGTCAATACAGACGGTATCTTTCGAACTTGCGTGGACGTTTTTTAAATCCTGTTCCATGCGTTCGATATATTTGACCGGCATGGTGGATGCCTGCTCCAAAACGTTGGCAACAGCGGTGACATTGTCATAAAAAGCAACCAGACCGACTCCCTTTTCGACGACCCTGGTACTGTAACTCATGCCGATACAGCCAATGCTCGGGACTCCCGGGAAAAGGGACTCCAGTTCTGTAACGTGTGCCTCAAACTGGTCTGCGTTGGACATCAGGATAAGAAGTCCCGGAGCGTGAACGCCCTGTGCAGCTTCTTTTAAGTTTCCTGTCTGGCTCATTCCAAAATATTGTTTCATCAGCGAACTCCTCCCACATCTTATTACAAATATTGTAAGCAATTTTGCATGATATTTCAACGCATTAACGCAATTTTAGCAAAACGTTTCCAAAAAATACCTTGACAATCAAACAGGACAGACATATACTTTGAAAAGCAAATAATTTGATTATCAAAATATTTGAAAAGCAAATAATTAAAAGGAACAGGGAAAAGGAGAAGAAACATGTTAGAGAAGATGAGACCGATCATTGCGGAGCAGTTAAACGTACAGGAGTCTGAGATTAAAGAGAACACAAAGTTAAAGGAAGATCTGGGTGCGGATTCGCTGGATCTGTTTGAACTTGTCATGGCGCTGGAGGAGGAATTCGGCGTGGAGATTCCGTCGGAGGATCTGGAATCGATCGTGACGGTCGGAGATGTGATCACATATTTGAAGAACCGCGGGGTTACAGCATAGGCGAAGACAGCAGCCGGGACATACCGGTGTTTAAGGGTAAGAAAACAGACCGGCAGGAAGAAAAGAGGAGAAGCATGGAAACAAGGGTAAGCAGATTGCTTGGAACAAAATATCCGGTCATTCAGGGTGGTATGGCATGGGTGGCGGAATATCACCTGGCGGCAGCAGTGTCGAACGCGGGTGGACTCGGAATCATCGGGGCGGCAAGCGCGCCGCCGGAAGTGGTAAGAGAACAGATCCGTGAGGTAAAGGCGCGGACAGACCGTCCGTTTGGCGTGAACGTCATGCTGCTCAATCCAAACGCGCCGGAAGTGGCGAAGATTGTCATAGAAGAGAAAGTGCCGGTTGTCACAACCGGTGCGGGAAGTCCGGCAAAGTTCATGGAGGCATGGAAGCAGGCGGGCGTGGTGGTCATCCCGGTCGTGGCGAGCGTTGCCATGGCGAAGATGATGGAGCGTGCTGGCGCGGACGCTGTGATTGCAGAGGGAATGGAGTCCGGCGGACATATCGGTGCGCAGACGACGATGACGCTGGTGCCGCAGGTGGCGGATGCTGTGTCGGTTCCGGTCATTGCAGCGGGCGGTATCGCGGACGGAAGAGGGATCGCAGCCTCCTTTATGCTTGGCGCAGAGGGGGTACAGATGGGAACCCGGTTTGTCGTGGCGAAGGAGTCTATTGTACATGAAAATTACAAGGAACGGATCGTAAAGGCGCGCGACATTGATTCCGAGGTTACAGGCATGAGCACCGGACATCCAATCCGGGTTCTGCGCAATGCGATGAGCCGCGAATATTTAAAGCTCGAAAAAGAGGGCGCCGGATTTGAGGAACTGGAGCAGCTGACGCTTGGCTCCCTCCGAAAGGCAGTGATGGACGGGGATGTGGTGCACGGCAGCCTGATGGCAGGACAGTGCGCGGGACTTGTGAAAAAAGAACAGACCTGTCAGGAGATGATAGAGGAACTGATGGCGCAGACCGCGGGGCTTTTAGGTGACGGAGATTTTTGGGAAAAGAAGAGCGTCTTCTTGGGACGCACATCGGATAAGGGAGAATGACATGGGAAAGACAGCATTTTTGTTCCCGGGACAGGGAGCACAGTACATCGGTATGGGCAGAGATTTTTACGAGCAGATTCCCGTGAGCAGGGACGTGTTTGCGGCGGCATCCGAGGCGTCCGGTCTGGATATTGCGGCGCTCTGCTTTGAAGAAAATGAGAAAATAAATATCACCGAATACACACAGATTGGCATGCTGACCGTGGAGGCGGCGATCCTTCAGGCGTTGCTTGCAGAAGGAAGAACACCGGATGTGGCGGCAGGATTAAGTCTCGGAGAGTACGGGGCACTGCTGGCAAGCGGCGTGATGGAGCAGAGGGATGCGTTTGCGCTTGTGAGAAAGCGCGGCATCTACATGCAGGAGGCGGTGCCGGCCGGCGGCGCGATGGCGGCGGTGTTGGGACTGGATGCGGAAAAAATAGAGGAAATCTGTGGACAGACTGCTGGCACGGTATCCATTGCGAATTACAACTGCCCGGGACAGATCGTGATCACCGGGGAGGAAGCGGCAGTTGCCGCGGCAGGCGAACAGTGCAAAGAGAGCGGTGCGAAGCGTGTGGTGCCGCTTAAGGTCAGCGGACCGTTTCACTCGTCCATGCTAAAAGAGGCGGGAGAAAAGCTGGGAGAGGCGCTTGCGGCGGTAACACTCCGGGAGATAAAGCTGCCGTATCTGGCGAATGTGACGGCGGACTATGTCCGGGAGGCGGAGGCTGTGAAGCCACTGCTGAAACAGCAGGTGTGTGCACCGGTACGCTGGCAGCAGTCTATGGAGCGTCTGCTTGCGGATGGTGTGGATACGTTTGTGGAGATCGGCCCGGGTCATACACTGAGCGGATTTATGAAAAAGATCTTAAAGCAGACCGAAGTCCCGGCAGATACCGTGCAGGTATACAATGTGGAAACTATGGGTGACTTCAAGGAATATATGGCAAAGTAGAGGAGAGAGTCAGATGCTGGAAGGAAAGGTAGCGCTTGTGACCGGAGCGGGAAGAGGGATCGGCAGTACGATCGCAGAAACACTGGCGAGGGAAGGTGCGTTTGTTGTCGTGAATTACCGCGGATCGGGACAGGCGGCACAGGAACTGGCGGAGAAAATCGGCGGAGTCGCCATGCAGTGCGATGTGGCGGATTTTGAAGCCTGCGAAAACATGATCAAAACGATGATAGAGACGTATGGGCATCTCGATATTTTAGTCAACAACGCCGGAATCACAAGGGACGGTCTGCTGATGAAGATGAGCGAGGCGGATTTTGAAGCGGTTCTTTCGACAAATCTGAAGGGAACATTTCATACGATACGGCACGCGTCCCGCTATTTTTTAAAACAGCGTTATGGAAGAATTGTCAATATTTCGTCCGTGTCCGGTGTGATGGGGAATGCCGGGCAGGCAAATTACAGTGCAAGCAAGGCGGGGGTGATCGGACTGACGAAAAGTGTGGCAAGGGAACTGGCGTCGCGGGGGATCACCTGCAATGCGGTGGCACCCGGTTTTATTGAGACCGATATGACGGATGCCATGACAGAGAGCGCAAAGGAAGCCGTTCAAAAACAGATTCCACTGGGGAGATGCGGAAATACAAAGGATGTGGCAGAGCTTGTGACATTTCTGGCATCGGACAAAGCGGCGTATATCACCGGTCAGGTGATCTCGGTGGACGGCGGCATGTGTATGTAAGGGAGTAGTAACTGAAAGAAAGTGAGGCAGGTATGAGAAGACGGGTCGTAGTAACCGGAATGGGCGTGATAACGCCGATCGGGAACTCTGTAGAAGAATTTTGGAATGCGGTGCGGGAAGAAAAGACAGGATTTGGGGAAATCACGCATTTTGACGCATCTGGATATAAATGCCATCTGGCAGCGGAAGTAAAGAATTTTGATGGGAAAAATTATATGGATCCCAAGGCGGCAAAACGCATGGAACTGTTTTGCCAGTATGCGGTGGCGGCAACGAAAGAGGCCATCGCGGATGCCGGACTTGAGATGGAGAAGGAAGACCCGTATCTGGTGGGAACAGCGATCGGAAGCGGCGTCGGAAGTCTGCAGGCGATCGAGCGCGAATATAAGAAGCTTCTGGAGAAGGGACCGGGGCGAGTCAATCCGCTTCTGGTGCCGATGATGATCTCCAACATGGCGGCAGGCAACGTGTCGATCCAGTTTGGCTTCAAGGGAAAAAGCATCAACGATGTGACGGCTTGTGCGACCGGCACGAATACGATTGGCGAGGCGTTCCGGAGCATCCAGTACGGGGAGGCGGACATCATGATTGCAGGAGGTACGGAGGGCAGCATCTGTCCGATCGGAATTGCCGGCTTTACGGCGCTGACGGCACTGTCGTCCGAGAGCGATCCGAAGCGATGTTCCCTGCCGTTTGATAAGGAGCGGAGCGGGTTTGTCATGGGAGAGGGCGCGGGAATCGTCGTGCTGGAGGAGTTAGAGCATGCGAAGCAGCGTGGAGCGAAGATTTATGCAGAGGTAGCCGGCTACGGATGTTCCTCGGATGCCTACCATATTACATCTCCGGCGGAGGACGGTGCGGGCGCAGCGCGTGCGATGGAAAACGCCATGAAGGATGCGGGGGTAAAACCGGACGAGATTCCATACATCAATGCACATGGAACGGCGACACATCTGAATGATCTGTTTGAGACGCGCGCAATCAGGCTTGCGTTTGGGGAACATGCCACGAAGCTTAAAATCAATTCCACAAAATCGATGATCGGACATCTGCTCGGGGCTGCGGGCGCCGTGGAGTTTGTAACCTGCGTCAAGGAAATGCAGGAAAATTATGTGCACGCGACCGTCGGCTATCAGACACCGGATGAGGAACTGGATCTTGACTACTGCAGGGAGGCGGTGGCGATGGAGGTGCCGTACGCGCTCAGCAATTCCCTTGGATTCGGCGGGCACAATGCGAGCCTTTTACTTAAGAGATATGGAGGCGAGGCGTGATGGAACTGGAGATCGGACAGATCATGGAGATCCTTCCGCACAGACAGCCGTTTCTGCTGATCGATGCGGTGGAAGAACTGGAGCCCGGAAAACGCGCGGTGGCGCGAAAATGCGTCAGCTACAACGAACCTTATTTCGGAGGACATTTCCCGGGGGAACCGGTGATGCCCGGGGTACTGATTGTCGAGGCACTGGCGCAGACCGGTGCGGTGGCAATCTTAAGTATGGAGGAAAACTGTGGAAAGACCGCGTATTTTGCGGAGATTAACCGTGCCAGATTTAAGAAAAAAGTGGTGCCGGGGGATGTGCTGACCCTGACGACGGAGATCATCCGGCAGAAAGGACCGATCGGTATCGGCAGTGCGACGGCATCTGTGCGCGGGGAGGTTGTCTGCACGGCGGAGCTTACGTTTGCAATCGGCAGCAAGGAGGAGTAGAGGAAAAATGGCGGTTTTGTTTCAGAAGCGGAAAAAAGAACCGGCAGAAAAAACACCGGTGGAGGCAGCACAGGCGCTGCAGGAGACGATTGTGTGCCCGGCCTGCGGCAGGGAGATCAATAAAAAGGAAGCGGAAAAAAATCTGTATGTCTGCTATGAATGTGGCAGTTATTTCAGGGTGCGCACCAGAAACCGCATCCGCATGGTGGCGGATGCCGGAACGTTTACCCCGTGGTTTGAGGATCTGGCGGAGGCGAATCCGCTGGAGTTCCCGGGATATGAGGACAAAGTAAAAGCGGCAAAGGAAAAGACCGGACTGCATGAGGCGGTCACCATTGGGCACTGTAAAATATACGGCGAGGATGCAGTGCTCGGTATTTGTGACGCAAGATTTCTGATGAGCAGCATGGGGCATGTGATGGGGGAGAAAATTGCCTGCGCTGTGGAACGCGCGACAGAGGAAGGTCTGCCGGTCATCCTGTTTTGCTGCTCCGGTGGCGCCAGAATGCAGGAGGGGATCGTTTCCCTGATGCAGATGGCAAAAACATCTGCGGCATTGAAGCGGCATTCGGAAGCGGGGCTATTGTATATTCCGGTGCTGACAGACCCGACGACCGGGGGCGTGACGGCAAGTTTTGCCATGCTTGGAGACATCATCCTGGCGGAGCCGGGGGCACTCATCGGTTTTGCGGGACCGCGTGTGATTGAGCAGACGATCGGGGAAAAGCTGCCGGAAGGTTTTCAGCGGGCACAGTTTCAGCTGGAGCACGGATTTGTTGACAGGATTGTGGAGAGGAAGGAGCTAAAGCTTACCCTGTACCGCATCTTAAAGCTGCATCACAAAAAAGAAGGTTATGCCAATTTCGATCCGGTGCGGGAGGCAGACTGCCTCGAGGCGACAGAACTGATGAAAGAGCGCGCCACAAAGGCGAAAGCATTGTCCGCGTGGGAGAAGGTCAAGGCAGCGAGAAAGGTGGACCGGCTGGCGTCTGTGGACTACATAGAGCAGATTTTTGACGAATTTATGGAATTACATGGAGACCGGCAGTTCCGGGACGATCCGGCGATTGTCGGCGGTGTGGCGTATCTGGATGGCCAGCCAGTCACAGTGATCGGTGTGCATAAGGGAAAAGATTTAAAGGAATGTATGCACCGGAATTATGGAATGCCGTCGCCGGAGGGATATCGGAAAGCACTCCGGCTGATGAAGCAGGCGGAAAAATTTAAGCGTCCGGTCATTACATTTGTGAACACCTCCGGCGCCTTCTGCGGCATGGAGGCGGAGGAGCGCGGACAGGGCGAGGCGATCGCGAGAAACCTGTATGAGATGTCCGGCTTAAAGGTTCCGGTTCTTTGCATTATGATCGGGGAAGGCGGAAGCGGTGGTGCGCTGGCACTCTCTGTTGGAAATGAGGTCTGGATGCTTGAGAATGCGACCTACAGCATTTTATCTCCGGAAGGGTTTGCATCGATTCTCTGGAAGGATGGCAGACGGGCAAAAGAAGCGAGTGGCGTCATGAAAATTACCGCGCAGGATTTAAAAGCGCTCGGCGTGATTGAGGAGATCATACCGGAGTACGGCATGGCGGATCAGCCGGCACTGATTTCCATATCGCGTTACATGAAGAGGCATATAAAAACATTTTTGAAAAAACAGAACGGAAAAACCGGGGATCAGCTCGCTGCGGAGCGCTATCAGAGATTCCGCGTGTTTTAAAAGGAAGGAGACCCGATATGAAGGTAAAGATCGTGGGCACCGGAAGTGCAGTCCCCGAAAAATGTGTGACGAACGATGATCTTAGTCAATGGATGGATACATCGGATGAGTGGATCAGAAGCCGGACGGGAATTGAGACCAGACATCTGGCTGTGAGAGAGACAACGACAGAAATGGCAGTGGAGGCGGCGAAGCGGGCACTTGCATCTGCCCATATGGACGCGGAGGAGCTGGATCTGATCATTGCGGCGACGATCACGCCGGACCGGCTGCTCCCGAACCTTGCCTGCGAGGTGCAGAGCGCACGCATTTTCTGCGATCGTCGAAGAGATCTGCGGGAATAAACTTTCCAGCGTATCC
>OGWR01003438.1_pt1 | contig 10159 bp, 7 predicted proteins | sample 1576061 | NCBI WGS metagenome assembly OGWR01 (sample SAMEA3541511, study PRJEB24748) | human gut metagenome | biome: human gut; feature: human-associated habitat; material: faeces | place: China | collected 2012 | reverse complement strand
ATTGCTCCGGTTCCTTTTTTGATATAGATGATTTCCATCTCATCGTGCCAGTGCATCGGCACATACCCGAAATCTAACGGAATTGAGCAGAGATATGTGATATAAGGAAATAAAGGATCGCCATGTGAAATTTTTTCCTGATAGTTTTCATATTCTAAAATATTCATGATGATAGGATTGTACCACTTTTTGAGTCAATATTACAAGAAAAAAGTGATTGCAGAAACTATAATAACATCATAAACAATGATTTTGCGAAAAAAAGCGAAATCAGGACAACAGGAACAAGCATAAACATTAAAATTGGGGAACATAATGAAAACAGCGCAGGGGCGCTGGAATGGAGGAAAAAATGAAATTACAGGAAATCGTATCAAACAGATGTGGCAAAGAAATTTCACAGTGCACAAATGAGGAACTTTACTATGCACTGCTTGAGATGACAAAAGGAATGGCTAAGGAAAAAGAAAGCAATCAGGGAAAACGTAAATTATATTACATTTCCGCTGAGTTCCTGATCGGTAAATTATTATCCAACAACCTGATCAACCTTGGTATTTACGAGGATGTGAAAAAACTTTTAGCAGATAACGGCAAGAGCCTTGCAGAGATCGAGGAGGTTGAGCCGGAGCCGTCATTAGGAAACGGCGGACTTGGACGTCTTGCAGCATGCTTCCTTGATTCTATCGCAAGCCTTGGTTTAAACGGTGACGGTGTTGGTTTAAATTACCATTACGGATTGTTCAAACAGGTTTTCAAAAACAACCTGCAGAATGAGACACCAAACCCATGGATTGAAAAAGAAAGCTGGCTGACAAAAACAGACGTTACTTACCCGATTCAGTTTGGCGGTTTTACGTTACAGTCCAGATTATATGATATCGATGTGATCGGTTATGAGAACCGTACCACAAAACTTCATCTGTTCGATGTTGAGACAGTGGATGAGAGTTTGGTTGGAGACGGCATCGATTTTGACAAAGAGGATATTGCAAAGAATTTAACATTATTCTTATATCCGGATGATTCCGATGATAAGGGAAGAATCCTTCGTGTTTACCAGCAGTATTTCATGGTCAGCAACGCAGCACGTCTGATCATCGATGAGACACTTGCAAGAGGCGGAGATCTTCACAAATTAAATGAATATGCAGTGATCCAGATCAACGATACACACCCAAGTATGGTAATTCCTGAGATGATCCGTCTGTTGATGGAGCGTGGAATCTTAATGGATGAAGCAATCGATATCGTATCTAAGACCTGTGCTTACACAAACCACACGATCTTAGCTGAAGCACTTGAAAAATGGCCGATCCATTTCTTAGAGAAAGCTGTTCCACAGTTACTGCCGATCATTTATGAGTTAAACAGCCGTGTGACAAAGAAATATGATGACAAATCCGTAGCAATCATTGATGATGAGAAACGTGTTCATATGGCACATATGGATATTCATTACGGATACAGTGTTAACGGTGTTGCTTACCTGCACACAGAGATCTTAAAGAATACAGAGTTAAATAACTTCTACAAGATTTATCCGGAGAAGTTCAATAATAAGACAAACGGTATCACATTCCGCCGCTGGTTATTACACTGCGATCCGGAGATGACCGAATTTATCACATCCTTAATCGGACCTGGATTTAAGAAAAACGCAGAAGAGTTAGAGAAACTCGGCGCATATGTAAATGACGAAGAAGTATTAAAGAAACTTCTTGCAGTAAAAGGTAGAAGAAAGACAGAGTTAAAGAATTATCTTGCAAAAACACAGGGGATCGAATTAGATGATAACTCTATCTACGATATCCAGATCAAGAGATTACATGAGTACAAGAGACAGCAGATGAATGCTCTTTATGTGATCCACAAATATTTCGAGATCAAAGCAGGAAAGAAACCGGCTCGTCCGATCACTGTTATTTTCGGTGCAAAAGCAGCTCCGGCATATATCATTGCAAAGGACATCATTCATCTGATCCTCTGCTTACAGGAACTGATCGCAAATGATCCGGAAGTCGCACCATACTTAAAAGTAGTGATGGTAGAAAACTACAACGTAACATTAGCTGAGAAACTGATCCCGGCAGCAGATATCCATGAGCAGATCTCTTTAGCTTCCAAAGAGGCAAGTGGAACATCCAACATGAAATTCATGTTAAACGGTGCAGTAGCGATCGGTACTATGGACGGTGCAAACGTTGAGATGCATCAGTTCGTTGGGGACGATAACATTTACATCTTCGGTGAGACTTCTGAGCAGGTGATCGAGCACTATGCAAAAGCAGATTATGTTTCCAGAAGCTACTATGACAATGATGAGAACATCAGACGTGCGATCGACTTCATCGTAAGTGATGAGATGATGGCAGTCGGATGCAGAGAAAACTTAGAGCGTCTCTACAATGAATTATTAAACAAAGACTGGTTCATGACATTACCGGATTTCGAGGAATATGTTGCTGCAAAAGAGCGCATCTTTGCAGATTACGAAGACCGTATGGCATGGGCGAAAAAAATGCTCGTAAACATGAGCCAGGCAGGTTTCTTCTCATCTGACAGAACCATTGCACAGTACAACGAAGACATCTGGCATCTGTAAAATATAGCATCAGTAAAATTAGGGGAGTATATGATCTATATACAAAGTGGCGTGCGCCGTATGTAAAGTGCGGTGTGCGCCTCTTTTTTGTGTGTTGTAAAATCTGCCAACAACACATATAATGGGAGTAGGCAGTGAAACAGTGCCAGATACTGCGGAAGGAGAAAACTATGCACAGTAACGCTGGCAGGGGAATGAAGGAATCTGTTTTATAAATTGCTTGGAATATTTGGGCGTATGATTTATAATGTGCATAAAGCAATGAGCAGTGTCAGGAGGAAAAAATATCAAATGCAGTGCTTGCACGATGTATTTGATATTTTTGATGACTGATAGGGCGAATGCCCGTGAGCCCATGAAATCTTTGATTTCATGGGCGTGCACTGTGGACAAAATTAACAGAGGACTTAATTTCATGAATAAAAATAAATTTACATATATCACAGCGCTTACCCTGTTAAGCTTTACACTTATGACAGGCTGTACCAATGAGCGCAAAGAAAACCAGACTGCTTACCGTCAGATTGGAATCAATGCAATGGAAAGCGGCGATTACGCAGGAGCCGTGGATGCGTTTAACAGTGCTCTGGGACAGTGCATTGGGAAAATCACAGAGAACGAATTAGATATCTGCTACTATAAGGCAGCGGCACAGTATGCCGGTGGTGATCCGGCAGGGGCAGTGGACACTTACACAGCGATCATTGATTATGACAAAAAGGCGGCAGACGCTTATTATCTGCGCGGCTGTGTTTATCTGAAACAGGGGAATACCGAGGGTGCCGTTTCGGATTTTGATGAGGCAGTAAAAAATAACAGCAGCGATTACGAACTTTATGTCAACATTTACGAGAATCTTTCTGCTTATGATATGACGGAAAAAGGGGAAGAATACTTAAATAAAGCATTTGATATCAAAGGCAACAGTGCCGAGGATTATGCATGGCGCGGAAGAATTTACTATGATCTTGGACAGTACGATAATGCCCAGACAGAGTTGAAGTCGGCTTTAGATAAGGAGAGCGTCATCGCAAATCTTTACATTGCGCAGGTGTATGAGGCGCAGGGCGATTCCGAAAACGCAGAGACCTATTATCAGAATTATGTAAACTCAGGAAGCGCAGATTCCCAGGCGATGAATGCACTCGGGGAAATTGAGATGGCAAAAGGAAACTATTCCGGTGCACTCACCTATTTAGAGCAGGGTATTGCTATGGAAAATGTGACAAACAGAAGAGAACTGATGCAGAATCTCATCATTTGTTATGAATATACATCCGATTTTAATTCTGCATGGAACGTGGTACAGGAGTATGTACAGGTTTATCCGGATGATGCGAGTGCGCAGCGTGAATATATTTTCCTGAAAAACCGTATGGAACAGACAGCGCCTGTGGAGAATACAGAGGAAGCCGTGACAGAGGATACGCAGACAGTGGAAGATACACAGACACCGGAAGAGGCGCAGACACCAGAAGAGGCGCAGACACCGGCACAATAAAAGAGACCACAGGAAACAATAACGGAGAATAGAATGGCAGAAGCATTTAAAATAGAAGAGATAGAAGAAAAAGTAATTCTTGTAGGCGTGAGTGAGCAGGATGGAGATGACGCAGAGGATTCTGTTGCAGAACTTGCGGAACTGGTGAAAACAGCAGGAGCAACTGTAGTCGGAACCATGATCCAGAAGCGGGAGCTCATTCATCCGGGGACTTATATCGGTTCTGGAAAGGTGGCGGAGTTAAAGCTGCTTGTGGAGGAACTGGGCGCAACCGGCATTGTGTGTGATGATGAACTTTCACCGGCGCAGCTCCGCAATCTGGAAGATATGCTGGATACTAAAGTGATGGATCGCACACTGATCATTCTGGATATTTTTGCGGCAAGAGCAACTACCAGCGAGGGAAAGATCCAGGTGGAACTGGCACAGTTAAAGTACCGTCTGAGCAGGCTGACCGGACTTGGACGTTCCATGTCAAGACTTGGAGGCGGAATCGGTACAAGAGGTCCGGGTGAGAAAAAGCTGGAAATTGACAGACGTCTTATCAAAGACCGGATCGCACAGCTGAACCGGGAATTGAAAGAAGTACGGCAGCACCGTGATATCACCCGTGCACAGCGGGAAAAAAATCAGATGCCGGTGGCTGCAATCGTGGGATACACAAATGCAGGAAAATCAACACTTATCAATACACTGACCAATGCCGGAGTTCTGGAGGAGGACAAGCTGTTTGCAACGCTTGATCCTACCACAAGAGTGCTGGAACTGTCGGGACGGCAGCAGATATTGGTGACAGATACCGTCGGATTTATCCGCAAACTGCCGCATCATCTGATCGAGGCATTTAAAAGCACGCTGGAGGAGGCAAAATACGCAGACTATATTTTACATGTGGTAGATGCTTCCAATCCGCAGCACGAGAAGCAGATGCTGATCGTATATGAGACACTGGCAAATCTGGATGTGAAGGACAAGACGGTGATCACGCTGTTCAACAAGCAGGATGCAAGGATGGACAGCGAGCCGCTGCATGATTTTAAAGCAGACCATACGCTGCCGATCTCAGCGAAAAATGGAACCGGGTTAGAGGAATTAAAGAATCTTTTATCCGAGCTCCTGCGTGAAAATAAAGTCATCGTGGAGCGGACAGTGCCGTATGCAAATGCAGGCGTGATCCAGCTTGTCCGCAAATCCGGTGAACTGTTGGAAGAAGAATACCGTGAGGATGGAATCTATATCCGTGCTTACGTGCCAATGGAAATTTATGCAAAATTATAAAAATGACAAATGTAGTTTATCTGGGAAGAAAGGAACAATAAAAATGATATTATTGATTAAAAACGGACATGTCATCAATCCGGCGACAGAGACAGACGAAGTGGCAGACATTCTCGCCGAGGATGGAAAAGTCGTAAAAATGGAAAAAAACATCAAGGATAAGGCAGACTATGTGATCGACGCAAAAGGCTGCTATGTCATGCCGGGATTTATTGATATGCATGTGCATTTAAGGGATCCGGGGCAGGAGCAGAAAGAGACGATCGAGACAGGCTGCAATGCGGCGGCACACGGCGGATACACAACCATCCTTGCAATGCCGAACACAAAGCCGGTGGTAGATAATCCGGATGTTGTAAAATACGTGCAAAACAAGGCAAAAACAGTTGGTGTCGTGAATGTTTTACAGGTGGGAGCCATCACAAAAGGACAACAGGGAAAAGAATTAGCAGATATCCGGGGCATGTACGAAGCGGGAATTCCGGCGATCAGTGAAGATGGCAGATCCGTTATGAATTCCGAACTTTACCGGGAGGCGATGGAGATCGCAGCAGAACTTGATATCCCGGTACTTGCCCACTGTGAGGACATTAACCTTGTAAATGGCGGCGTTATGAATGAGGATGCGCATTCCAAAGAGCTTGGTTTAAGAGGAATCACCAATTCGGTAGAAGATATCATTGTGGCAAGAGATATCATGTTAAGTGGGGACACCGGAGCAAAATTACATTTGTGTCACTGTTCAACAAGAGATTCTGTAAAAATGGTACGGTATGCAAAAATGGAGCAAATGAAAGTAACAGCAGAGGTATGCCCGCATCATTTCACACTGACCTCGGATGATATCCATAAAATCGAGCCGTCCATCGATCAGGAGAAAAAACTTGCGATCGATGCAGATGCGGATACAAACTTTAAAATGAATCCGCCGCTTCGTTCCAGAGAAGACGTGCAGGCATTAAAAGAAGGACTGCGTGACAATATTATGGATGTGATTTCCACAGACCATGCACCGCATACATTTGAGGAGAAAAATACATCCATGAAAAAAGCGCCATTTGGGATCGTCGGACTTGAGACAGCCGCATGCCTCACTTACACGGAACTTGTTTTGCAGGGCTACCTTACACCGATGCAGATGGCAGAGAAGATGAGTTATAACCCGGCAAAGATTGTTGGAATTGACAAGGGCGATATCCAGCCGGGCAAAATTGCAGACATCGTGATCTTTGATCCGGAAAAAACATATAAGATCGATAAAACAAAATTTGCAAGCAAGGGACGCAACACACCGTTTGACGGAAGAGAAGTAACCGGAAAAGTGATGGCAACGATTGTGGACGGACGTGTGGTTTACGAGGCAGAAGCATAGGAATATACCATATTAAGGGCTGCAGAGACAGATATTTAAGAATTCAAAGCAGCTGAGAGAGTGAAAAAGCGAGGAAGTACAAAGATGGCAGAGAAATTTGAGGAGACAGCGATCATCATCCGTCAGGAAGAAATCGCAGATGATATTTACAGTATGTGGCTGCACACCGACCGGATCGCAGCACATGCGAAAGCAGGACAGTTCGTTTCGGTTTATTGTAACGATGGAAGCAGACTGCTTCCAAGACCGATCAGTATTTGTGAGATCGATAAAAAGGATGGTGCGATCCGTCTGGTGTATCGTGTAGCAGGGAAAGGAACAGCAGAATTTTCCGGTATGCATACAGGCGCACAGCTTCGCATTGTAGGCCCGCTTGGAAATGGATTCCCGAAGAAAGAGAAAAAAGCTTTTTTGATCGGAGGCGGAATAGGAATACCTCCAATGTTACAGCTTGCAAAAGAGTTAAACTGTGAGAAACAGATTGTGTTAGGATTCCGCGATGAGCTGTTTTTGATGGATGAGTTTAAAAAGCAGGGCAAAGTTTACGTGGCAACCGAGGATGGAAGCGCAGGAACTGAGGGAAATGTTTTGGATGCGATCCGTGAAAATGGACTGGACGCAGAGATTATTTATGCCTGCGGACCAATGCCAATGCTCCGTGCCTTAAAAGAATATGCAGAGAAAAATCACATCGAGTGCTGGATCTCCATGGAGGAGCGTATGGCATGCGGTATTGGTGCGTGCCTTGCCTGTGTATGTCAGTCAAAAGAAAAAGACGCACACAGCAACGTGAAGAACAAACGAATCTGTAAAGAAGGACCTGTATTCCGTGCAGAGGAGGTAGAATTCTAATGAACATGAAAGTAGATTTATGTGGAGTAACCTTAAACAATCCTGTCATGACTGCTTCCGGTACATTTGGTTCCGGCGCAGAGTACGCAGAGTTTGTGGATCTGAATAAATTGGGAGCTGTTGTGACAAAGGGTGTTGCAAATGTTCCATGGCCGGGAAATCCGACACCGCGTGTTGCAGAAGTATATGGCGGTATGTTAAATGCAGTCGGACTTCAGAACCCTGGAATCGATCTTTTTGTGGAGCGCGACATTCCTTTTTTAAAACAGTTTGATACAAAAATCATGGTGAATGTATGTGGACATTCCACAGAGGAATATATTGAAGTAGTGGAACGGTTGAGAGACCAGCCGGTAGACCTTTTAGAGATCAACATTTCCTGCCCGAATGTCAAAGAGGGTGGAATTGCATTTGGTCAGGATCCAAAAGCAGTGGAAGCTATCACAAAGGAAATGAAAAAACATGCTGCACAGCCGGTCATCATGAAGCTTTCCCCGAATGTGACAGATATTACAGAGATGGCGAGGGCGGCAGAGGCAGGAGGCGCAGACGGACTGTCACTGATCAATACCATCACAGGCATGAAGATTGATATTAACCGCCAGAAGTTTGTGCTTGCCAATAAGACAGGCGGCATGTCAGGTCCGGCCATTCACCCTGTCGCTGTCCGCATGGTTTATCAGACTGCCCAGGCAGTCAGACTTCCAATCGTCGGAATGGGAGGAATCATGAATGCAGAGGATGCGATTGAAATGATCCTTGCCGGAGCTACCGCAGTATCTGTAGGTACCGCAAATTTCACGAATCCGCATGTGACAGAGGAGATCGTCGCAGGAATCAGGGATTATATGGAACGTTATCAGGTTGCAGACATCAGGGATCTGGTTGGCGCAGTGCATGAATAAGAGAGAAATATTACAAAAAGCCGGGATTATGTCCCGGTTTTTTTGTTAGGGCAGCAACCGTTCATCAGAGCGAGATTCGCAGAGCGTATCTCGTCTCTGTTGCTCTGAAAGTAATGAGGTACAGTGCCTGGGTAATAATTAAGATTTGAAATGCTGTATACCCAAAATAAATGAAAATATAGTGATGAAAAGAATCGATTGGGTAACATGGTAAAAAATAATGCAAATTACCCACTAAAAAGAGAAAACTGTGGGTAATTTTGTTATGTAAAAAAGATTGTTACCCAAATGGCATGTTTTTTCGATAAATAAAAGCAGTATTTGGGTAAAAAAAGGTGTTTAATAAACACTTTACCCAAATAATAGAGGAAAACATTGTAAGAACTAAAATTTTACAGGCAAGTATCGATAAAACAGAAGTTACTATAATTATGAAAAAATTATAAAGTTGTAGAAACATATAGACAACAGCAGGATTTTCAAGTATTATATCAAAAAATATTCTTATTATTATCTAGAACATACTTATAATTTGCAAATCCATTAAAATCTGCTTTGCAGATGGGGTTGTTCATTTTTGAATCGTTCTTTTCAGTCTGAACAGACTTGTAGAGTAGTTATCATAGAACATTCGTTACAAATTATCCAAAAAATATTTCAATTAGGAGGGGGAAAATTGATTTATGACCAGATAAAAAGAGAAGTTGATATTTTATCAAGAAAATATGATAAATTACAGCAGCAGTTATTGAAAATGCCAGAAGGGGAATTACTCTGTGCAAAAAATGGAGATTATACAAAATGGTATTTGCACAATGATAAAACACTATCCTATATCTCAAAAAGGGAAAATAAACTGGCAGAAAAACTTGCACTGAAAAAGTATTATGAATATCAGATGCAGGAGTTGGAAAAACAAATACATATTCTGGAGAAATGTGCAGCAGCATTGAAGAAGGTAAACATGAAATCTGAATATCTTTTGCGTGAAGAATCGCAATATTGGAAATTGCTGAAGATACATTTTGAAAAATATGAAAAAGAGAAAATATCATGGATGAACGGACAATATAAATGCAATCCATCTCATCCGGAAAATCTGATTCATAAAACAATGCAGGGACATTTGGTGAGATCAAAATCAGAAGTGATCATTGCAAACACCTTATATATGAATCAAATACCATACAGGTATGAGAATCAGCTTGAGGTAAAAGGAGTCATCCTATATCCGGATTTTACAATTCTTCACCCAAAAACAAACAATCTGTGTTATTGGGAACATTTTGGAATGATGGAAAATGAAACTTATCGTGAGAATGCTTACAATAAATTAAAATTGTACGGTCAGAATGGAATCATTCCATCTATAAATCTTATCACTACATTTGAAACAAAATCTCATCCAATAGATTCAGGAAAAATCCAGCAAATTGTAAAAGAAAAATTTGTTTTGTAGAGACCGCAGACTCATTTTAAGTTTTGGTTTTGCAAAAAGAGTATGTTCACTACTGAATCACTTTCCTGCGCAGCAAAACAGCAAGTGTGAACAGTAACAAAATATCAAATAATAATGGGACAAAAACATAGCTTGAGTGAAAAAGTAAATTCCGCACGTAAACTTAAATTCCATACGGAAGACTAAA
>OGWR01003437.1_pt1 | contig 10159 bp, 10 predicted proteins | sample 1576061 | NCBI WGS metagenome assembly OGWR01 (sample SAMEA3541511, study PRJEB24748) | human gut metagenome | biome: human gut; feature: human-associated habitat; material: faeces | place: China | collected 2012 | reverse complement strand
GTAAATACTCCGATAGCACAGGGTTTGTTAGGAAAAAAAGTGTACCTTGATGAGCGATATAGAGAAAGGAAACTCTCCGTGTGCTTATTATTATCAGAAACCGGATAAGAGTGATTTGGGGACATGGCGCTTGCCTAATGAGGCTGAACTGATGATAATGGCCGGCAGTTTGTTTGACTGGGATGACCGGGAGAAACCTAAAGTCTATGACTTTGGTGGAAATTTATCTTCTTTGAATATGAAAGATGGACAGGTAATCCATTCTCGGACAGGATATCCGATACCTCGCCCGAGTCCATGTCGCCGATGTTGAGCGCGGCGACCGCCGTGCGCTCATGGTCAAAATCGCCGTAGAGCGCCACACCCGGAATTTTCTTGACGCCCGCGACAAAGCGGCGCAGCAGCGCCATTTCATGCGCGTGGATGGCCTCAACGCCGGTCTCCTGCAAAAAGTCGAGCGCGGCGTTCAGCCCCGCGATACCGTGGCCGTTGAGCGTGCCCGCCTCTAGCCGCGCCGGCATCTGCTCGGGCTGCTCGTGGAGATAGGTCTGCACGCCCGTGCCGCCGACCTTCCAGGGGTTGATGTCCACACCCTCGCGCACGCACAGTCCGCCCGTGCCCTGCGGGCCCATCAGCGATTTGTGCCCCGTGAAGCACAGCACGTCGATGTGCATTTGCTCCATGTCGATGGGCAGCACGCCAGCGCTCTGCGAAGCGTCCACAATGAACAAAAGGTCGTGTTCGTGCGCAAATGCGCCGATGCACGCCAGATCCAGCGTGTTGCCCGTCAGGTTCGAGGCATGCGTGCAGACGACGGCGCGGGTATCGGGACGCAGCAGCCGTTCAAAATCGGCGTAGTCGATGTTCCCCTGCCGGTCTGCGGGAACAAAGCTCAACTTGACATTGTTTTCCCGTTCCAGCCGGTAAAGCGGTCGCAGGACAGAGTTGTGCTCAAGGTCGGTCGAGATCACATGCTCGCCCGCGTGGATGCAGCCATGGATGGCGATGTTCAGCGCCTCGGTCGAGTTACAGGTAAACGCCACGTGGTCAGGCCGCTTGCAGCCAAAGAGCGCGGCGAGCTTGCAGCGCGTGTCGTAGATCACGCGCGAGGCGGCAAGCGCCTCCTCGTGCGTGCCGCGCGCGCTGTTGCCAAAGCTCCCCATCGCCGCGACCACCGCGTCGATGACCTGCGGCGGCTTTCGCAGCGTGGTCGCCGCGTTGTCAAGATAGATCATCTTACGGACGGACGACGCGGTCCGCGCCGCTCATCTTTTCGACGATGACGTACATGTTCGTCACCTCGCCGACGGCGAGCTTTTCCTTGAGGTCGTAGAAGTTGAGGCACGTGCCGCAGCTCATGATCTCCACGCCGCGCGCGGCCATGCCCTTGAGGTCTTCGAGAGACTCCGAGCCCTCGCACGTCAGCTTCACGCCGCCGTTGTAGCAGAGGATGGTGTCGGGCAGGGTCTCCTGCTGGCTCAGGGCGAAGACGAACGCCTTCATCAGCGCGCCGCCGAGCTCGTCATTGCCGCTGCCCATCTTGTCAGACGACAGCACCACGACCGTCCTCGGCTTGCCGCAGGTGTAGCACTCGCCGCTCTGCTCCTCCACCTTGGCGTTTTCCCCCACGGTGATGGTCACGCGGTACTCGTTTTCGCCGAGCTTTTCGGTTTTGGACGTGCAGCCCTTGCTTGCGGCCAGCTTGCCGAGGTTCTGCACCGCAGTCTCGTTGTCGACCAGCGTTTCGACCGTTCCGGCGCCGCCGAGCTCCTGCATCGCCTTCTGCGTCTTCACAACAGGGATGGGGCAGGCGTCGCCCATGGCATTGACTTTGATCGTCATTTCTATCGCTCCTTATCACAGGGTTTGCACCCGTTATTTCTTTCTAACTATAACAGATTCCGCGCGAAGTGACACAACTTTTTTCTCCCGCCGCGAATTTTTTTCATGGTTTTTCCCGTTTTACCGTGCTGTTATCATTGATTTTTTCGATGGCAGTCTCCGCCTTGCGCCGTTTGCAGCAAATTGATAAAATGAGAAAAAGTTTGTATCTTTCTGCGCATTCCGCGCTCTAACAGGCAGAAAGAAGCGGAAAGGAGGCCCTGCATGGACGAATTTGACGAGATCTGCCGGCGCTGCACACCCGTTGTCTACCGCTTCCTGCTCTCGCTCTGCAAGGACGCTTCCCTCGCCGACGAGCTAACGGCGGAGACGTTCTATCAGGCGTATCTGCACATCGACACATTTCGCGGCAACTGCCGCGTCGAATCATGGCTCTGCCAGATCGCCAAAAATGCCCTCACAAAAGAGCTCCGCCGACAAAGGCGCGCCGTCCCCTTCGAGGAAACGCACGAGCTCGCCGCGCCGGACGACATTTTTGAGCTGCTGGCCGACAAAGAACAGGCCATGCGCATCCACGCCTCCCTGCACCGGCTCAAAGAGCCGTACCGCGAGGTCTTCACGCTGCGCGTGCTCGGCGAGCTGCACTTTCGCGACATTGCCGACCTGTTCGGCAAATCCGAGTCCTGGGCAAAGGTCACATTTTACCGCGCCAAGGACAAGCTGATCGAAGATATGGAGGAACACCATGAACATTGACTGCCGTGTCATCGGCGACCTGCTGCCGCTCTACGCCGACGAAAGCTGCTCGGACGCGAGCCGCGCTCTCGTGGACGATCATCTCAAAACCTGCCCCCGCTGCCGCGAAACGCTCGCGCGGATGAAAAGCGAGCAGTTTCTCCCCGCCGCGCAAGTCATCGACCCGCCCGCCGTCGCCGACTATGCGCAAAAGGTCAAGCACCGTCGCCAGAAGCGCGGCACCTGCCTGACCGTCGGCGTCATCGCCCTGATCGTATTGCTCTCGCTCGCCGCCGCTGCGTGGATGAACCTTGTGCGGGCACAGCACCCCTACATCCCCGTGGTTGAGGAGAGCGTCTGCAACCTTGCCGCCGGAGAGGTACAAACCTTTGCCGACAGCTGCGACGGCCGCCGTCTTTTTACGAACAGCACGCGCATCACCGTCACCTTCCGCGCGGATACGCCGCAGAACGGCACGATCACGCTCTGGAACATCACCGATGTCACAAATCCCTACCCGGCCATGTTCTACGAGGTCGACGGACGCACCGCGCGCTGCGAATTCACGAATCTTTCCTCCGCCGAGCGCTATTTTGTCCTCTGCGACGGTCTTTCCGGCGACGTGACTCTCTCCGACGGACGCCCGACGGACCTTTGGGAGAGCTTTCTCGATCTGCTCCACACCCTCTTCCCGCGCTGACGGCGAAAACACGGCGGAGTTGACAAAGGCGTTTCGCTTCTCTACAATAAAAGCAGTTTTTCAAGGAGGAGGTGCGCGCCATGAACGACAAGCTGCGTCTCACGCAGATGACAAAGGCGGCGGGTTGAGCCGCCAAGCTGGGGCCGGGTGCCCTGACAGAAATTCTTGCTGACTTGCCGAATGTGTCGAATCCCGCGCTTTTAGTCGGCTACGACAGCAGCGACGACGCCGCCGTGTACCGCGTCTCCGACGAGGTCGCCGTCATCGAGACGGTCGACTTCTTCACCCCCATCGTGGACGACCCGTACCTCTTCGGTCAGATCGCCGCGGCGAACGCGCTGAGCGACGTGTACGCCATGGGCGGCGAGCCGAAACTCGCAATGAACCTCCTGTGTGTGCCGAACTGTCTGCCGAAAGAGGATATCCGCGCCATTCTGGAGGGTGGACATGCCAAAGCCGTCGAGGCCGGATGCGTCATCGCGGGCGGCCACACCATTCAGGATAACGAACCAAAGTACGGCCTGTGCGTCACGGGATTCGTCCATCCCGACCGCATCCTCAAAAATGTCGGCGCGCAGCCGGGCGATGTGCTGGTGCTCACCAAGCCGCTCGGCAGCGGCGTGCTCACGACCGCCATCAAAGCAGACCTCATCTCCCCCGCCGCGTGCGACGCGGTTTATGCCCACATGGCGACGCTCAACAAAAAGGCGGGCAATGCCGTGCGAAGCGCCAAAAATGTCCACGCCTGCACCGACGTGACGGGCTTCGGCCTGCTCGGTCATAGCTATGAGATGGCGAGTGGCAGCGGCGTTACCATCCGCCTGCACGGCGCAACGCTCCCCCTGATGGACGAGGCGCGCGATATGGCTGAGATGGGCATCATCCCCGCGGGCGCTTACCGCAACATGGACTATGTGAAGCCGCATCTCACGGTGCTGCCCACGGCGCAGCAGGTCTTCCTCGACCTCGCCGCCGACCCGCAGACCTCGGGCGGCCTTCTCGTCGCGCTCCCACGCGAGGACGCAGAGCCGCTTCTTCGCGAGCTTCAGACCTTCGCCCCCTGGAGCGCCATCGTCGGCGAAGTGAGCGAGCTGCGCGCCACCGCGCTGGAATTCGACTGATCCAAACGGAACGCAAGCAAAAAAGGAGCTGAATGCCAAGGCATTCAGCTCCTTTTTTTATATTCGCACCTCATTTCGCGTCCGCAGACGCAAAACATTTTCTAATCCGTATTTACTGACGACATGTGCGTCAGTAAATACACTTTGCACGGAGTGAGTGTCGAGCCAAGGGCGAGGCACAGAACGCAGTGAATCTTTTACACAAACAAGTGACTTATGTCACTTGTTTGTGTAAGTCACGTGCAGTAGCTCATGGCACCGCTCTTCCCCGTATTCCGCCATCATCTGGGCGACCACGGGGTTTCGCTCCGCGCGCTTAAACATTGCCGCGTTGTCGGAAAGGTGCAGGCCGTCGCCGCGCTTTTCCTTGCTCTTCTTGAGGCCGTAGGGCTGGCCCGCACCGCCGACGCAGCCGCCCTGGCAGGTCATCACCTCGATAAGGTGATAGAACTTCTTGCCCTCGTCGATTTCCTTTAAGAGCTTTTTTGCGTTGGCAAGGCCGTTGACGACCGCGAGCTTGAGCTCGGTGTCGCCGATCGTCACGCTCGCCTCCTTGATCGGCGCGTCACCGCGCAGGCCGAGGATGCTGATCTCGCGCAGGGTGTTTTTGCTCTTATCCGGCAGGCAGTGGCGCACAACCGCTTCAGCCACACCGCCGCTCGTGCCGTAGATGACCGCCGCACCGGAGCCGAGGCCGAACGGCAGGTCGGGGGACTCAAGCTCCAGCTCGCCGAGCTGGATGCCCGTCTCCTGCATCATGTCGATCACCTCGCGCGTGGTGAGCACAAGGTCGACATCGGGTCGACCGTCGTGGATGAACTCGGGGCGCGCGGCCTCCATCTTCTTCGCCGTGCAGGGCATGATGGCGATGTGATAGGTCGTGCGGCCGTCGGCGGCATCCTTCGCGGCATACTTGTCGCGGAAGATCGCGCCGACCATCTCCATCGGCGACTTGCAGGTCGAAATGTTCTTCAAATACTTGGGGTTCTCGTTTTCGAGATACTTCACCCACGCCGGGCAGCAGGAGGTGAACATCGGGAACGGGCCGCCGTTTTTCAGGCGCTCGAGGAATTCTTCGGATTCGGCGATCGTCGTAAAGTCCGCGCCGAACGTCGTGTCGTACACCTCGTCCACGCCCATGAGCTTGAGCGCCGTGACGAGCTTGTCGAGCACGTTTTCGCCCGCGGGAAAGCCGAACGCCTCGCCCACGGCCACGCGCACGGCGGGCGCGATCTGGATGACAACGCGCTTGCTGGGATCGTGGATGGCGCGCCACGCCTCGCCGATCTGGTTTTTCACCGTGATGGCGCCGGTAGTGCACACCGCCGCGCACTGGCCGCAGCTCACGCACTTCGTCTCGGCGAGCTTGCGGTCAAAGGCGGGCATGACCTGCAAATTGCTGCCGCGATAGGCAAAGTTCAAAATGCCCATACCCTGCATCTCCTCGCACACGCGCACACAGTCGCCGCAGAGGATGCACTTGTTCGGGTCGCGCAGCACCGCGGGCGACGAGCTGTCGATCTCGTAGTGCTCGCGCGTATCGGGGAAGCGAATTCTGCGCACACCGAACTGCTGGGCTAGCTCCTGTAAGCGGCAGTGGCCGCTCTTTTCGCAGGTGGTGCAGTTGCAGTTGTGCGAGGCAAGCAGCAACTCCAGAATGACGCGCCGGTGCTTGAGAAGCCGCGCGCTGTTCGTGCTGATGCGCATGCCGTCGCGCGGCTCCATCGAGCAGCTCGCGTCGATCTTGCCGGTCTTTTCATCCTCCACCACGCACATGCGGCACGCGCCGTAAACGGAGAGGTCGGAGTAATAGCAGAACGTCGGCATTTCAATACCGGCCTTACGGATGACGGAGAGCACGTTCTTTTCCCCATCGAAGTTGACGCGCTGACCGTCAACGATCATCATACCTTTTGCCATGTCTCAGTCCTCCTCTTCAATGGCGTCGATCGCGCCGAACGGACACGCGCCCCAGCATGCGCCGCAGTGGATGCACTTATCGTTGTCGATCGTATGCGGCATGCGGATCTCACCGGAGATGGCCTCCATCGGGCAGTTGCGCTTGCACTTGCCGCAGCCCTTGCACAGCTCGGGCTTGATGACAAGGCGGCGCTTGCGGCCGTTGCAGATCGGGCAGTGGTGGTCGACCACATGGCGCAGATAGTCCTGGCGGAAGTGGCGCAGCGTGCTCTGTACGGGCTTGCACGCGCTCTGGCCGAGGCCGCACAGCGCCGTTTCCGAAATGGTCTTGGAGAGCTCCTGCAAAAGGTCAAGGTCCTCAAGGCTTCCTTCGTTTGCGATGATGCGGTCCAAAATCTCCAGCATGCGCTTCGTACCCTCACGGCAGGGAACGCATTTGCCGCAGCTTTCGTTCTGCGTAAAGCGCATGAAAAAGCGCGCGGTCTCGACCATGCAGGTGTCCTCATCCATGACGACGAGGCCGCCCGAGCCGATCATGGCACCGATGCTCTTGAGCGAGTCGAAGTCGAGCGGCAGGTCAAGATGCTCGTCGCTCGCCGTGGTCGCACCGCCGGAGGGGCCGCCGATCTGCACGGCCTTGAACTTTTTGCCGTTTGGGATGCCGCCGCCGATGTCGAAAACGACCTCGCGGATGGTCGTGCCCATCGGCACCTCGATAAGGCCCGTGTTGACCACGTTGCCTGTCAGGGCGAAGGCCTTCGTGCCGGGGCTCTTCTCCGTGCCGATGCTATGGTACCACTCCACGCCGTTTTTGATGATGAGCGGGACGTTGGCAAACGTCTCCACGTTGTTGAGCACCGTGGGCTCTGCCCACAGGCCATGCTCGATGGTGCGCGGAGGTTTGACGCGCGGCATGCCGCGGTTACCCTCGATCGACGCGGTCAGGGCGCTGCCCTCACCGCAGACGAACGCGCCCGCACCCTTGTTGACGTGGATGCGGAAATTGAAATCGCTGCCAAGGATGTTCGTTCCGAGAAGCCCCATCTCCTCGGCGCGAGCGATGGCCGTTTTCAGGCGGTTCACTGCCAGTGGATACTCCGCGCGCACATAGATATAGCCCTCGTCGCTGCCGACGGCGAGACCCGCGATCATCATGCCCTCGAGCACGCTGTGGGGGTTGCCCTCCATCACGCTGCGGTCCATGAACGCGCCGGGGTCGCCCTCGTCGCCGTTGCAGACGATGTATTTTTTCGCGCTCTTCTGTTTGCGCGCGCCATCCCACTTGCGTCCGGCGGGGAATCCGCCGCCGCCGCGGCCGCGCAGGCCGGAATCGAGAATATTGCGGCAGATCTGCTCGTCCGTCATCTCGAACAGCGCCTTTTCAAACGCGCTGTAGCCGCCCTTGGCGATATACTCCTCGATGCCCTCGGCGTCCGACGTGCCGCAGTTTTCCAGCACCACACGGTGCTGCTTTTTATAGAACGGGATATCCTCCTGCTTCGGGTACGCTGTACCGTCGAGATGGTAGACCAAACGGTCGATGACCTCGCCGCCGAGTACGGTCTTCTCTAAGATCTCGTGGCAGTCCTCGGGCTTGACGTGAATGTACATCACACCCATCGGCTCGATGTGCACGAGCGGGCCCATCTCGCAAAAGCCGTGGCAGCCGCTCATTTTGACGTGCAGGCTCTTTTCCTCGTCCGAGTCGTGCTTTAAGCCGACGTAGACCTTCAGCCCGCGCGCCTCGCACTCAGATCTGAAATTGTCGTAAATTTTCATTGCGCCGCCGGCGATGCAACCCGTGCCCGCGCAGATGAGGATGGACGGCACCTCGCGGCTCTGCGCGAGGTCGTGCTCCGCTCTTGTGCGCAGGACGCGGAATTCTTCTCTTGTCAGCTTGCTCACGCTCGCACCTCCTCTTTGCGGATGGACTCAAGCAGCTCGATGGCGCGCTCGGGGTCCATCTTGGCATGCACCTCGCCGTCCACGGTCATGACCGGCGCCAAACCGCAGGCACCGAGACACGCGACCGTTTCGAGCGTGAAGAGGCCGTCGTCCGAGGTCTTTTTCTTTCCGTGCAGACCCAGATACTCATAGATCGCATCGTAGATCGGCCCGGACTTCCGCACGTGGCACGCCGTGCCCGCGCAGACCTTGACAATGTGCTTCCCCTTGGCTTCGAGCGAGAAGTTCTCGTAGAACGTCGCCACACTGTACACCTTCGACACGCTTAATCCGAGCGTGTCAGCGATAAGCGTCAGGTTTGCTTCGCTTAAATAGTTGTACTCCGCCTGAACATCCTGCAAAATCGCGATGAGATTCGATGGGTCATTCTCATGCGAGGCAAGAATGCTCAGGATCTTTTCTGTGTCAGGTTTCATGGTTGCCCTCCTATCTAATCCTGACGGCGATTATACCGTATCTTTTAAGGCATTTTCAACAAATTACTTCAAAATCATCGATTGATTATCTATATAAGCTTCATAAATTTATGCCCATCAATAAATCCAGAACAACCCGTATCTCTGTGCGGTTTATAAAAAATGACTTCCGTTCAGGTTTTCCCTGAACGGAAGTCATTTTTCTCACTTTATTGAACGCTACTTATTGCGCGCCGTGCGGCATGCGTTCTTTGACCGCCTTACCGGTCGGCGTTGGCGTACATCCTGACGAAGTGGGCGAACTTCGGGAAGAGGATATGGAGTGGATGAGAGAACAGTTTCAGAAGCCGAAAGTCGTTGCAGTAGGAGAGATCGGGCTTGACTACTACTGGGATAAGGAAGGCCATGACCTTCAGAAAAAATGGTTTCTGCGACAGCTAGAGCTGGCAAAGGAGCTGAAAAAGCCAGTGATCATTCATAGCCGGGAGGCGGCAGCGGACACCATGGAACTTCTGAAGGCAAACTATCATGGAGAGATGCCCATGGTCATGCACTGTTATTCTTATTCGACGGAGATGGCAAGAGAATACCGGAAGATGGGACTTTATCTGGGAATTGGCGGCGTGCTGACCTTCAAGAATGCGAAGAATCTGAAGGAGACGGTGTTGGAGTCGCCTATGGAATATCTGCTTCTGGAGACAGACTGCCCGTATCTGGCACCGGTACCTAACCGGGGAAAGCGCAATGATTCGGGAATGCTGAAGTTTGTGGTGCAGGAGCTGGCAGTGTTAAAAGGGATCACACCGGAAGAAGTGATTCGTATCACAGAGGAGAATGCCAGAAGATTTTATGGAATACAGTAGAAGGAGAAAATGTCAATGAACAGACCGGAGCCAACCCTTGGAAATATACCATAGAAATATTGCAGAAATACAAATTTGTGTTTCAGAAAAAATTCGGACAGAACTTTCTGATTGATGAACATGTACTGGAGAAGATCATTCAGGCGGCAGGTGTCGGACCGGATGATTTTGTTGTGGAGATCGGACCGGGTATCGGAACTATGACCCAGTATCTGGCACATGCGGCCAGAGGCGTGGCAGCGGTGGAGATCGACCGTGCATTGATCCCAATTCTGAAAGATACCTTATCTCCTTATGATAATGTGAGCGCTTCCTTGCGCCCCATCCAAAATGTTGTGCGTCTCCCGCCCGACCATCCGGCCGGACTGTATCGGACGTTTGACGCGCGATTTATTTCCTGCGGTCCGCGCGGGCCGCGAGAAATCAAGTCATTCGGCGGCGGCTTCCTTTTTCCGCGCCAACTCCTCCATGCGGTGGGCGTTCCGCACCCGCTCGGAGGGGGTCTTGGGCCGCTGACGGAGCAGACCGTCGGGCCGCTGGCCGTCCCGCTCGTGGACCTCGCCACGGAGGATCGGCAGCTCACGGGGGGCCTTCACC
>OGWR01003434.1_pt1 | contig 10171 bp, 16 predicted proteins | sample 1576061 | NCBI WGS metagenome assembly OGWR01 (sample SAMEA3541511, study PRJEB24748) | human gut metagenome | biome: human gut; feature: human-associated habitat; material: faeces | place: China | collected 2012 | reverse complement strand
AGCTCCACGGCCACCGCCACCGGCGTTAGGTATCAGCTCCTGAATACCCGCAGAGATACCATCCCCCCAACGGGAGGCTACTTCAGGAATGCGCATCAGGATCAGGTAAGAGACAATCATTATCAGCAGACAAGCAAAAACCGGCCCTAACAGGCTACTGTCAGCCCCGGAAGCGGTGACGGCATCGAGCGCTTTTTGATAGAACTTAATCATCAGGCCAAATAGCATCGACAGCAGAATTGTTACCAGCCCATAGTTAACCATCGAGCCAAGCCATTTATTGAACATGCCATACAGCGGCTTGAACAACAGGCAGAAGATGAAGATAGGCCCAAAGCACACAGTGATTGCCAGCAGTAACTTCGCCATCAGTACCAGCCCGGCCCCGATACCACAGATCAACACCGTGGAAATAATGACCGCGCAAGCCAGGAATAATGACGCCAGCCCGGAACCGCTATAAATATCGGCGTTATCAAACGCAGTACGCGCAACCTGCATCCCGTCATGTATGGCCTTGTCGATGTTGTTACCCATTGCATCTTCAGTGCCACCGGACGAACCGTTAATAACCAGTACCGAGGAAAACTCATCCGGGATCTTCATGGCCGCATCAGCCAGTTGGGTTTGATACAGCCCGCCCGCGCTGGCAAAGCTGATTATCATCGACCACACAATGAATTTTTTTATCAACGATGAGAGCGGCTCACCGTGTGGCCGGGCTAATGTAAACAGCCCGTCCAGGGTGAGTTTGCAAATCAACGCCAACCCAATTACCGGTGAAATGGTGGATATAACAACTCCGAGATTAGAGGCCACAAATTCCTTTGTGACCGTATCCATGTAATTGAAAATATCCGTTGTAAATGAAAAGGCCATGCTTTCCCCCTACCCTAATCAGGGCGTGACTTTTGGCATTGAGAGGCCATCATCATTTTTGCCAAACACTTTCAAATCTTTCTCTGCTTCCAGCGCGTTCTGACAATCCGGCTTCACTTTGAGCGCCGCATCATCACGGCATTTTTCCACCATCGCTTTACGCTCCTGATCGTGTTCCTTGTACCAGGAAACAGGATGTTCAGAATCACAACCGGCCAGCAGGAAAAGAGCTAAAGGTAAAATCAGTTTTTTCATGGTTTATTCCGTTACGTTAGGCATGGAAAGATCTTCACCGTCAGCGCCGAGGACAAAGCGCTTCTGGGCGTATTGTTTTTGTTCCTGCAAAATCTTGTCTTGCGAGGTTTGCAGCATCGCCATCAGTTGCAGCTTCGTTTGCTCCCCCTGAATAGCACCTTGCGCGGTCTGGATACGCGCCTGAAGGTCAGCGATTTGTTTCATGTCTGTGGTTGAATCAATCTGATTGGTCAGCTCCTGAATGTTATTCAGCTCCGCCATTTCATTGTTGTAAGCGTTCTGCGCCATCACACGGTCATACGCCCCTTTCTCCGCCAACTTCTGCTTAATGAAACTCATCGCTTCGGAACGGTTCATACCGTCAATCTGCGACTGAAATTCCTTCAGCATGGATTGAGCAGATGAAGTGATACCTGAACTGCTGTTCATGGCGTCGCTGTATACCTGCGTCCAGTCAGACGGTAAATTGCCTTTCAGCGTACTAATATCGTCATTCAGCAAATTACCGATACCAGAACTGCCGGTTAAGGAAGCCAGCGTTTGCTCCTGCTTCAGCAATTGAGATTTGAGCTGTTCAATTTGCTGCGTCATTAATGTGACCTGCTCAAGCGCCTGGGCCAGATTTGCAGGATCGTTAACTACCAGTTGCGCATTAACTGCAACCGGCGAAATAGCCAGAGCTAAAACAAGGCTTGCAAGTGTCTTTTTCATGTCGTTACCTCACGCTGCGAGTACAGATTTCCAGTAGGGTTCGAGCCATTTATCAGGGTTATCATCCCCAATTTGCTCAATAATTTTCGCCAGTGTTTCGGCGTTTTGGGTTTCCCCTGACAGGATGCTAAGGATCTTATCCAGCTTCCTGAAGTTCTCCGGCGTCTTAACGCGCGGGGCCAGGTTGAATTGCGCCATCGCGCTTTGGCTGCCTTGTTTCACCAGGAACTGGCGGGAGTTCTCAGGAATAGACAGCAGCGCGTCAAACTCTGCCGGTGTCAATTTGAGGCGAGTAACGTAGTCCTCATAATCCGCATCCGGGTTTTCCAGAAGAATTTTCGTTACGCACTGCTGCATGATGGTTTTACCGATGGAGCTATCCAGCGCATCGTTCGGCTCTTGCGTGGAGAATACGTAAACCGCATCTTTCTTACGGTCTGTTTTAAGGCCACGTTTGACCTCCACACTCATAATTGGATCGTCAAGGTACTGGTGAAACTCATCGAATACCTGAATCACACGGCGACGGCCATCAATAGACTGACGCACACGGAAATTGAGATACATCAGGAGCGGAGTACGTGTTGCAGGGGGGATCTCATTATCTGCAACAATGAAATCTGTCAGGTCAAAGCCGTAAATATCGTATTCACCAAGATTCAGTGAATCTGAATCGTTATCGAACAACCAACCGTTTTCATGGCCGCGAGTCCACGGAACAAGCAATGACGCCAGTGTTTGTTTACTGCCCGCTGTTTGATATGGATTCGGCATCTGCTGAATTAACATATCCACGGTGCGTAAATCTGTCGGAATGAGGGAGTTCTCATCCATCAAAGCATCGACGGCGCGGTTAAGGTCATTAACCTGATCAGCATCGAGTACGCTGCCTTTGGTAATTTCAGCGCACAGGCGCATCAGGCGCTTACAAAATGCAATGTTAACTTTGGTGCCAGGCATCTGTAGAGGTGCCCACCCGGAAGCAACGCCCTCTTTCAGAACCGTGTAGTGACCGTGTAACGCTTTAATCATCGGCATCATGCCCTGATCGCGGTCAAAGGCAAAAATGCGCGGGTTATACTTCATCGCTTGCGTCAGCAGGAAGTTAAGCAGCGTAGTTTTACCTGCCCCCGAACGCCCAAGCATTAACGTATGCGCCAGCGGTCGCTTACCGAAAGACATTTCATCTTCTGGCGTTACATGCAAGTTCATATACAGCGGCGTATTTGCCACCGTTTTGAACAGCGTCAGCGCTGGCCCCCACGGGTTATTATTTGCTTTCCCGGACATAAAATTATGGAAGGGGGAGAAGCAAAGAAAATTCCAGCTATTCAGCGGGCAAGGTCGTGGCGACAGGTGTTGATTAGCCGGAAGTTTTGCATAATATGCCGCTTCTGAAGCTAACCCTACCTGGCTGGCAATCAGCCCGCAGTTGTTCAGCATATTTCTGGCAACACCGGCGTTTGAACGGGCCTCTTTAAGCGTCTTGCCAAAGGTGTGTACCGTAAGGTGATGCCAGCCCATGATAAAGGTACGTGAAACAACGCCATCAACGGCGTCACTCATCTGGTTTATCTGCGTAAAGGATGGATCGCCTGTTTCCAGCAGAGCTTTTTGTTGGTTAGTGAGGTAAGTTCTTGCCGCTTGCTGGGACATACAGCAATACGTTTGCGTTAACACAAACTCAAACGGTGCTTCCATCAGGATATTGATCTGACCAGGCTCAGTATCGGAATCGTAATCCCGGATTTCAACGGCAGACGTATAGCGGCGTTCGTCAGTACCGCGAATCTCGATACCATCCCCCCAAAATGAAGATATTGGGCGGGTAGTAGCCAAATATTCACGGATTCGGCCACGACAAACCGGCACTGGTGCCCACTCACCATTAACGAGGTAATAGAGCCACTCCAGCGCTTTAGAATAGGTGTGTTGAGTACCACTAAAGACTTCTTTATCTTCCTGAACGTCCTGATATTCCACATCGGCCAGCAAATCTTCACGCAGATCGATAATGTCCTCATCATCTTCTGCATCATCCTTTTTCTGCTCAGGAATGACATTCCCCCGTTTGTCGCGGAAGTAGTAGCCTAAACGGTCAATGCCATAAGGACGCAGCGAGTTCATGACCTGTTCACAAATATCTTCCAGCGCACCAATAGCATCAGCCTGCATTTCGCGCAGCTCGCTAGCCGATGGCTTATCAAACTTTGCCAGCATCTTTTGAGCGGCATCCCCAACAGGGTTATAAACAACCGTCAGGTACAGGTCATTTACCATCATTGGGGTATCATCAAACTGATCACGATAATATTCATTCACCATGCGTGGGAACGTCATATTGTAATGCGTGTCAGGATAATTATTAATTTCGCGGTGGTGTAAGTGAGTCCATAATTTTACATGCTCACTACCAATCCCTTTTAAAAGCTGATTCAAATCCGCATGCCACTTAATTAGCTCGGCATCAGAAGCACAGTCATGGGTTCGCCCACGGATTTTAAATATAGAAAGGTATTCCCCATTTACCGTACTGATAACATGGGGCGTGACATGGTAGGAGTAAGGAATATATTTCAAAGAGGAAGGTTCTTTTTTGAAATCTTTCACCCCCCTTTTTTTCATTTCCGCTACGGCCATTATTTTTTATCTCCATAATCAGTAGGTGAGTAACTAGAGCCGCCCCACAGTTTAGTAAATGGGGAGTTAATCATATTTAGCCCTTTCGTCATGATAGCCAGCCATATAATACGAAACATGCGGTCATCATGCTTGCTGATACAAAACTCAATAAACCACAGCAAGCCAAAAAGAACTAAGGCCCAAAGGTGGATCGTCATAAATAACGTCGCACAAAATATGAAGGTGGCAATAATTACTGTTCGCGGAACACCGGCAAATGTCGGCAGTCGCGTAGCGCCTTTAAATAACGGATATTTACCGGATAAATTCATCGTTTCCTCCCGTCAGATACGGGCCGGGGGATAACCCCCCGGCGAACTTTCTTAACTCAGCCCGAACAGGCCAACAAGATAAGACGCGGAACCGACAACAATCAGACCGACAACAATACGAACCGCCCAGCTCGCCGGGAGCATATGAGCGATCCATGCGATAGCACTCACGATGATAAGAACAGTGGCCGCAACCGGAATCCACGTCATTAACCAGGAGTTAACGGAATTCATGGATGATTCACCGGTATCTGCACCGGCGGCCAGCGCCAGCTCAGGAACACACAGAGCAACCATCATGAACATTGCCACCGGGAAAAAACGTTTAATCGCTGTATTCATCTTTTTCTAACACTCCATCATCAGGAAAAATAAAATCAGGCTCATCCAGGAAAAGCCCCACTTCTCTTGCATTAAAATCGTCTCTCAGCATGTCGGCCAGTATCCGCAGATCGGCCCACGTTCTAACCCCCTCTCCAGACTGAACTCGCAGAGAGCAAGTGATTACGCCCCCTTCACTATTTTTCACATCAAAAAGCGGTATCCATTTCTTTTTATCCATCCGTTGAATTGCGATCCGAACAACTTTGTTTTGATTGAATACTTCTTCTAACTGCTTCAACAAAATGAGATAAACGCGCATCTAAACTGACTCCTGTTACTCCCTACTTCTGCCGGAAAGCGTCACCATCAGATGCACCAAAAGCGTCTTTATCCGAGCCACCAAAGGCATCAGTCATACCGGCGTCTTTTGGTTTTTCTTCACCATCAGCAGCATCTACCGGCACAGCATCTATAGCTGTATCAACACTTTTCACATCAGTGGAGCCATCATCGGCTTTCAAAGCAGGGATTACGGGTTTTGATTGCCCAATTTGAGCAACCACCTTTGATACATAACCGTTTGTAAATCCGGCGGTTAGTGAACCCGTATTATAACAAGATAAAGCGTGTCTCAACGCTGACTGCCCCGGCGCATATTCTTTTGTTGCGAGCTGGTAGCAATAATTAAGAACGTATTGAGCAGCTTCGAGATTTTTACAACCATTAAACAAATCTGCGGCAGAAACATTCAATTTTGGGAAATTCGCAGAGTTGATTTGCCCTAAACCTACGTCAAAGTTATAACCATGAGCCGTTAGCCATTTTGTCGTTTTAACAGCTTCATCTAGGGTACGCGGCTGTCTGGCTAACGGTGATTTTGTTCCTTTAGGAACGTTGACGTTTATCGCGTATGGGTTGTTGCGCGATTCATGGCTAACCAGGTACCCAATAGTTAAAGGATGCACTTCTGGCGCACAACGTTTTGCCAGAGCCATAACCGGCGCTGACAGTTCCGCATTTGCGGATGTGGCATCCAAAAGACCAGCAATCAACAGTGGGAAAAGGGCAACAACCTGCTTCATCTCTTTTTTCCTTGAAATTGCAATTTCAATGATTAACTAGTATAGTAAAGGTAAATTCGAACATGTCAAGACAAGATGAAAAGAAGCACAAAACAGAGCAGGAGCGCGAAACATCAGTGCCTAAAAGAAAAATCATATTCGTACCCTTGCAGTCAGAAAAAAGTCCCAAAGGGGAGCCTCGCTACCGAGATCCAGCCAATCCATTTAACACATGGGTTGGGAGAGGAAAGCGCCCTGACTGGCTAAAAAAATATCTTGATGAAGGCCGCGAGCTTTCGGAGTTTGAGATCGGATAATAAGGAGCTGACGGATGAGTAAAATTATTGATTTCCCTACCGGAAAAAAGAGGGAGAGAAGGGCTAAAGCTATCCGAGCGCAACGTGATAAAGAAGCGATGCAGCGGAGCAAAATTGCTACCTCCCAATTTTGGTGGGCTAATAAAATAAAGTTACTCACCGTTATTAAACAGTCGGTGCGATTTCTCTTAATATATTTAGGGTTATTAGCTACCGACATATTTATCTATCTCGTATTTATTCTAGGAAAACTCCTAAAATTCTTTGCGATGACTGGTATCATCGCTGCGCTTTTATTTCTGGTTATGGAATATAGGAATGGTTGGCATTATACGCAATCAATATTCCATGCCGCAGCAATATTTTTCGGCCTAATCGCCCTGCGTATCGGGCATGACAAACTACTGAATGGCCTAATAAGGCTTAAATCCTATCTATCCAGAAAAGGGTGATAACAATGCGGAAGATAATAATAGCGTCAGTGGTGATACTGGCATCGTCTTACTCCATAGCCAGTTATGCAAAAGATCCCTGCAAAACGCTCGCTTGCATGGCAGCAAAATCTGGCGGGGAATTTGGCAGCGTGGGCGACAGTGATTGCTCCGGGGCGATAGCTGACTTTTTCAATATTGTAAAGAAGAACAAACACGGTTTCCGCCCAGGCAAAACATCTGACGCTCGTAAACAGTTCCTGATGGAATGCTCCGGCGCTCAAGAAAATACAGCCGCTGTAAACAGAGTTATATCTATGTTCGGACGTGTAAAAGGTTAATTTATGAAGATTAAAAGCATTCTCTTTACGACAGTTCTCTTATTATCAGGATGCGCTAGTCAGTCGCAGGTAGAGCAATTATCAAAGCAGGTTAATACGCTAAAAACAGACCTGTACAATCTGCAAATCCAGCAGCGCAATGATACACAGGCACTTCAGCGAGAAGTACAGAAATCGCGTCCCATCGGGGTTTGCTATCTTGACGGCCACCCCTACTCACAAGGAGCGGTTATTGCTGGCCGCATTTGTGCCAGCAATGGCGTTATCGTCAATGGCAAACCTACAGAAGTTTCATGGCAGGTTTATCACCGCCGCTAACAACGCGCGTTCGGGGCTTCGGCCCCGTTTTTTATGGTACAGGTAGCATGGATATACTTTCCCTTTTCCCTCCTAACGTAATCGCATTGTGGGCCGTGTCATTTGGTTTTCTGGCCGTCCTGTATTGGTGGAAGATCACCGCCAGAAAACGCAGACACAAACGCAAGCAACAACAAGCCCGGCGTGTGCTCGCAAAAATTCAGACCCTACCGGCGTTCGGCTACAAGATCGCGTATCTCAGGAAGATAGACCCTTTCACCTTTGAGGAACTGTTACTGGAGGGGTTTGAGTCGCATGGCTTCAGAACTATCAGAAATAAACGCTATACCGGTGATGGAGGCATTGACGGACAGGTAATAATCGGAAAACATCGTTATCTCATCCAGGCCAAACGCTATCGCGGCCATATTGCTTTACAGCACGTTCAGGAGTTCGATACGTTGCTTAAACGACATAACTGTCGCGGTTTGTTTTGCCATACCGGAAAAACTGGCGCAGCTTCAAAAGCTGTTAGCTTCGCCAGTGATCGGATGGAGATTATCAGCGGCCAGCGCCTAATTGATTTGCTCACGCCCGGCAGCTCCTTCACCATCGCAACCGCACCGCAGACAATGATGAGGCGTACCGCAGCAACGCGAGGAACGAACATCATTGTCGAGGAAGCGGATAAAAATACAACCGATAGCATGAGAGTTAATTAAATGAAGTCAGTAACTATAGAAGCAAAAACTTTTGCTGAAATGTTAGGAATAACAGAAGGTGAGTTAATCTTCGCCATTAAGACAACTGGCACATTTAAAAACAAAACTATTCCACAGCCTCATGAGACACATAAATCAAATAACAGATTTTTATATTCAGACGTAATGAAATTTATCGAATCAATAAAAGACAAAGAAAACCTACAAAAAAAATATCTGATGCGTTTCCGTCGATGCAGCTCGTTGGACACTCTTGAAAAAGTATTTGATAGCTTACGCGATAAGCTATCAGGTAAAGAACTGGATGCAATGATGAGCGCCTCAGACCATCGGCGAGCCGAAATCACTCACAATACTTTATGGGATAAAGTCCCGGCCTCCGCATGGAGAAATGTAAAATAAAAAATAAAAAGCCCGTTAATGGGCTTTTTTTATTCGCCGCGACCATTCATACCATAGTGATAGTTTCTATTTTCTTCCATTCTTCAAACTTCTTATCTTGCTCATAATATTACCTATCCAATCAATACTTTTAATTTAGACCTGACCTCAGCCAACACAGCAGCAGACACTTTTCCTTTCTTAACTGCCCCCCGTTCACGCCAATCAAGACTTTTCACCTGGTCAGCGAGTACAGCGCTCCCCTCTCCGTTCCGCACCTCGAATGGATAACCTTTTATTTTTGTTGTCATAGGGCAGCACAACAACAGCCCTATTCTTCCGTTATATACCGCAGGACTTAACACCAAAGCTGGTCGATGGCCCGCTTGTTCATGCCCGGCTTGCGGATCAAAATCCATCCATACAATATCACCGGCATCAGGAATATAATCACGCTTCATTTTTTAGTCTCTTGCTGATATACCCAACCCATATAAATGTAATTATAAGCACTCCACAAAAAATGAACATTATTGCAAACGGAGTTGTGTCAAGCAGAGATACAGCCTCAATACCACCAATAGAGATTGAGTTATCTTTAAATAATTTACTAAACCCTAACCAGATGGAATACAACCCAACACCAACCCAAATAAGAGCACCTAAAAACTCTAGATAGCTATAAAGTTTTTTCAAAAAATTCAGCATAACGCCTCCTAAAGAACCTTTTTGAATTTCTGCTTCCACTCATCGTAACTCATATTACTTTTGTAATGTTCCCGCCACTTCTCCCAATGCTTGCGGCTTACATCTTCTAGATCTGTATCTGTAAGATTTTCACTCAATAACCTTTCGAAATGAGCCGCTTTTATACCTGAATATCTTTGGTGAAATTCTTTAGTTGCCTTATACATTATTATCTTGCTGATTAAGGTATGATTAAGCCGCCCAAGAAAATATGCAGCCGCATACGATTGAACCATGAAAATAACGAAAAGATAACCAACCGAGAGAATATAATCACCTATACTGTAAGTTCCGTTATCAAGGTATAAGCTCGAATCATGATAAGTAACAGGTAGTTTTAACTTAGGTTGCATCCAGTTAATCCATTCAGAAAAATAATATGGAACTGGATTATTAACTAAGCCTAACACTCCCATTGCAGCGTAGCACATCACCCCGATAGCTAAGACAGCAGTAAAAATCCTACTGCTAAGGCTGACCCATCTAATAAAGGATCTATCCTCTTTTTTCATTACAACAATTCCTTCCCAACAGGAGCGCCGAAAGAAATTTCCTCATGAATATTTTCGTTAGTAACACCGGCCATCAGAGCATCCAGTGAATACTCCTTCGTTTTAACGGGCACGATAGTAATTGCGCCGTCCTTTACTGACAGCTCCACTACATCATCAACGTTTAACGAAGCGGCTTTCACAATCGCAGAAGGAAGGCGAACAGATAGACTATTCCCCCATTTTTTAATTATTACTTG
>OGWR01003433.1_pt1 | contig 10171 bp, 7 predicted proteins | sample 1576061 | NCBI WGS metagenome assembly OGWR01 (sample SAMEA3541511, study PRJEB24748) | human gut metagenome | biome: human gut; feature: human-associated habitat; material: faeces | place: China | collected 2012 | reverse complement strand
CATTGTTACTATTGTTCTAAAGACATTTTCCATCATGAATATCAACACCGCTGGTATGGGCGCAATTCCGGCGAATATTCACTGGGGCGCACAGACGCTAACCGCAGGCGATGTTCTGCTGGTGAGTGGAACTCTCGGCGACCACGGGGCGACTATCCTTAACCTGCGTGAGCAACTGGGGCTGGATGGCGAACTGGTCAGCGACTGTGCGGTACTAACGCCGCTTATTCAGACGCTGCGTGACATTCCCGGCGTGAAAGCGCTGCGTGATGCCACCCGTGGTGGTGTGAACGCGGTAGTTCATGAGTTCGCGGCAGCCTGCGGTTGCGGTATTGAAATTTCAGAAGCGGCACTGCCGGTTAAACCTGCTGTGCGCGGCGTTTGCGAACTGCTGGGACTGGACGCCCTTAACTTTGCCAACGAAGGCAAACTGGTGATCGCCGTTGAACGCAACGCAGCAGAGCAAGTGCTGGCGGCGTTACATTCCCATCCACTGGGGAAAGACGCGGCGCTGATTGGTGAAGTGGTGGAACGTAAAGGTGTTCGTCTTGCCGGTCTGTATGGCGTGAAACGAACCCTCGATTTACCACACGCCGAACCGCTTCCGCGTATATGCTAATAAAATTCTAAATCTCCTATAGTTAGTCAATGACCTTTTGCACCGCTTTGCGGTGCTTTCCTGGAAGAACAAAATGTCATATACACCGATGAGTGATCTCGGACAACAAGGGTTGTTCGACATCACTCGGACACTATTGCAGCAGCCCGATCTGGCCTCGCTGTGTGAGGCTCTTTCGCAACTGGTAAAGCGTTCTGCGCTCGCCGACAACGCGGCTATTGTGTTGTGGCAAGCGCAGACTCAACGTGCGTCTTATTACGCATCGCGTGAAAAAGACACCCCCATTAAATATGAAGACGAAACTGTTCTGGCACACGGTCCGGTACGCAGCATTTTGTCGCGCCCTGATACGCTGCATTGCAGTTACGAAGAATTTTGTGAAACCTGGCCGCAGCTGGCCGCAGGTGGGCTATACCCCAAATTTGGTCACTATTGCCTGATGCCACTGGCGGCGGAAGGGCATATTTTTGGTGGCTGTGAATTTATTCGTTATGACGATCGCCCCTGGAGCGAAAAAGAGTTCAATCGTCTGCAAACATTTACGCAGATCGTTTCTGTCGTCACCGAACAAATCCAGAGCCGCGTCGTTAACAATGTCGACTATGAGTTGTTATGCCGGGAGCGCGATAACTTCCGCATCCTGGTTGCCATTACCAACGCGGTGCTTTCCCGCCTGGATATGGACGAACTGGTCAGCGAAGTCGCCAAAGAAATCCATTACTATTTCGACATTGACGATATCAGCATCGTCTTACGCAGCCACCGTAAAAACAAACTCAACATCTACTCCACTCACTATCTTGATAAACAGCATCCCGCCCACGAACAGAGCGAAGTCGATGAAGCCGGAACCCTCACCGAACGCGTCTTCAAAAGTAAAGAGATGCTGTTGATTAATCTCCACGAGCGGGACGATTTAGCCCCCTATGAACGCATGTTGTTCGACACCTGGGGCAACCAGATTCAAACCTTGTGCCTGTTACCGCTGATGTCTGGCGACACCATGCTGGGCGTGCTGAAACTGGCGCAATGCGAAGAGAAAGTGTTTACCACTACCAATCTGAATTTACTGCGCCAGATTGCCGAACGTGTGGCAATCGCTGTCGATAACGCCCTCGCCTATCAGGAAATCCATCGTCTGAAAGAACGGCTGGTTGATGAAAACCTCGCCCTGACCGAGCAGCTCAACAATGTTGATAGTGAATTTGGCGAGATTATTGGCCGCAGCGAAGCCATGTACAGCGTACTTAAACAAGTTGAAATGGTGGCGCAAAGCGACAGTACCGTGCTGATTCTCGGTGAAACTGGTACAGGTAAAGAGCTGATTGCCCGCGCGATCCATAATCTCAGTGGGCGTAATAATCGCCGCATGGTCAAAATGAACTGCGCGGCGATGCCTGCCGGATTGCTGGAAAGCGATCTATTTGGTCATGAGCGTGGGGCTTTTACCGGTGCCAGCGCTCAGCGCATTGGTCGTTTTGAACTGGCGGATAAAAGCTCACTATTCCTCGATGAAGTGGGCGATATGCCGCTGGAGTTACAGCCGAAGTTGCTGCGTGTATTACAGGAACAGGAGTTTGAACGTCTCGGCAGCAACAAAATCATTCAGACGGACGTGCGTCTAATCGCCGCAACTAACCGCGATCTGAAAAAAATGGTCGCCGACCGTGAGTTCCGTAGCGATCTCTATTACCGCCTGAATGTATTCCCGATCCACCTGCCGCCACTACGCGAGCGTCCGGAAGATATTCCGCTGCTGGCGAAAGCCTTTACCTTCAAAATTGCCCGTCGTCTGGGGCGCAATATCGACAGCATTCCTGCCGAGACGCTGCGCATCCTGAGCAACATGGAATGGCCGGGCAACGTGCGTGAGCTGGAAAACGTCATCGAGCGCGCGGTATTGCTAACACGCGGCAACGTGCTGCAGCTGTCACTGCCAGATATTGCTTTACCGGAGCCTGAAACGCCGCCTGCCGCAACGGTTGTCGCCCAGGAGGGCGAAGATGAATATCAGTTGATTGTTCGCGTGCTGAAAGAAACCAACGGCGTGGTTGCCGGGCCTAAAGGCGCTGCGCAACGTCTGGGGCTGAAACGCACGACCCTGCTGTCACGGATGAAGCGACTGGGAATTGATAAATCGGCATTGATTTAACAGATGTGGTTATACTCGATCAACGTTCAATGAAAGGAGGCAGTATGGCAGTTTCAGCAAGAAATCAATTAACCGGAACAGTTAGCGCAGTAGCAATGGGCGCTGTGAATGATGAAGTAGAACTGACGCTGGCAGGTGGTGCAAAGCTGGTGGCAATTGTGACTCACAGCAGCCAGCAAGCGCTGGGTCTGGCGAAAGGGAAAGAAGCGATTGCCCTGATTAAAGCCCCGTGGGTAACGCTGGCAACGGAAGACTGTGGACTGAAATTCTCTGCTCGCAACCAGTTTGCTGGCAGCGTGTCGACAATCACCGAAGGCGCAGTGAACGCCACTGTCCATATCAAAACGGATGCGGGTTTTGAAATTGTGGCAGTGGTAACAAATGAAAGTCAGGATGAAATGAAACTCACCACTGGCTCGCGCGTTATTGCATTGATCAAAGCATCAGCCATCCTGATTGCCACCAAAGCGTAAGCGCCTTATTTGCCGGAGAGTATGGCTCTCCGGCAGATTTATTTCTTTGGACGATATTTTTCTGGCAACTCCGGCACCGGACGCTTGTCATCGATGAGATGACGCACGGTTAAGATCGGATGACGCCACAGCATTCTCGGCCCGGCCCAACGCATAATCTGTTTCATCTCTTCACGCTTTGCTGGCTGGTAACAGTGCACCGGACACTGCTTACAGGCTGGTTTCTCTTCGCCGAACACACATTTATCCAGCCGCTTTTGCGCGTAGGCAAACAGCAGTTTTCATTGCCGATCCCGACATATTTTAAGTGCCATGGCTTTGTCCGGCCGTTTTCTTTTCGGAGATTTGTGATGGTGGAATCTCCGTCGGCAGTCATATATTCGATCCATTCGGCAGCCTCCTGTATAGTACCGCTGCCCAGATTGATGGCAATATACGGTTCACAGTCAAGCTGATCGCACAGCTCCATAAACTCATGTGTGCCGAAGCTGTTGTCCTCTACGGTGCCGCCCCAGTTGGTATTTACCATTCGGCGGCGGTTCTCCTTGGGACCGATACCGTCCCGCCAGTGGTATTCGTCGGCAAAGCAGCCGCCCGGCCAGCGGAGAACCGGCAGATGCAGCGCCCGGAGGGCTTCCACAACGTCCTTACGCATTCCTTTTACATTAGGAATATCAGAATCTTCCCCCACATAGATGCCATCGTAAATACAGCGTCCCAGATGCTCGGAAAACTGTCCGTAGATTTCCGGAGCAATGTGGCTTAAGGTTTTATCCGGGTTAATATGTAATATTGTTTTTAACAAGAGGGACTCCTTTCACGGCGATCAGATCAGTTTCATATCGGCCATTGCCTTGCGCAGGATCTCCTGATTCTGTGGCTCCATTTCGGTCAGAGGTGCGCGGAGTGTGCCAACTTCTTTGCCCATCATATTCAGAGCAGCCTTTACAGGGATTGGATTTACCTCACAGAACAGAGCATTGCAGAGTGGAATGCTGTCGATCTGCATCTTTGCTGCTGTCTTGACATCGCCCTTCAGATAGCTGGTAACCATATCGTGCATAAACTTCGGCGCAACGTTTGATACAACGGAGATTACGCCGAGTCCACCCAGAGAAAGGATTGGAACGACCTGATCATCATTTCCGGAGTAAAGTTCAATATTGCCGTCACACAGATTCATAATCTTTGCCACGTTGCTGAGATCGCCGGAAGCTTCCTTAACGCCAACGATATTGTCTACGTTCTTTACCAGAGATGCGATCGTGGCCGGTGCCATAGCACATCCGGTACGGCTTGGTACATTGTAAAGGATCGCCGGAATGGAAATTTCCTTTGCAATCGTTGTGTAGTGGGCGATCAGACCATTCTGGGTTGCTTTGTTATAATATGGTGTCACAAGCAGAACACCGTCTGCTCCAGCCGCTTCTGCCTCTTTGCTAAGCTGGACAGCAGTTGCTGTACAGTTGGAACCGGTACCGGCGATCACCGGGATACGTCCCTTGACATGGTCGATCGCAAAACGGATGGTATCTATATGCTCTTCCTCCGTCATGGTAGCAGACTCACCGGTTGTACCACAGATAATGATCGCATCGGTCTGTCCGGCAATCTGTTCCTCCAGAAGTTCGTCCAGTTTATCGAAATTAATCTCGTGATTTTCCTTCATTGGTGTAATTAATGCAACGCCAGCTCCTTCAAATAATGCCATAATAATGTTACCTCCTTAATAATATAAATGAATGATTCCGGAATCCGTGACGCAAAATGCAATGGATTCCTGTAAAAACAGAAAAGAGACGGTGTTGCGCCGTCTCATAATATACACAGGTATAATACGTGATAGCGCTCCATCAAACTGATGACAGTCATGTCGTTATTCACGCCATGCCCAAGGAATATACTGTCAGGCAGAATATCCTTTCGGCACTGTTCCCTTTCCACGATCCTCCTCTGTCTCCTGGGACATCAGATCGTGTACTGATGAAGAGTGCGACCTCTATCTAAACCACAGCATACCACTATTGATATGCCTTGTCAAGCCACTGAAATAATGGTATGATGCAAGGGTTAAAGGTAGATGGCAGACAGCAGTTTTGCAAGTGTAGGCAGTCAGCTTATCAATGGAGGTTTTCATGAAGTTTGGGGAAAATGAAATATTAGAGAGGGAAAAAAGATTATTCTCCTCTGAGCATAGATTTGTCAATCGGATGCGTCTGGATGCATTGTGTTTTCAGCTGTTTCTGACGCTGGGAATCGTAGTGGTCCTGGCGGTGTGTCTGGCAGGAGCATTCCGGGGGATTGTCAACAGTGCACCGAAGGTCGGGGAAAAGCAGATCATGACCAGCTCCCGTACGACGGTTTTATATGATAAGGACGGAAATGAATTGCAGCGTCTGGACGGATCGGGCATCCGGCAGGATTATGTGAAGCTGGATCAGATATCAGTGGCGGCAAGAAATGCCTTCATTGCCGCAGATGATACGGATTATTATAAGCACCATGGCGTGGATATCCGGAGCTTTTTCTATGCGTTTTATCCGGATTCCGCTTCGGCACAGTATGCCGGCAGCAGAAGGACGCTGACCCAGACGCTGATCCGTAACCAGATTTTTGTCAATGGTAATAACGGATCGGCGATGGAGCGGATCGTGCAGAAGATTCAGGAACAGTATCTGGCATTGGAGCTGGAGGCAGAAGCCGGGAAGGATAAAATACTGGAGTATTACATGAATACGCTTTATTTTGGAGGAAACCGGATTGGAATTGGTGCGGCGGCAGAGTATTATTTTGATAAGAAGCCGCAGGATCTGACTGTTTCGGAGGCGGCGGTTCTGGCAGCACTGGCTCGGGATCCGGATTTATATGATCCGGTCGATGAGCAGAAGGCAAATATTAACAAGAGAACGGAAATCCTGAGTGCGATGCTGAGTATGGAAACGATTTCGGAGGATGAGTACGAGGATGCTCTTGGAGACAATGTTTACATGACACTCCAGACAGCCATTCAGAAGAAAAACGGTACGACCGAGGCAAAAGATTATTATGTTTCCGCAGTAATATCACAGGTAATCTCGGATTTAAAGGAGCGCGGCGGTTACAGTGCCACGCAGGCATATCATGCGGTATATCAGGGAGGTATGAAGATTTATACCTGTCTGGACGGGGAGATACAAAAGATCTGTGAGCAGGAAGTGGAGAAGCAGCTTCGTCATGAAAAAGGAAAAAGAAAACGCCAGATCTCTCTGGTTCTGATCGATCAGTCCAATGGGAAGGTCAAGGCACTGATTGGCGGCCGGTCCGGGGAGGAGCCTCAGGCCGGAGGCAATCGTGCCATTGATTATACAAGAAATCCGGGGATGATGCTGACACCGCTGTCGGTGTGGACGCCGGCGCTGGATACGGCAGGAATGACATTGGGGACGGTACAGGATGATGTTGCCTGCAGCTACACGGAGAACGGTACGACCAAAACCACAAAGGATGAGAAGGAATATCAGGGGCTTGTGACGACGCGGGAAAGCATTCTGAAAAGTCTGCAGTCCACCGCGATCCAAACCATGGAGAATTTTGGAATACAGACAGGCTATGATTATCTGAAAAAATTTGGAATCTCCAGTCTGATTGAGAAGCAGGAGGACGTGGAAGGCAAGGTGATCGGTGATCTCTCCCTGTCCATGGCAGTGGGAGATATGGTGGATGGCGTAACCAATCTGGATCTGACAGCGGCATATGCGGCTCTGGCCAATGAAGGGAAAAGTGTCAGCCCCATCTTTTATACAAAGTTAGTGGACCGGACCGGTAATATTCTTTTTAAAAACGAGCAGAAGCAGTCACAGATCCTGCGAAAATCCACCGCTTGGCTGATGACCAATGTATTGCGGGAATATGTTGAGAATGGGGAAGGAAAAGCTGCTGATCTGAAAATAGAAAAGCTGGCTGCGGCCGGATACGGTGGGGGTTCTGCCGGTAATAAGGATCAGTGGTTTGAGGGATATACACCGTTTTATACGGCGGGAATCTGGAGCGGATATGATGATGAAAAACGGATCGCAACCGGAATATCCTGCGAGGCTTTGTGGAACCGGATCATGACACAGGTGCATGAAGTCAAGAAGATCGAGAAGGGAAGCTTTAAGATATCGGAGGATATTGTGGCGTGCAATATCTGTACAAAATGCGGTGGCCTTGCAGTAGAGGATTTATGTGATAAGGCGCTTGGCGGTAATGCCATGCGGCGGGAATATTTTTTAAACGGGACACAGCCGGTTCAAAACTGTGATTGCCATGTAAGATACCGGGTATGCCAAAAAAGCGGCAGACTTGCCACGGAGAAGTGCCCGGAAAAACAGGTTGAAGAACGGGTCTATCTGATCAAGGAAGAAACAGGAAAAACAAAAGACAGCCCATATGTGCTGTCCTCAAAATTGAAAAACAGTAAATGCAGTCTCCACAAATAAGGAGACTGCATTTTTGTTAAATTTTCTGGAAATCTACCGCTCCCTGCATCCAGATAATACCCTTGAACCGGCGGCCGATCATAGGCTCGCCCACAAGGGAATCTTTGTTGACACCGATAGTCAGAACAATATCATTGCAGGAAATTAACAGCTGGTAAATTTCCTCACCCGAATATTGATTTTTGACGCAGCTCCAATTGACAATGGTGCCGAGAATCTGATAATTATCGGATTCGGAACCGTAAGGAATAAAACTTGTCTCTACGATACTGTACAGATCCTCTGTGCGGATGCGCCGGTTGATCTGCGCTGACAGATCAATCTCGTCTATGGTCAGGCTGTCGATGGCATCCTGATCTCCGGACTTTGCCATGGCAATGAGCTGGTTTCGCATTCGTGTGCGGTAAGATTTTCGCCTTTTGATCTCCTCGTTATCCTCGACCCCCAGCAGAATTTTACCCTCCAGAGCCAGTCCGGACAGATAGGTCCGGGCTTTGTGCGGGGTATTGTCGCTGCAGTCTAGCATCAGATAATCGACGGCATTCTGCAGATAAAAGATCATAGATATGCCAAGGCGGATATCGTCACACATACCGGTAAAAGCGTCAGTATCCACACGTTTATTGACGGTAATGTCAGAAACTGTGGACAGGATCGTTCCCTTCAGATATGGAAAATGATGCTCAATATGGAAAAATCCCTTTTCATCATACTCGCCCCGGACAACGATGCCGGCGTGACTGGCGAATTCTTTGGTAAATTCTGTATAAATATGATTTTTTGATAATGCAATCTTTTTGGTCTGATCCGGTTCGTTCATGATGATTCCAAGCAGCTTGTCCATGTCCTGCCTGGTATTGATATGACTAAAACCGATGGAACGTAAAAAACGATGCATTGGGATCACCCCTTTCAATAAAATATGAATCGGTATCCATTTATTCTACTACGGGATATGTGAAGAATGGTAAATTGCAAGTGGAAAATGGAATATAATACTAAATTTGACTAATTGCACAAATAACATACGCCAACTGGGCTTGTTTTGTTGTGAAAATTGCATAAAAGAAAAATATTGGGCGGGGCAGGCATCCCACAAGCGATCTCCCTCTGAACCATCTGCCGGGTGGATCGCTTGTGGGATGCCTGCCCCGCCCTTTAGCAAGGTTTCAATTGGCTACACGATAGCATAACAATAAACCATAGGTTTTCTATGGCTTGTTTTAATAAATTATAATTATCAATATCACCTGAAGGTGAACGGGGTGTTTTTATTTTATTGTTTCAGCTCTGCCCGGAGCATGTCCCGGCTGGATCTGAAATTGAAGATCTTCCGAGGAAAGGCGTTTATCCAATGTTCGATGTATGCAATCTGCTGATCTGTATAGAGTGTTATATCTGCTCCCTTTGGTATCCATCGGCGAATCATCTTGTTGATGTTCTCATTCGTGCCACGTTCCCAACTACTGTATGGGTGACAGTAATAGCTGATGGTTCGCTTTCCACCGTTGATAGATGTTTCTATTTTTTTCGCATCCAAAAACTCGACACCATTATCCGTAGTGATTGTTTTAAACCGTTCCCGGAATTGATCGGATCCGAGATCTTTTTCGATCTGATCCAATGCAGCCTTTACCGCATCTTGTGATTTCGATTTGATTTTCCGAATAATTTCCGTTCTGGTCTTTCGTTCGGAAAGGACCAGCAGACAGTTACTCTTATCACGTTGACCGATAACCGTGTCCATTTCCCAATGACCGAAGCTGTTCCGGCTTTTTATTTCTTCCGGTCGTTCCGTAATTGATACACCACGAAGGTTATGCAGCGCTACCGCTTTTCCCTCTTTTTTCTTTTTCTTCCGGTAATGCTTAAGATCGGACTGCCTGACGTTCAGGAACAGCCCGGCATGAATATAGTTATATAATGTTTTAAAACAAATTTCTGTCTGAAAATTAAGATCTGGATGAGTGTTAATATATCCGATCACTGCTTCAGGAGACCATTTTTCATTTTTTATCTTATCCTCGATAAAATTGACCAGCTCGAAGTCATCCCCGATCTTAAAGTCTGCACCTTTTGCCGTCTGCTTCTCGAGGAAATCCCGCTGCGCATAGTCTGCTTTATAGATCTTGTAGGTGGTGAGATCTGTCCTGATCTGTTCTACTGTTCCCCGTTTGATTTCGTTGTATATAGTTGACACGCATTTCCCCAGTCGTTCCGCTATCTGCTTAACCGGGATCTTGTCTTGCAGCATTATCTCAAGTTGGTAACGCTGCGTTTCTGTAAAATATTTGCCCATAAAAAATACCCCCCAAAGTATCATCTTTAAGAGTATTTTACTATAAGCTTATTATATAAATCAATCATAGATTGTGATTGGTTTGTTGATAAAAAATATTGGGCGGGGCTGGCATTCCACAAGCGATCCCCCTCTGACCCATCTGACGGGTGGATCGCTTGTGGAATG
>OGWR01003429.1_pt1 | contig 10182 bp, 6 predicted proteins | sample 1576061 | NCBI WGS metagenome assembly OGWR01 (sample SAMEA3541511, study PRJEB24748) | human gut metagenome | biome: human gut; feature: human-associated habitat; material: faeces | place: China | collected 2012 | reverse complement strand
CGACGATGGCCCCATCATCCATGTGTTAGGGGCCGATCTGCGCGACGGCACGCCCATCTACGATATCAAGCCCTATATTCCGTTTGCGGACTGCCACCCGGACGCGACGGGCGGCTGGATTGAGGATGCGCCGTGGCAAGAGCTCGACGTCGAGTTTCCGCAAGCGCTGCAGGATATGGTCCCGCCCGCAAAGCTCCCCGGCTTGATAGAGGTCCTTCGCCAAGATCCGCGCCGTGCGGGCAGCAAGCACGAGCCCAACCGCGTGTACCACCTGGCCTACGCCGGGCTCGACATATCGTTTACGGTTGACGGAGCCAGCTTGACGGTAACCGCCATCAACGACGCGCAGGACTAACTGGCTATTCGTTCGCAGCTCTCATTCGCCACACGCAACGCCAAAACCTGTGCAAACCACGCGCCAAAATCGCCCGCGCTGGTGGACAATAACGCCTATCAAAACAATCCGCTTTGCACGGGAGCTCAGCATGAAATACGACTTTACTTCGATTATCGACCGCCACGGCATGGATGCCATTGCCGTTGACTCCTGGGGCGAGATCCCCGGCATGGCTCCGAACGCACCCGACGAGGGCTTCGACCGCATTCCCATGTGGGTGGCGGACATGAACTTTGCCACGGTGCCCACGGTCCAGGAGCACATCATTGAGCGCGCCCAGCACCCCATGTTTGGCTATTTCGATCCGCGCGACGAGTACTTCGAGCGCATCATCGAATGGCAGAGCCGCCGCAACGATGTAAAGGGCCTGCTCCCGGAGCATATCGGCTACGAAAACGGCGTGCTGGGCGGCGTCGTGTCGACCCTGCGCGCGTTTGTCCAGCCGGGCGATGCGGTGCTGGTCCATAGTCCCACCTACATCGGTTTTACCAAGTCCATCGAGGCTGCCGGCTATCGCATTGTCCACAGCCCGCTTAAGCTCGACGACCAGGGCGTGTGGCGCATGGACTTTGAGGACATGGAGCACAAGCTCGTCCAAAACCACATCCATGCCGCGGTGTTCTGCTCGCCGCACAATCCTTGCGGCCGCGTATGGGAGCGCGACGAGATCGAGCGCGCCATGGACATCTATCGCCAGCACGATTGCGTGGTGATCTCGGACGAGATCTGGTCCGACATCATTCTGCCCGGTCACAAGCATATTCCGACGCAGTCGGTGAGCGAGGATGCCCGCATGCGCACGGTCGCCCTCTATGCGCCGAGTAAGACGTTTAACCTGGCGGGTCTGGTCGGCAGCTACCACATCATCTATAACGAGACGCTGCGCGACCGCGTGTGCGCCGTGTCCAACAAGACGCACTACAATGAGATGAATGTCCTTTCGATGCACGCGCTCATCGGCGCCTACCAGCCGCAGGGCTATGAGTGGGTCGATGAGCTCAACCAGGTCATTCAAGGCAACATTGACTACTTCTGCGGTTACGTGGACAAGCATTTTAAGGGTGTAACCTATTCGCGCCCGCAGGGCACGTACATGGTGTTCCTGGACTGCACCGAGTGGTGCCGCGAGCATGGTCGCGATATTCAGTGGTTGCTCGACGAGGGCGCGCGTGTTGGCGTGGGCTATCAGGACGGCCGCCCGTTCCACGGGCCTTGCCACATTCGCGTGAATCTGGCGCTGCCGCTTACGCGCGTCAAGGAAGCATGCGAGCGCCTGGACCGCTACGTTTTTAATGCACAGTAAGTGAGCACTGCATGCGGGGCTTTTCTGCCGGGTTGGCCGGAAGGCTCCGCACGGTAAAGCATCGGTAATCATTGAGCTCTCGCGTGGTTTCGTCTGGTATTATTTCAGCGTTTTAGTCTGTAAACAGGATTGTCTGGAGCTCGATGAAAAGGCCTCGTCGCTCGCTTGCCATATCGTTGTTTGTTGCGCTTGCAGTGGTGGGCGCCTTTGTCGTGGCGATAGCTGGTTGTTCCGGCTCGAATGACGGAGCCTCGACATCTGCATCAGAAGGCACGGCAGGCTCGCGGGCCAAAGACGATAACCTCAAGACGCTCAACGTTGGCAGCGACCTCTATCCGCCGTTTGTGTATAGCGACGAGTACGGCGATATTGTTGGACTGGATGTCGATATTTTGACCGAGGCCTTGGGCCGCATTGGTTACAAGCCAAAGTACCAGCTGATCGACTGGGAAAAGAACAAAGAACTGCTGGCGAGCGGCGAGCTCGATTGCGTCATGGGCAGCTTTAGTATGACGGGCCGCGAAAACGAGTATCGCTGGGCCGGCCCGTACCTTGCGAGCCGCCAGGTGGTCGCGGTCGATCCCGAGAGCGATATCTACACGCTTGCCGATCTTGAGGGTAAGGTCGTGGCGGTCCAGTCCACCACCAAGCCCGAGTCGATTCTGCTCAATCGTACCAGTGAAAACGTTCCGCAGATCAAGGAGCTCTACAGCTTTTCGGACCGCTCGTACCTGAACCCGGCGCTCGTCGAGGGCCTGGTCGATGCCATCGCCGCGCATGAGTCCTCGCTGCTTACTTACGAAAAAGACTATGGTGTGACGTATCGCATTCTGTCTGGGCCGCTGCTGGAGGTTGGGTTGGGCACCGCTTTCGATCTCAACGACACACGCGGCATTGACGTTAAGCTCACCCATGCCTATCAAGAAATGCTTGCCGATGGCACCATGGAACGCCTGGTGTCAAAGTACTATGATGACCCTTCGCCGTTTTTGAATGTGGAGGGCCTGTCATGATTGATGCGTCCGACCACACCGCTCAGGAGCGGGGCGATCGTTCGGCACGGGAATGGCTCATCGTCGTCCTGTTGGGGATAGCGCTCTCGATTGTTGCCGGCGTGACGAGCTACGCCTACACGACAGCTCAGGCCGAACAGCGCTTTGCCGACGTTGTCGATTACGTGGCGACACAGAGCCTTTCCTACGATGCGTTCAACAGCGCCTATGCGACCAAAAACCTGATTCGCGTTATGGAGATCGCCGGAGAGGCGGCGCGCGATATGGAGCGCGACGGCTCGGTGGATAACGCTACGTTGGAGCAATATGCTGACCAGTTTAATGTGACAGCGCTGATCGTAACGGATGCATCGGGCAACTTGGTGTCCGAGTCCTCGAAGGATGACGTGGGCTACGAGTCGCTCGCTGCGAATCTCAAAGAGGCGCCTGTGCTGGAGGTGGCAGCCCATCCGCTTAAGTCCTATACCGCTCGCATTACGCTTGCGGATGATTCGGTCGCAGACATTGGCTGCGTGGCCCGGCAGGATGGCGAGGGCATTGTTGTGGCCGTGAGGCATCAGAGCGCCAAGGCTGTCGCGAGCAATACGCTCAAGTTACAGAGCCTGCTCGATGGCTATGAGACCATCGATAGCGGCAATATCGTAATCGAAAACGATGGCAAGGTCGTTGCGACCAATGCCGTTGAACCCACCATATCGGGCGTGTTCGATTTGCCTGTGACAGATACCACCATAGTTGACGGTATTAAGAAGCGTTGCCTGGTCGGTAAGGTCAGATTGGTCAACGCCAACGGCGAGTGGTATCTGGGCACATTTGGTAAAGCGCGCAAATTCTACGTGTACACCTATGCTTCTGCGCAGCGTTACTTCGAGACCGTCGCCGCTGTTGTTGCCAGCGTGCTGGTGCTCTACGGCTGCGCTGTGGCCGCTGTTATGATGGCGCGTCGCCGTGCCGAGCGCCAACGCTTGACCGACCTGTTGGTGCAGGAGCGCGACTATGGCGACAAGCTGGCAAAGGCGGCGCGTGAGGCCTCGACTGCCAACTCTGCAAAGACGGAGTTTTTGCGCCGTATGAGTCACGACCTGCGCACGCCCATCAACGGCATTCGCGGTATGGTCGAGGTGGGCAATGCCAACGCAGGCGACTTGCAAAAGCAGGCGGAGTGCCGCTCAAAAATCTGGACGGCATCGGGACTGCTGCTCGACCTTGCGAACGAGGCACTCGATATGAGCCGCCTGGAGAGCGGACAGGTCGACCTGAATCTCGTGCCTACAAATTTGGTGGCCCTCAACCGTGAGGTGTGCGATATTCTGGAGCGCCAAGCCGAGGAGCGCCTGGTGACAATTATCTGCGACCAACGGACTCTTGATCACCCCTATGCCCGGGTGAGCGTGACGCACCTCAAGCGCCTGTTGCTCAATATTGCCGGTAATGCCGTCAAGTACAACCGTCGGGGCGGCTATGTTCGCCTGGCGTGCCGCGAGGTGGAGCCGGTGGACGGTGTCCCCGTCTATGAATACACGATCGCCGATAACGGCATTGGCATGAGCGAGGAGTTTCAACAGCACCTCTACGAGCCGTTCAGCCGCGAGGAACAACAGGTGGAAGGCGCTTCATCGGGAACTGGCCTGGGCGCGTCTATTGCCAAACAGTTGGTCGAGCTTATGGGCGGAACCATGAGCTTTACGAGCGCCTTGGGGCGGGGGACGACGTTTACCATTTGCCTGCCGTTTGAGAAGTGCAAGAGTTCCGAGATTCCCCAGGCAGTTCGCGTGGATGCAGGCGACAGCGACGTGCTCCAGGGCCTGCGTGTTTTGCTCGTAGAGGATAACGACCTGAATGCCGAGATCGCACAGTTTACGCTCGACCGCGCCGGTGCCGTCGTGACACATGTCAAAGATGGCGAGTCTGCCGTCGAGACGTTTGCCGCGAGTGCGCCGCACGAGTACGACGTGGTATTGATGGACATCATGATGCCCGGCATCGATGGCCTTGAGGCCACGCGTCAGATTCGAGCGCTCGATCGCGAGGACGCCGCGACCACGCCGATTATCGCCGTGAGCGCCAATGCCTTTGCCGACGACCGTAGGCTTTCGCGCGAGGCGGGCATGAACGCGCATCTGAGCAAACCCGTGAGTTCTCAGGATCTCGTTGAGGCGCTTGCGCACATAGCCGCCGACGCTTCATAAACAAATGGCTCGGTTCCAATACTGGTTGGAACCGAGCCATTTTGCTATTTGCAGGACCTGTTTTTGGGCTTACTTTTCATGGATCTGCTTGCCGCAAAGATGCTCAATCGAAATCTCGTAGAGTTGGACGCCCTTGATGTCTTTGGCGATTTCCTCCTCGACTTCTTCGGCAGAAGGGTAGTACTTAAGCGCTAACTGGCGGACTTTGTCCTCGATAAACGAAGGCGTCTCGTTTACCAGGCGGCAACGGCCAAAGACCACGGTGCTCATAACGTAGGGAGCCCAGTCGTCGTCCTTGTACCACTCGTTGCCGTACACGGTAAAGCAGACTTTATCGTCACGCTTGAGCGAATCGACCTTGTGGCCAGCCTTGGCGCCATGGAAATAAATCTTGTCGTGCTTGGGGTCAAAGAAGTAGTTGACGGGAATGGCATAGGGGTAGCCATCATCGCCGTTGACGGCAAAGACGCCGCGCTTGCAGGTAGCGAGCAGTTCGCGCGCCTCCTCGTCGGTGATGGCACGTTTCTTTCGGCGTAAGGGTCTAAACATCGTCGGCTTCCTTTCTAACTGTGCATGACAGTTGGGCACAAACTATAGCGAAACAGTTCCGTTTTTCTTGATGCGGGCAAGGATGTTTTTGAGCTTGTTAAAGTCGAGCGGTTTGGGCAGATGGGCGTTCATGCTGGCATCGTGTGCCGCCTTGGCGTCCTCGGCAAAGGCATTGGCGGTGAGCGCGATGATGGGGATGTCGGCTGCATCGGCCTTCTCGCTCAGACGAATCGCGCGAGTTGCCTCGTAGCCATCCATACCCGGCATCATGATGTCCATCAGGATCGCATCGAAGCTGCCGGCGGGACGACTAGTGTATAGTTCGACCGCTTCTTTGCCGTCGGCGGCGCGAGTTACGACGATGCCTTCGCTTTCGAGCAGGGCCTGGGCAATTTCGGCATTGAGCTCGTTGTCTTCGGCCAAAAGAACGTTCATGCCGGCAAGCGAGCAGCTGATCGCCTGCTCGTCCGCACCTTCTCTTGCCTGAGGGTTCTTGTCGATATCGAGCGGAATCTGGACGTTGAACGTACTTCCCACGCCGACCTCGCTCGAAATCTCAATCGTGCCGCCCATCATGTCGAGGAGCGATTTGACGATTGACATGCCAATGCCTGTTCCTTGGAACTTGCTGCGCGCATCGTCGCCTTCCTGGGCAAACGGCTCGTAAATGCGCGTCAAAAACTCGGGCGTCATACCAATGCCGGTATCCGAGACGCTAAAGCAAAACACGGCGTGCTCATCGTCGAGCGGTTTGATGGTCGACGAGAAGGTGACGGTGCCACCGCGTTTGTTGTACTTGATGCTGTTGTCGAGCAGGTTGACGAGGATTTGCCGAATATGGGTGGGGCTGCCGATCATGTATTGGTCGACAACGTAGGGTTCGCTGGTGTCGAGCATTGTTATGCCACGGTCCGATGCGCGAAGCTTGCATAGTACGAGCACATCGTCGCACAGTCCTTTAAGATTGAACGATTCGTGATCGAGCGTTACTTTGCGTTCCTCGATCCGGCCCATCTCGAGGATGTCATTAATGAGCGACAGCAGGTGGTTGGCGGCAACACGCGCTTTGGTGCGGCTTTCGCGGGCGACTTGCATGTCGCCTTCTTTCAATTCCTCAATTTCGATAAGGCCCAGGATGCCGTTGAGCGGCGTGCGGATGTCGTGGCTCATGCGCGTGAGAAAAGCGGTTTTGGCGGCGTTGGCGGCGTCGGCTTTCTGCCGTGCTTCCTGTGCGCGTTGAAGCGACCAGACAAGGATGGCGATGCCGGTGAGCAACATGCAGATGATAACGGTCGCAATGGCGGTGCGGTTGCGGTAGACAAACTGGAACGTGTCCGATTCTTGCACCGAGTACGATGCGGAGGAATAGCTGCTCGCAGAGAGCGATTCGCCTGCATTGATGATGCCCTTATTGATGATTCCCAACAGCTCGGGTTTGCCGCGCGGAATCATGCACGATAGTTCTGCCGTGTTGGTGAGTTCCTGTGTTTCAAAATCCTCGATGTCGTAGGTGTCGCGGATGGTTTCCAGGCGCGTGCTGGGGACAACGATGCAATGTGCCTTTCCCACACGGAGAGCATTGAGCGCTTCGTCTTTATTCGGATATTCGGTTACCGCTGCGTCGGGGAAGAGGCTTTCGAGCTCAAACCGGTTGATGATCGCGTTCTCTGTGCAAGCGATGTCCTTTAGGTCGCTGTCTAGGTCGTTACTGACGTGAATAGCGGTTAGGGAAACCGTTCCCATCGAGTTTGACTGGGCGACCCCCTTCTGTTCGGCAAGCCAGTAGTCGCGAAAGAATGGCAGAGCGGCATCGATGGTTCCGTCGGAAAGGGCTTCAACCATCTTCTCGTTGCTGGAGAATGCGACGGTTTTAACCGTAATGCCAAACTTGTCATGCAGCGTCGTTGCAAGCGAGGTGAGCGATCCTTCCATCTCGCCATCGTCATTTTGCGTGCAGTAGGGAAGCTGGTTGACAAGATAGCCGAGCGTGACGGTGTTGCCGTTTGCTTTGAGCCAGGAGACCTCGGGGCCGGTGAGTGATGACGAGCCGCTGTTTTGGGCCGAGTAACTCGATTTGACTTCGTCGTTATAGCGCGGGTTGACGCGGGCGATGGCCGTCATGGCGGCGTTGATGTCGTTCATCAAATCGGGGCGGCTTTTGGGAACGGCAAAATAGTAGTCGCTCGAGCCTACGTAAAACATGGGCGACGCATCGGGCGACGAGATGGTGTCGTTCATGATGATGGCGTCGACCTCGCCGTCTGAAAGCGCTTCAAAGAGGGCACCGCCGGTGTCGATTTCTTTATAGGTGCAGGTGATGCCTTGGTCGGCGAGCCACTGCTGGCCGACGATGGTTTGCATAACGCCAGCGTTGCAGCCGATGGTAAGGCCTTGGAGCGCTTGAGGGTCGCCCTTGGCCAGATCGTCGCGGTCGGGCTTGGCGTAGATGTAGTAGCGCTCGGTGCCTTCGGGGTTCGAGGAAAAGAGCAGCGTCTGCTCGCGTTCTTCCGAATACGAGATGTTGGGCATGAGGTCGATCTCGCCTGCCTCGAGCATGTTCATAAGCTCGGTGAAGGTGCCGCTGACGTATTCGTATTGCCAACCCTTTGTGTAGTACGAGAGGGTCTGGAGGTATTCGTAGCCCCATCCCGAGAGGCGCTCGCCCGGCGTGCCTTCCTGGAAGCCTGCATTGTTGACGAGCCAGCCAACGCGGACTTTCTTGACCTGCTGGTCGGAGTCGGCGGCAAAGGCGGGGGCGGGCATGACGGCGCTCAGCACGGTGAGTGCGGCAAGCGCGACGGCTAGGGCGCGATATAGAGCTAAGCGAAGGACGGCGGAAGGTTTCACAGACAATCCTATCGAGTCGAGATAATACCGCATAAGGATACCAGCTCAGCTGCCCAGCAGTAGTCATTGGGGACGTTCTTAAACGACTAGTCGCTGGGGACACTCTTTGCCGGAGCTGGCACTTAGGGACGTTCCCAATCTGTTCGACACAAAAGGAACGTCCCCAAGTGCCGGATGTGCGACAATACCGAGCAACGTGATGGGGCGTCTGGGAAAAGGGGTCGCGATGAACAAGTTGAGGACGCTTGCCGACGTGTTGCGCCAGGCTGGCTTTGCGCGCATCACCGGCCTGTTCCTTATCTTCTACCTGCTGTGCTCGACGGCCGTCTGGCTGTCCGACCCTGCGACCCTTACGTTTGGCGATGGCCTCTGGTTTAGCTTTGAGACCGTATCGACGATCGGCTTTGGCGATATCCCGGCCGAAACGCCGGTCGCCCGTGCTATCACCGTCGTCCTGAGCGTCATCAGCATCTTCTACATCGCCATGCTCACAGGCGTGGCGGTGAACTACTGCAATACGCTTATCAAGATGCGCCAAAAGGACACCATGGCGCGCTTTATGGACGATCTTGAGCATTTGGAAGAGCTCGACCGCGATGAGCTCGCCGATCTGTCGCGCCGTGTGCGCGAATATCGCCGACGCCAACGCTAGAGCGGGCGCCGCGCGTCACGATGAGGGGGACAAATCATGAATATCACGGTATACCTGGGCGCCAACGTCGGTAACGACCCGGCGTTTCTGCCTGCGGTGCGGCAGCTCGGCACATGGATTGGCTCTAACGGCCACGCGCTGGTGTACGGTGGGTCCAAGTCGGGGCTGATGGGCGCGCTTGCCGATAGCGTGCTCGATGCCGGCGGACACGTGACCGGCGTGGAGCCAAGCTTTTTTATCGAGGCGGAGTATCAGCACGATGGTATCGATGACCTTATCGTGACGAGCGACATGGCCGAGCGCAAGGCCAAGATGATTGAGCTCGGCGATGCGTTTGTCGCCTTTCCGGGCGGCACGGGCACGCTCGAGGAGATCGCCGAGGTCATGTCGGCCGTGTCATTGGGACATCTGAGTACGCCGTGTATTCTGTATAACTTGGACGGCTACTACAACGACCTCAAGTCGCTGCTCGAGCATATGATCGATAAGGGCCTATCGAGCCTGCAGCGCCAGCAAGGCATCTACTTTGCCGATGACCTGCACGAGATCGCATCGATTATCGGCAGCTAAGCCTTAGGTCTGTCGCGCGTGCGGTGCCCAGTAGCGCCGTTTACGGCGTAGATGGTTTGCCCGCCTGCGCGGTACCCGTCTTACAATAAAAGTTATCTTTGTCGCTTTTGACCAACGGGGGGTCCCGATGGATAACCTGGCAAAACCCAAAAACCGTGCGCTGTTTTTAGTGAGTGTGGCTGTGACCGGTGCGTTTGCTGGTGTCGCGGTCTGGCTGTTTTTCTTTGCGATGGAGCACGGTATCGACTATCTATGGACCGAGATCCCGCATATGCTGGGCGTCGGCTCGCCCGAGCTCGCGAGTGGTCCGTTCGGTTTTTTGCCGTACCCGTTTTTCGTCTGCCTGCTGGGCGGCCTGCTGATCGGTCTGTACGAAAAGATGACGGGCACCAAGACCGATGACCTCAACCAGGTGATGGCCAAGGTTAAGCGGGACGGACGCTACCCGTATGACAACTTGGGCAAACTTTCGCTCGCTGCATTGCTGCCGCTGCTCTTTGGCGGAAGCATTGGACCGGAGGCCGGCCTGACCGGCGTTATCGCGGGTCTGTGCAGCTGGGTCGGCGACCGCATGCGTCGCTTTGGCGCCGAGTTTAGGCAGCTCACGCTGCTGGGCACCCAGGCTGCCCTGACGGCGCTGTTCACCGCGCCCGTCTTTGGCT
>OGWR01003428.1_pt1 | contig 10188 bp, 8 predicted proteins | sample 1576061 | NCBI WGS metagenome assembly OGWR01 (sample SAMEA3541511, study PRJEB24748) | human gut metagenome | biome: human gut; feature: human-associated habitat; material: faeces | place: China | collected 2012 | reverse complement strand
TTCAAATGGTTAAAGAAGATGGGCGGACTTGAAGTTATGAAACAGCGTAACGAAGAGAAAGCTAAGATTCTTTATGATTTCTTAGATCAGAGCAAGTTATTCAAGGGAACTGTAGTTCCAAAAGACCGTTCTCTTATGAATGTTCCATTCGTGACAGGAGATGCAGATCTGGATGCAAAATTTGTTAAAGAAGCAAAAGAAGCTGGATTTGAGAATCTGAAAGGACATAGAACTGTAGGTGGAATGCGTGCCAGCATTTACAACGCAATGCCATATGAGGGTGTTGTTGCACTTGTAGACTTTATGAAGAAATTTGAAGAGGAGAATCTGTAAGATGTTTAAATATCATTGCCTGAATCCAATTTCTGCCGTTGGTATGAATAAACTGGATGAAAATTATGTAAAGACAGAAAATGCGGATGAAGCTGACGTGATTCTTGTCCGCAGTGCAAAAATGCATGAGATGGAATTCGGAAAGAACCTGAAAGCAATCGCTCGTGCGGGAGCCGGAGTGAATAATATTCCGCTTGATAAATGCGCAGAGGAAGGAATTGTTGTATTCAATACACCTGGTGCAAATGCCAATGGTGTAAAAGAGCTTGTATTCGCAGGTATGCTTTACGCATCCCGTGATATCGTAGGCGGTATCGAATGGTGTTTAGAGAACCAGAACGATGAAAATATCGCAAAGACAGCTGAGAAGCAGAAAAAGAACTTTGCAGGAACCGAAATTTCCGGAAAGAAATTAGGTGTCATCGGTCTTGGTGCGATCGGTGTGTTAGTTGCCAATGCAGCAATCCATATGGGAATGGAAGTATATGGATATGATCCGTATATCTCTGTTGCAGCAGCATGGAACTTATCAAGAAGTGTTAAGCACATCAGCAACGTAGAAGATATCTACCGTGAGTGTGACTACATCACGATCCATGTGCCGCTTCTGGATTCTACGAAAAAAATGATCAGTGCAGACGCAATTGCTATGATGAAACCAACTGCGATCATATTAAATTTTGCAAGAGATCTGCTTGTGGATGAAGAAGCAATGGTGGATGCACTTGCAGCAGGAAAAGTACACAAATATGTATCTGATTTCCCGAACACAACGACTGTTGGTGCAAAGGGCTGTATCGTAACACCTCACCTTGGAGCTTCCACAGCAGAGTCAGAAGATAACTGTGCGATTATGGCAGTGCGTGAGATCCGTGATTACTTAGAAAATGGTAATATTGTCCATTCTGTAAATTTCCCGGACTGCAGCATGGGAGCATGCACAACTGCAGGACGTATCGGAATCTTACACCGCAATGTCAAAGGTATGTTAAGTTTATATACAACGATCCTTGGCGATGCTGGTATCAACATTGATGGGATGGCAAACAAATCAAAAGGTGATTATGCATATGCACTTTTGGATCTGGATACTTCCGTTCCGGATGACGTACTTGAAAAATTAAAAAATACAGAAGGTGTCTTAAAGGTTCGCAAGATCTGCTAGAAAAAACAGCAGTGATATATGACAATAGAGTGTTCATAAAACGAAGATTTTATTGTTACCTGGGATCGGCACAGGAGAGAGTTATAAGAAAAATGGTAACTATCGCATAAGAAAAAATGAGGTGCAGCAAAAATGGCAGATATCAGACCGTTTATGAGCATCAGACCAGAAAAAGGGAAGGCAGCTAAAATCGCTGCCCTCCCTTATGATGTTTATAACAGAAAAGAAGCAACTGAGGAAGTGGAAAAGAACCCGGAGTCTTTTTTAAAGATCGACCGTGCGGAAACGGGTTATCCGCTTTCCGTGGATATGTATGACGACAGAGTGTACGAAAGGGCACACGATCTGTTGTGGGGGATGGTAGAGGATGGTTCTTTTATCCGCGATCAGAAAAAATGTTACTATATTTATGAACTTACGATGAATGGACGCGTGCAGACAGGTATTACCGCATGTGCGTCGATCGACGACTATTTAAACGGTGTTATCAAAAAACATGAGAACACCAGAGCGGAAAAAGAGGCAGACCGTATCCATCATGTAGACGTCTGCAATGCGCAGACAGGACCGATTTTTTTGGCATACCGGTCAGATCCGGTGATCAACGGAATCGTAGCACAGGTCAAAGAGGGAGAGCCGGAGTATGATTTTATATCGGAGGACGGGATCAGACACCGCGTGTTTGTGATCGATGACGACGAAAAAATAGCTGCGGTCTCACAGGCATTTGAAAATATGGCAGATATCTATATCGCAGATGGTCATCACCGTGCGGCTTCCGCAGTAAAAGTCGGTTTGAAACGAAGAGAAGAACATCCGGACTATGATGGAACGGAAGAATTTAATTATTTCCTGTCCGTGTTATTCCCGGATGACCAGCTTATGATCATGGATTATAACCGTGTGGTCAAGGATTTAAACGGATACTCTTTCCAGAGTTTTTACAAGGAAATGAAAAAACGCTTTGACGTGACGGAGATCACAGATCAGGAAGAAAAGAGACCGCAGGAAAAAGGCAGCTTTACCATGTACATGGAAGGACACTGGTTCTTGTGTAAGATCAGAGAGGAAGACCTTGCGGCAGTGGCGGATGATCCGGTCAAAAGTCTGGATGTCTCACTGTTACATGACCTTTTACTCCATCCGGTACTAGGCATCGGAGATCCGAAAACAGACGGCAGGATCGACTTTGTCGGCGGAATCCGCGGCATGGACGAACTGGTCAGACGCTGTGAGGAAGACTGTTCCGTTGCATTTGCCATGTATCCGACCTCGATCACAGAGCTCTTCTCCGTCGCAGATGCCGGAAAACTCATGCCTCCAAAATCTACCTGGTTTGAGCCGAAGCTCCGCAGCGGTCTGTTCATTCATTCCTTAGAATAAGGAAATTCCTTAGAGCAGGACAAAATGAGAAATGGAATTTTGAAAACTTATAAAGAACTGAGGAAGTTGTGAATCTGTGTCAGGTTCACAACATTCATAGCCTAAAGATGAGTTTTTTTTAAATTCAAATTCGAATAAAAACGAAGGGAGCCATATATGCTGGCAGAAAATGTAGAAGGAATCGCTAATGCAACCGAGACCGTCGAAATGTTAAACCAGGCACAGGAAAACCTGCAGGAAGTTGCAAAAAATCCGGGAATTGTCGGCACCTGGCTGCAGGGACTGATACCGGATCTTTTGAACTTTGCGTTTCAGGTCGTAGTTGCGATTATCATTTATATTGTTGGAAGCAAGATTATCGGTCTGATCATAAAAATGTTCCGTAAGTCCATGGAACGCAGGGATGTTGATACAGGTGTCAGACAGTTTGTATTACCGTTGATCAAATATGCACTGTATCTGGTATTGATCTTTATTATTATGGGACTGTTTGGGATCGCAACTACCTCTGCTGTGGCGGTACTTGGATCAGCTGGTGTGGCAGTTGGTCTGGCATTGCAGGGAAGCCTTTCTAACTTTGCAGGTGGTGTGCTGATCTTACTGTTAAAACCTTTCCGTGTCGGAGATTACATTATAGAACATTCCGGCGGGAAAGAGGGTACGGTAACAGAGATCTCCATTTTCTATACAAAACTGCTCACCATTGATAACAAAGTGGTCATGGTACCAAACGGTACACTCTCTAACAGCAGCATCACAAATGTTTCCACCATGGAAAAACGCCGTGTGGATCTGGTAGTAGGTATTGCATATGAAGCGGATATCAGAACTGCAAAAGAAGTGTTGTATTCTGTTGCAGAAGCGGAGGAGGCAAGACTGCCGGAAGAAGAGATTCTTGTATTTGTGGCTGAACTTGGAGATTCGTCAGTAAATATGGGTGTGCGTATATGGGTAAAGACAGAAGACTACTGGACTGCAAAGTGGCGCCTGACTGAGAACATCAAATATGCACTTGATGATCATAATATTTCCATTCCATATCCGCAGATGGATGTGCAGATAAAACAGTAACTGCAAAATGTGCATATTTCACAATAATTATAAAATAAGATTGACAAAATAAGTAATATATGCTAAATTCGACTCATGGTGTTGTTATAAATTTCATCGTTTGGACAGCACAGTACACACGGAATATTCCGATGTGGAAGAAACAAAAGTTTTGCATGTATTAGGAGGTCTTGAAAGAGTTATGCAGCAGGGAACTGTAAAGTGGTTTAATGCCAAAAAGGGTTACGGATTTATTTCGGACGAGCAGGGGAATGATGTATTCGTACATTTTTCCGCACTGAACATGGATGGATTTAAGGAGTTAAAAGACGGCGAGCGTGTAGAGTTCGAGGTTACTGAGGGAGAAAAGGGACCTCAGGCTGCCAATGTAAGCCGTATCGCATAATAGCGGATTATTCCATAAGTACCAAAAAAGGGAGTGTAAATATTACATTCCCTTTTTAAGTTGTGTAAAATATGGTATACTAATAGACATAAGATCATATTTTGGAGGATGATGATGAAACTGACTGATTTGGAAGCATACGAGATTTTAGAACAGTGCCCTTTGCGTGATTTGAAATCCGAAGGGTTTATTTTACGCCATAAAAAAAGCGGTGCAAGAGTTGCGGTAATTTCAAATGATGATGATAACAAGGTATTTTATATCGGGTTCCGTACGCCGGCAGAGGATTCTACAGGTGTACCACATATCATAGAACACACAGTATTGTGTGGGTCTGATAAATACCCGGTCAAAGATCCTTTTGTGGAGCTGGTCAAGGGATCTTTGAATACATTTTTAAATGCGATCACGTATCCTGAGAAAACGATCTATCCTGTGGCAAGCTGCAATGACATAGATTTTCAGAACCTGATGAGTGTTTACATGGATGCCGTATTTCATCCAAATATCTATAAACATCAGGAGATTTTCAAACAGGAAGGCTGGCATTATGAGCTTGAGAGCGAAGATGCACCGGTCACCATCAATGGTGTTGTATATAATGAGATGAAGGGAGCTTTTTCGTCTGCAGATGATGTGCTGCAGCGGGAAATTTTAAATTCCCTGTTCCCGGATACCACATACAGCAATGAGTCCGGTGGAGATCCGGAACACATCCCGGATCTGACATATGAGGATTACCTTGATTTTCACAGAAGATATTATCATCCGTGCAATTCATATATTTATCTGTATGGAAATATGGATGTGGCAGAAAAACTCCGCTGGATGGATGAGGAATATTTAAGCCATTATGAAGAGATTGAACTTGATTCTGCCGTAAAGGCACAGAAAACATTCGAAAAACCGGTGGAGATCACAAAGAAATACCCGATTTCTTCTGCAGAACCAGAGGAAGATAACACGTATCTTTCCTATAATCTGGTCGTAGGAGATATTTTAGATAAGAAACTTTATCTGGCATTTGATGTTCTGGATTATGCATTGCTTGGTGCACCGGGGGCACCGTTAAAACAGGCACTGATCGATGCGGGGATCGGAAAAGATATCGTTGGTGGTTATGACAGCAGTACCATGCAGCCGGTATTTTCCATTATTGCCAAAAATGCAAACAGCACAGATAAAGAAAAATTCCTTGAGACGATACAGAATGTTTTAAAACATCAGGTAAAAGACGGAGTGGATAGGAAAGCGCTGCTTGCAGGAATCAGTGCATCGGAGTTCCGTTATCGCGAGGCTGATTTTGGGCAGTTCCCGAAGGGACTTTTATACGGTATCCAGTGTTTAGACAGCTGGCTTTATGATGACAGGCAGCCGTTTATGCATGTGGAAGCATTAGATACCTACCGTTTTCTGCGGGAGCAGGTTGAAACAGGATATTTTGAGGCACTGATCGACAAGTATCTGATTCATAATCCACATGCATCGGTCGTTGTGATCGAACCGGAACGAGGATTAAATGCAAAACGCGATGAGGCACTGGCAGAGAAACTTGCTGCATATAAGGAAAGCCTGAATAAAGATGAGATAAAACAGCTCATCGAAGATACAAAGCATTTAAAACAGTATCAGGAAGAATCATCACCAAAAGAAGATTTAGAAAAGATCCCGATGTTAAAACGCGAAGACATGAAGCGCGAAGCAGCACCACTTTATAATAAGATAAAGAAATGTGGTGACACGACGATCGTGCATCATGAGATGTTTTCAAATGGCATCGATTATCTGCGCATCCTTTTTGATATCCGTGATATGGAGATAAAGGATCTTCCATATGTTGGAATACTAAAATACATTCTTGGATATATGGACACAGAGCGGTATGGATTTTCAGAGCTGGCAAATGAGATCAACATTCATACCGGAGGGATATCCGCAAGTACCGGTGTATATCCGCATGTGAAAAAGCAGGATGACATGCAGTTTATGTTTGAACTGCGTGTGAAAACACTGGCATCAGAACTGCCTCAGGCAATGGATCTTTTACGCGAGATCTTAATGACAACAAAGATTTCCGATGAAAAGCGTCTGCGTGAGATCATAGCCCAGCTGCGTTCCAGGATCGAGGCGGCATTTGACGGTTCCGGTCACTCGGTGGCATCCATGCGTGCATTGTCTTATTTTTCAAGAGCGGCATATTATCAGGAAGCAACAGCAGGTATTTCGTTCTATGAGCTGGTTTCCGATTTAGATGAACATTTCGATGAGAAAAAGGACGAACTGATCGCAAGGCTTATGCGGCTGGTACAGATGATATTTGTGCCGGAACGTATGTTAGTCAGTGTTGTCTGTGAAGAGGCTGATTATCAGGCGGTGGAAGAACAGATTGCCTTTCTGTTAAAGAATCTGTATGTGTCAAAAGAGACTGTAAAAGAGCGGATGCTGCCAAAGGTTCATCTGGAAAAGAAAAATGAGGGATTTATGGATGCATCGCAGGTACAGTATGTGGCAAGAGCCGGCAACTATGCGCGTCACGGATTTTCATATCACGGTGCACTGCGTATTTTGAAAGTCATTATGGGATATGATTATCTCTGGATCAACGTCCGTGTCAAAGGCGGTGCCTATGGATGCATGAACAGCTATATGCGAAATGGAGATACTTATTTTGTATCTTACCGTGATCCGAACTTAAAGAAAACAGATGAGATCTATGATGGCATTCCACAGTATCTGGCTGATTTTAAGGCGGACGAGCGTGAGATGACAAAATACATTATCGGTACGATCAGCGATATGGATACGCCGATGAATCCGAGTGCGAAGGGAGCGCGTTCCATGACCGCATATTTACAGGGACTGGATTTTGCGGATATCCAGAAAGAGCGTGATCAGGTGATCGGTGCAACAGAAGATGATATCCGTGCCTTAAAGGATCTGATCGCATCCGTATTGGATGAGAAAAATATCTGTGTCATCGGAAATGAAGAAAACTTAAAGAGTCAGAGTGATATGTTTATGCAGTTGAAAAATTTATATGAATGATTTTGGAATGGAGTACAAATGAAAGAAAATTTTAAATCAGGATTTGTCACAATTATCGGCAGACCAAATGTAGGAAAATCAACGTTGATGAACCATCTGATCGGACAGAAGATCGCAATCACATCAAATAAACCGCAGACAACCAGAAACCGTATCCAGACAGTCTATACGGATATGGAGCGTGGACAGATCGTATTTTTGGATACACCGGGAATCCACAAGGCAAAAAATAAGCTGGGCGAATATATGGTAAACACCGCGGAGCACACATTAAATGAAGTAGATGTGATCCTCTGGTTAGTGGAACCTTCAAACTTTATCGGAGCAGGCGAGCAGCATATCATCGAGCAGTTAAAGAAGACAAAAACACCGGTGATCCTTGTTATTAATAAGGTAGATACGGTGAGCCGGGATAAGATATTGGAATTTATCGATACTTACCGCAAGGTATACGATTTTGCCGAGATCGTTCCGGCATCCGCACTGCGTGCACAGAATCTTGATACCGTATTGGATATGATCTTTAAATATCTGCCGTATGGACCGCAGTTTTATGATGAAGATACGATCACAGACCAGCCGGAGCGTGCGATCGTTGCGGAGATCATCCGTGAAAAAGCACTTCATGCATTAGATGATGAGATACCGCATGGAATCGCAGTCTGTATTGACCGCATGAAACAGCGGAAAGGACAAAATATCATGGACATTGAGGCAACGATTGTCTGTGAGAGAGATTCCCATAAGGGTATTGTGATCGGAAAAGGCGGAGCCATGTTAAAAAAGATCGGTTCAAACGCGCGCTATGAGATTGAACGTCTGTTAGAGGAGCAGGTCAATTTAAAACTCTGGGTAAAGGTCAAAAAAGATTGGCGTGACAGCGATTCCATGATGAAGAACTTTGGCTATAATAAGGACGAGATCTGACTTACCATTTTTTTGCTGGTATAAGGGAAGCTGTCTGAGGAAATCCTAACATTATCAAGTGATGGATGATGGGAGGATGAGATTATGGATGAAGCCTGGAGCAATTTTATGACAACAGGAAGAGTAACCGATTATTTAAAATACAAAGAGTCGCATAAAGGCAGCTTTGATACCACAGGGAGAGGATGGGAACACAGACCGGATGGGACAGAATATCGTAGTGACCGGGATGGTCTTAAAGGTAATGCCGATTGGCGATTATGACAGAAGAATCACACTGCTGACGAAGGAAAGGGGCAAGATCACCGCATTTGCAAAAGGTGCAAGAAGACCAAACAGTGCACTTGTTGCTGCGGCAACTCCCTTTTCCTTTGGTGAATTTGAAATGTTTGAGGGGCGAAGCTCCTATACGGTGGTGAGGGCTTCCATTCAGAACTATTTCAGGGAAGTTCAGGAAGAACTTGAAGCTACATATTATGGATGTTATTTTCTGGAATTTGCCGATTATTACTGTCAGGAAAACAATGATGAATGCGAGATGTTAAAGCTGCTTTATCAGTCACTTCGGGCATTGACAAGCAGTGCATATGATAAGAGACTGGTCCGTTTTATTTTTGAGTTAAAGGCAATGTCGGTAAACGGTGAAGCACCGAATGTGTTTGCCTGTCTGAAATGTGGAAAAAAAGAAGAACTGAACTGGTTTGTAACAAAACGGGGTGGCTGTGTCTGTGATCCCTGTGAAAAAAAGGAAGCGTCCACGGAGGAAAGCGGCAGGTTTTTCCTGGATGAATCAACTCTTTATACGATGCAGTATATCATTTCAGCAAGGGTGGAAAAATTATATACTTTTTCTGTCAGTGACAGTGTGTTAAGGCAGCTGCTTGCAATTATGAAAAGTTATCGTGCAGTTTATCTGGATCACACATTTCAGTCTCTTAAAATGTTAGAGGGACTATTTACTGGTTGAAATCGGGAATCGGAAATAGTATAATGTAAAACATTGGATATGTAAGACGAATGGAGACTTGTAAAAATGAGAAAAGCATGTATGGCAGGTATCAGCGTACTGATTGGCATTTCGATGCTGGCTGGATGTGGAAAATCTCTGAATGCAGATACGGATACGGTATATGTACAGAAAAACGGAACCGTACTCACAGTAGATGTTGAGACACTGGATAAAGATTATTATGATGAGACAGAACTAAAGGATTATGTGACAGATGCTGTTTCTGCTTATACGGAAGAACATGGAAAGAATACGGTAAAACTGGAAGGACTTTCTGTGAAAGATAGTACGGCAACGCTTAAGATGAAATATAAAACACCGGAAGATTATACAGGATTTAATGGCATTGAACTCTATGAGGGCAAGGTTGTTAAGGCACTGGCAGCAGGATATGATTTCAACACAGATTTTGTCAGTGTAGAAGATGGAAAGGTGACCGGAACAGCGACGAAGGAAGAAATTTATTCCGGGGATGATTTAAAAGCAGTCATCATCAAGGCAAACAGAGATGTCAAAGTAGATGGAACGATCTGTTATGTTTCCACAGAAAATGTAAAGCTGACCGGGGCAGACAGTGTTTCCATACGGGATGGTTACAGTTTAAACAGTGATAATGTTTCAGATGAAAATGATTCTGGTGGAACAGAGAATGTTGGCGGTTCAACAGAGATATCTGACACGGATGTCAATGATGACACAGCCTATGTAAAAGATGATGGGGCATTTGAAACAGATGTCTACACATACATTATTTATAAGTAAGCATACAAAAGAGGCAGTTTACTGCCATTTTATAGAAAGGTGAGGAATTATTTATGGAAAAATCAATGGACAAAATCGTGGCGCTGGCAAAATCAAGAGGTTTCGTAT
>OGWR01003415.1_pt1 | contig 10224 bp, 4 predicted proteins | sample 1576061 | NCBI WGS metagenome assembly OGWR01 (sample SAMEA3541511, study PRJEB24748) | human gut metagenome | biome: human gut; feature: human-associated habitat; material: faeces | place: China | collected 2012 | reverse complement strand
TACAACAGATGATGAGGACAGTGACGATGAAGTTGTATTGCCAGGTATGTATTATAAGTTCCGCACTCGTAGTTCCAGCCCTACTACTCAAGTAAAAACTACCTCCTCAGGAGAAGAGAGGACGCTGACGATTTACCATTTGGAACGTTTTTTACCTGTATTCTCTCACTATATGTTTTCATCGAAGAAAATCGATGCTAAGAAGAATTATGAATATTTCTATCCAGGTTCTACTTGGAATGGTGATAATGGTTTCAATGTATCCAATGCCAGCGTAAAAGAATATCAGTTGATAGCGAATAATGGCTATATCTATACTATAGATAAAGTATTAGAGCCGTTGGAAACAATCTATGATGAGATGAAACTCAATCCGAATTATTCTACTTTCCTGACTTACTATGATTCATTCAGTGTTTATACTTTTGATGAAGACTTAGTAGCAGATTATGGAGATGCTTTAGGAGTTGATAGTCTTTTTCTTCATACACATCAGTCTAACGGATTACCTAACATCGCTTTAGAATGGCCGGTATCTAATTATCGGCTGATCCCACAACTTGCTTCAGTTGCTTATAGTGTATTTGCACCTTCCAATACAGCACTGACTAATTTCTTTAACCATTTCTGGAAAGGGAAAGGATATACCTCTTTGGGAGATTTGGATCCATTGGTTATTAAGTTACTGTTACTCCAATACGTATATGGCGGTTCTATTGTTTTTCCGGATGAAGTAAAAACAATCACTAATGATTATGGAACTTCCTACAACTTTGACCCATATAGTGTAAAAGATAAAAGTATTTGCGTAAATGGTAGTTTTTATGGATTGGATGAAATAGACACTCCTCCTATCTTTAACTCTGTCATTGGACCGGCCTTCTCTCATAAAGAATATCTTAACTTCTTATATACTCTCTACGGTAATGGTGATGATAACTTATTGAGAACTTATAGCTCTCAGGCTACCAAATACACAGTATTGATGCCATCAAATGAAAATTATGAAACAAACGATATGTTTTTAGCTGTCATAGCTGGTACTAAAGTACTGGCCAGAGAGGGAGATGAAGGAAATGAAGCAGTACCAACTTCTGAATTACAACGATTGGTTAATGTACATACAGTCAGTGGTGAAGTTGAACTTCCTGCAAATGGCACTAAAGTCTATACAAGTCAGAATGCTTCGACCTATTGGTTTATAAAAGATGGAAAGATCACCACTAATGCTATTTTCAATAATGTATTAGGATTAAGTACTCCGAATTTTTCAGATCTGTTTGTAGAAGTAAAAGAAATAACTAATGACGGAGAATCCTGGAGTAATGGAAAGACGTATGCATATGGTGCGAACAGTCACGGTGTATTTGATACAGAACAGAGTAAAGGAATGAAAGCTGCATTGGCAACTTGTGCCGAGTCCAGATATCCTTATTTTGTGTTTGCTCAGTTACTTAAAAAGGCAAATATGATTTCCGGTGAAACAATGCCTAGCTATCCGGGGCGTATTGTTGCTTTTATTCCGACCAATGAAGCTCTTGTAGAAGCTATGAAGAAAAATGAGATTCCGGGAGTAACTGATGGAGAAGTAGATCTTTCTCAGGCCGAACCAACCTTGAACGGAACATTTGATGCGGAAGCGCTCAAACAATACCTAATGGAATATTTCCTTATAACTTCTTATGCTCCGGAAGTATCCAGTTGTCCGTATATCGGTTCTACCACTTGGAAAACGGGTACATACCGTAACTCGTTGACTCACAAATTGAATTATACAGACACCGGTAATTCTTTATCAGTTCAACTGGGAGAAGGTAACATATGCCATGTGGTTCCGACCTATTATTATTTCCCTTTTGCGTACAATGATGGAGGGTTCCACTTGATTGACTCTGTTTTTAAATAACTGAATATCTGAGATTATGAAACTAACAAAAATAGTATATGTATTAATAGCAATGCTTCTTTGTTGCACAAAGGACGTTATTGCGCAGACACAGAAAGTCCTGTCCGGTACAGTTACTGAAATGTTCGGAAACAAGGCTGAACCATTGGTCGGTGTAAACGTAAATATTGTAAATGATCAGAATCGTTCATTAGGCGGTACTATTACCAATCTGAGCGGACAGTACAATGTGAAAATCCCCGAAAGAGAGAAGAATCTGACAATTGTATATTCATACATTGGAATGAAAACTCAACGGGTGAAATATACTACTCAGACGATTTTGAACATTCGTATGGAATCGGAAGCCAAAGCAGTAGATGAAGTACAGATTACCGCCCGTCGGTTGAATCGTAATGATATGGGTATCACTGAAGACAAATTGGTTTCAGCGACTCAAAAGGTTGATATGGAAAAATTAGTAGCTACCGCTCCGATAGCCTCTGTTGAAGAAGCGTTACAGGGACAATTGAATGGTGTGGATATTACTTTAAGTGGTGATCCGGGTACTCGTAGCTCCATCCGTATTCGTGGTACCAGTACTTTGAATGCGTCAGCCGAACCGTTGATCGTTATTGACGGAGTCCCTTATCCGACAGATATCAGTGATGATTTTGACTTTTCAACAGCCAATAATGAAGATTTAGGTGCGCTGTTGAATATTTCTCCGAACGATATCGCATCTGTTGAAGTTTTGAAAGATGCCTCTGCGACTGCTATTTGGGGAACACAAGGTGCCAATGGTGTATTGGTCATTACAACTAAAAAGGGTACAGTAGGTAAAACACGTTTCTCTTTCTCTACCAAATGGACAGCTAAAGTGGAGCCGACCAATATCCCCATGTTGAATGGTAATGAATATACTGCCCTGATGCAAGAAGCTATCTGGAACTCTGCCAGATATATCGGTTTGGAAAATGCAAGCAACAAATACTTGGATATGTTATTTGATACACCGTCTATTAATACCAATCCGGATTGGAAGTATTATGATGAGTATAACCAAAATATCAATTGGCTGGACTATGTGCGACAAACAGCCCTGACATCAGATAACAACTTCTCTATGAGTGGTGGTGGTGAAAAAGCTACTTATCGTTTCTCATTGGGATATATGAGCGATGATGGTACTACCATTGGAACTTCCCTGAAACGTTTAAATACGTCAATGACTGTCGATTACCAATTTTCCAAGAAGCTGAGATTTGGCGCAGACTTCTCTTATTCTCAATCGGATAAAGATGATAACTGGGCGGATAATGTTCGTGCGGTAGCATTAAGTAAAATGCCTAACAAATCTCCTTATCTGGTAGATGATAAGACTGGTAGGCTAACAAATGACTACTTCACCTATTTTGATCCGAATTTTGAAAGTGCTTTTTCCGTCACTCAATCCAATTACAGGAATGCCGCGAATTACAATCCTGTAGCGATGGTGAACGAAGCGACCAATAATACAATGCAACGTGAAGGAAAAATTACCTTTCGCGCTAATTATCAAATATTACCGGGCTTCACTTACAAAGGATGGGCATCTATTAATATGCGTACCACCAAATCACGTCGTTTTCTGCCACAAGTAGTAACAGGAGTGGTTCAAACCAGTGAATATGCTAACCAGAGCGGAGATGCTTATTCCGACCTGCTGGCTCTTCAGACAGAGAATCAGTTCATGTATATTAAAAATTGGAATAACAAACATAACTTGATTGCAAATGCTTTGGTTCGTACTTCTCAGACATCAAATTCAAGTTATACAAGTATTTCATATGGCAACGCCTCTTCCGATTTATCCGACCCGACTGTAGGAACAGCTGTGTTGAGTAACGGTATTAACTCCGGTGAATCTGAGACACGTAGTGTGGCCTTTATCGGATTGGTGAATTATACTTTATTAGACCGTTATGTATTCCACGCGTCAATGAATGCAGAAGGTAATTCAGCTATGGGACGCGATAAACGAATGGGATATTTTCCCGGTGCAGGTTTTGCCTGGAACCTTCATAACGAATCATTTCTGGAAGCAGCGAGAGACAAATGGCTGGATGAAGCTAAATTCCGTTTCAGTATCGGACAGAGTGGACGTGCTCCGAGCGGAGCCTCCATTTATCTGGGAGCTTATGTAAAAGGAGATGATTATATGAGTATGTCATCTACCAGGCCTTCACGCATGCAGTTGGATAATCTGAAGTGGGAAACTTCGACTGAATATAACTATGGAGCGGATGTTTCTCTCTTTAGAGGTCGTTTGAAGTTTACATTTGAATACTACCAGAAATATATTAGTGACTTATTACAAAGGAACTACGGTCTTCCTTCTACTACCGGATTCTCTTCCATGAATTACTTCAATTCAGGAAAGATGCAAAACAAAGGATGGGAGTTTCGTACCGATGTTGTATTCTTTGAAAATAAAGACTGGCGTTTGAGCGGATATGTAAATATTAGCCGTAATGAGAACCAGATTACAGAATTACCAAGTAACATGGCACAAGAAAATTATACAGCCGGTAATGGTAAGTACGCTGCTTTGGTTGAAGAGGGCAGACCGATCGGCTCATTCTATGGTTACCGTTATAAAGGAGTTTATCAAAATAAAGATGCAACCTACGCACGTGATGCCGAGGGCAGTATTATGAATGATGTGAATGGAAAGCCAATTGTAATGAAGAATCTGACAGCAACCTGTCAGCCGGGTGATGCAATGTATGAAGACATTAATCATGATGGAGTTATAAACCAATATGACATTGTATATTTGGGTAATTATAACCCGGTACTGACTGGTGGTGCCGGAGTATCAATCAAATATAAACAAGTGACTTTAAATGCTTTTTTCCATGGACGCTTTGGACAATCGATCGTAAATACAGCACGTATGAATAATGAATCTATGTACGGTATTTCCAATCAAAGTACAGCCGTACTCAGGAGATGGAGAAATGAGGGAGATGATACGAATATTCCGCGTGCCTTGTATGGTGAAGGATACAACTACCTGGGTTCCGACCGTTTTGTTGAAGACGCATCCTTTGTTCGTCTGAAACAACTAACATTGAATTACGCGTTTCCCAAAAAGATTTGTAATAAGCTGGGAGTTAATTCATTGAGTTGCTTCGTTACAGGCTACAACTTGTTCACATGGACAAACTACACCGGACAGGACCCTGAAGTTACTACACCGTCTGACCCGCTTAGATTAGCAGAAGATACAGCGACAACTCCTGTTTCTCAACGATTCACATTTGGTATAAACTTGAATTTCTAATACGTAAGATATGATGAAAAAGATATTAATATGTTTGGCTATCGTCGGAACTTCACTGATAAATTCCGGTTGTAGTGACTGGCTGGATGTGCTGCCTAAAAACGAACAGGTTTCTCCGGATTACTGGAAAACGAAGGAAGAGGTGGAAGAAGTACTTGGACAAGGATACTCATATATGCGCAATACTGTTCATAATTTGATTTATTGGGGCGAAGTTCGTGCTTCTTCGGTATATGCTTACAGCGGTTCTGAGATACAAAAATTACAGAACTTTCAGTTGACAGCTTCTTCCAGTTCTTGCAAATGGGGTACTTTTTACCAAGTATTGAATATTGCTAACTCCATTATAAAATATGCACCGGAAGTAAAAGCTGAAGATGAAACTTATACGGAAGCAGCTATGAATTCACATATGGCAGAAGCTTATTTTATGCGTGCATGGTCGTATTTTACATTGGTACGTAACTACAAAGAGGTACCGTTGATTCTGGAGCCCTATGTAACGGATACTTATCCTTTCCAAGTGGCTAAAGACTCGGAAGAGAAAATTATAGCTCAGATTAAAGAGGATATACAGACGGCTTTGGCTTCTGGCGCAGCTAAAGAATTTTATGATGACGACAAATGGAACGGAGCCAGCAAAGGACGTATCACCAAATGGGCATTGTATGCATTGATGGCGGATGTATGCTTGTGGAGTGAAGATTACGCCGGATGTGTTGAATATACAGATTTGCTGATCAATGCCACCTCTAGTCACCGACCGGCATTTATGTCCGACCCTACACAGTGGTTCTCTATTTTCAATCCGGGAAATAGCAATGAGTCGATTTTTGAAATCAATTTTGATATAGTAGCCTATCCTAATCAAGATAACAGTTCCAGCCCCTCTAACTATTTTAAAGATAGTAATACTTCCCCATACCAATATTCACCTCAAATGTGTGCACAGTTGTATAATGAAACTGTAATCAGCGGAGAATCCTCAGTACGTGCGGAATTTGGATCTTATAAAGATCTCGAAGATGCGGCAACCTCATTGCATTCTACATTTGCAATCTGGAAATATCAGGGATATGCCTATCTGGAACAAGGGAAACGTGAGAATCAGGACGCAAACTGGATTCTTTATCGTATGGCAGATGTCTTACTCATGAAAGCCGAAGCTTTGGTATGGCAAGGAGGAGTTAGCAATTATCAGGCTGCTATGGATTTAATCAATCAGGTTCGTACCCGTGCCAATGCCGTAACTTATCAGGTAAGTGTAGAAGAAGAAACTGAAGAAAACATGTTGAAATATGTCTTGGAGGAACGTAATCTGGAATTGGCCGCAGAAGGAAAGCGCTGGTATGACCTGTTACGTTTCGGAAGAACCAAGAACTTCAAATACAAAGAATCATTTATAGAATTCATTACGACATACAATAGCTCGGCAAATGCCAAATGGTTACGTTCCGTATTGAAGAATACTAATGCATGGTATCTTCCTGTTCCACAGAGTGACATTGATCGGAATCCGCTTTTGACGCAGAATCCTTATTATGATATAACTTCTAATTGAGATAAATGCTATGAAAAATATTGTAAAATATTGTTTGTTGCTATTGTTCGTCACTTATTATTCTTGTGATGACCCTTATAAAGACACCATGTATATGGCGTATGACGTGCAACCGGCAGGTTCTTACCTGCAAACCCGTCCTGATGATTTTTCCGAATGGATTAAAGTTTTGAAATATGCAGACCTGTTTAATGCCATCAACCAGGCAGACGATGCATTTACTGTGTTAGCTCCAACAAATACTGCCGTAGAAGCATTTTATGCACGGAAAGGTGTTACTTCTATTGAAGAACTGGGACAAACTTATGCTCGCAGCCTGGCACAATATCATATTCTGACTGACTCAGTCCAACGTGATGAGTTCGTAAAAGGAGGAGCACTGGAACCTAAAACTCTTTCTGGAGATATATTGGAAGTGACTTTTGATGAGGATAGTGGAGACGGAGGATTTAATTCCGTCTACATCAACAGGGAGGCACACGTGAAAGAATTTGCAGTTTCCACGGCAAATGGGGTAGTGTATGTTTTGGATGACGTATTGAGTCCGGCTACAGAAACTATTTTTGAACGCTTGTCCGGTTATGAAAATTACAGAATATTGTGTGATGCACTTGAAATGACAGAATGGAATGCAACATTGAATACCGTTTCAAAAGCATCAGAAGACCTTGCTGGTAACAAGACGGAGCAAAGATGTTACTATACTTTGCTGGCTGTTTCTGACGAAGTCTTCCAACAAGCGGGCATTTCTACAGCTGCAGAGTTGGCTTCCAAGCTTGGTGCCGGAACAGATTATACATCAACTGACAATGCTTTAAACAGATATGTAGCCTATCATATATTAGAAGGAAGCTATAAACTGGCAACCCTTCAAACCTTCAATCAGGAGGGACTTACCCGAAGATTATGGGATACGATGGCAGAGAATGCTTTGATTATGGTTTCAAAAGAAAATAATGGCTATTATTTGAACTATGATGGCGGAGATATGAAAGCACAATTTTTGGAAGAGGAAGATAATGCTAACGAACAGGTTAAAAACGGATATATCCAACGGATTGACGGCTATTTACCTATTTGTACTACCCTTCGCCCCATATCTTACTACTTTGATATTTGTGATTTTCCGGAAGTAGCTTCTTATATCGGTTCATATGGAAAAGACGGTCAGCTTTACCAACAGAAAGTCGGAGATGCAGAAGGTGCTACTGCATTGGCAAATGCCAATGGTTCCTATATTGCCTGTTACGATATGACAATGGGACCTTCAGGAACATCTACTACCGGTTGGGCAAATCTGGAGTACCGCACGGCACACAATAAGTATGAATATACTTGGTGGAAAATGTTGAATTATGACCAGCTCATTGTCAATATTGGGTATAATGGAACATTGACTATGAGTACTCCTACTATTTTGGCCGGTAAATACAAGGTGACTCTATATTTCACATATGCGACCTCCATGAACTTCATGCGTTTGGCTGGAGATGTAGATTCACAGGGAAGTAACGGTGGTCTGACTTCATTCACGTTTGACAATAATCCTAGTCAATCTGCCAGTCGCGCCATTTACGCTTCAGTACCCAACAATACATTGGATTGTTACAATACGGTGCTGTTCGACGAGTTGGAATTTTCTTCTACTCAGGCACATAGCCTGCAATTGGTTGTTTTAGATCCTGCAGCCAGCACTCACTCCAGTTTCCGTTTGCAATTGGATTATTTATTATTTGAACCTATTAATTGAGTAAAACAATGAAGACACTAAGATATATATTTGCATCCGTACTTCTATCGGCAGGATTGTTTTCTTGTACGAATGAATGGGATTCACATTATTCTCAGCAAGAAGCAGTTGTCAATAATGTAGAAGTAGAAATTGTAGATGGGTCTGCCTCTTCCTTTTTGAAAGGGGATGCTTCTTACAGTACTATGTATAGTTTGTTTGAGAAAACAGGTATCCTTCAGACATTACAGGAAAAAGGATTGCTGTACACCATCATGGTAGTGAATAATGGGCAAGCTGTCCGGGCAGTCAGCGAAACAACGAATGATGAAGACACATTTTTGGCTCAATCTCATATAACAGACGCTTCCATTTCGCCCAGTAATTTAAAGGATGGACAACGTCTGTTGATGTGGAATGGCAAATATGTCAATGTCACTACACAAGATGTAGAAACCGGTGAAAACGTAATTGCATTCAATGGCTCTAAGGTTAAAAAAGTGATCAAGACGAACGATGCTTATATTTATGAGCTGGATTCATATGTTAAAACACCGAAATCGTTGATGGAAGTAATAGAAAGTCTGGGAGATGATTATTCCATTTTCAAAGAAATGGTACTTGCCAGAACAGAGAAAGTGTTTGATAAGAGCAACAGTACACCGATTGGAATCGATCAGACAGGAAATACGGTCTATGATTCTGTCTTCACTACCAAGAGCACTTATTTTGAAAACAAGAAGATGGATTTGTATTCGGAGTCTATGCATGCGACTCTGTTGATCCCTTCCAATGAATTGGTCGAAAATGCTTTGGCTGATGCCCGCAATAGATTGAAATCATGGAATATGGAACGTGCGGATTCTATTTTGACTAACTGGATATTCCAAAGTGCTTTTTTTAGTAAAGAATATAAGAAAGAAGATTTTGAAAATACAATAGATCCTGATCTATATTCTATTTTCGATAAACAATGGAGAACTACTGTCAATAAGGTAGATACAGATAATCCGGTTGAAATGAGCAATGGTACTGCTTACTATGTGAAATCATTGAAGATACCTACTAATAATGTGTTGATCTGGCGTGTGAAAGAATTTGTAGTTCAGTTCAATAGTCTGACAGAAGCGGAGAAAGCCGAATATTATCCAGGTTATGTTAACTTGGGTACGAATAATAATCATGTAGGTGAGAATGTGTTTCTTAACCGCGTGAAATATTATAATCTGAGTAATCAACCCAATCCTTCCTGGCCTGAAATCAGATATGAGGCAATGATGCTTAGTCTGCTTGATAGTACATTACCGGGAACATTTATGTTTAAGTTCTATCATGTGGAAAATCATGAGGACGGGTCGCATACAGTGACTCCTCACAGGCTTCCTCCTGGAGAATATACATTCTCAATGGGTGCTTACGGATCACGTTCAAATGTTGATGCAGACTTTTATGTGAATGATATGTTTGTGGCGACTATTCCCGGATCAACAATGAAAGGCGCTAAAGATTGTCCAGCTCAATGAAGGAGCAATCTCATAAGTCATACTTTTGCTTTTCACCAGATCATTCAAATCACGGGCTGCATATCCAAACGAACCTTTCAGAAAGACCTTCGGCAACCAATCGGATTTGGATGCGCCGAGCAATGCGGCCTGAGCATTCACACTTCTCTCCGCACCTCGTACATCCGGTCTTCTCAGTAACAAATCAACCGGCATACC
>OGWR01003408.1_pt1 | contig 10245 bp, 8 predicted proteins | sample 1576061 | NCBI WGS metagenome assembly OGWR01 (sample SAMEA3541511, study PRJEB24748) | human gut metagenome | biome: human gut; feature: human-associated habitat; material: faeces | place: China | collected 2012 | reverse complement strand
CGCCACCCGGAGCCGCTGCCGTATTACCAGCGCCGCATCCGGCGGATCCTGCCGCTGTACTGGCTGGTGCTGGTGCTGCGCTGGCTGTTCGATGCGGTACGCTATCTGGCGGCGGGCGCCAGTGCAGCCCAGCTGTTTGGCCCCGGCGGGCCGTGCGGGCCGGGTTACCTGCGGTACTTTGTATTTTTGCAGATGTGGCTGCCCAGTGATAACTGGATGCTGTGGAACAACCGCAACGTGCTGTGGACGATGAGCGCCTTTGCGTTCTTTTATCTGCTGGCCCCGTGGCTGTACCGGCTGTGCAAACGCTTTTGGGGTGCGCTGGCGTTGCTGGTGGTCTGCCTTGCGGTGAAGGGCAGGATCGGCGGCTTAATTGAAAGCAGTCTGGCGGCTTTCCCGGCAGAAGCCAGCATCAGCGAGTTCAGCGCAAAAACGCCGGTCATGACGCTGTACTGCTTTATCTTTGGCATGGCGGCGTTTGCGGCAGTGCGGGAGAACAAGCAGTTTTTATACGGGGTATTCTGCATTCTGCTGGCAGTGCTCACCAACTTCCAGCGGGCGGGGTTCGAGTGCGTGTTTACGGTGCTTGTTCTATTGGCCGTGCAGAACCCGCAGGGCGTTGGCCTGGCGGAAAATCAGAAGTTCGCCCAGGCCGTGGAATTTGTGGGGGCGGGCAGCTTTTGGCTGTACCTGGCCCACCCGCTGGTGCTGGAGCTGCTGCCCAATACCGCGATGGGCGGCGCAGCCGCGTGGCTGTGCTTCGCCGGGGTATATGCCGTCTGCCTGATGGTGTGCTATGCGCTGTATACGCTTTTTGTGCGCCGGTATGAGCAGCGCTTTGCGTAACCATTGTACTATATTTGCAGCAAAACGGCAAAGTGAATTTTGAGAGAAGCGTTGCATGGAACGACAAAGGGCGGCCCAGATGGGCCGCCCGCTTTGGCATTTGTATGGTTGGAAAAGCTGTGCTTTTATCTTGTAGAGAATGTGAGGACGAACATTATTCGCCCGCGGACGTTGGCCGTATGCAGGGTGGAATATGTGGCAAGACCCGTCATGCGGGACGATGACGAGCATCGTCCCCTACAAATCATTTGCAGCGTTTATCACCATCGGCAAAGTTTTCCACAGTGCGCACACCCCTGCAGGTGTTCCATTAAACCACATCCCGTGTAATGATGGATTGCAAATTTGAAGTGAGAACACTTCCTTTGCGGGCATCTTACACAGAAAACAGGAAGGGGCGCACACTGTGCGCCCCTACGGAACGCCTATCCGCGCTCAGTGGTTGAATTTATTCTGCGCTTCGCCCAGCTTGCCGGCCATCAACAGGCGGCAGGCGGCTTCCACGTCGGTGTGGCGGCCGGTCACAAGCTTGGCGTCATCGGGCGGGAACTTGCCCAGCACCCAGTCAGCCAGATCATAATCCGGGCGCGGCTTGGCGCCAACGCCAATGCGGATGCGGTAAAAATCCTCGCCGCCGGTGGAAGCGATAATGCTCTTTAGCCCGTTGTGCCCGCCAGCAGAACCGGAGGGCCGGATGCGGATGTGCCCCGGCTCTTGTGCAATGTCATCGCACAACACAATAATGTGGTTGCGCGGGATCTTGTAAAATGCCGCGGCGGGGGCGATGCTCTGGCCGCTCAGGTTCATGTAGGTCAGCGGCTTTAGCAGCATCACTTTGCGGCCGTCCACCTGGGCAATGCCGTAAAGGCCCTGCCATTTGCTTTTGTTGATCTCGCACCCCCAGGCTTCGGCCAACGCATCCAGCGCGGCAAAACCGGTGTTGTGGCGGGTGCCGTCATATTTCGGCTCCGGGTTGCCCAGACCGGCAATCAGCCAGTCTGCCCCGGAACCACCTCCAAATAGTCCCATAGTAAAAATCCTTATAGTAATTTTGTGATTTTAGTGTGCACCAGGGGCAAAGCGTTCCACTGTGTCCCGGATGGTATCCAGGAAGGATTCTGCACCTAAGGTGTTGACCTTGAAAAACACAGCCTGGCTGCCGCCGGATGTGATGGCGGAAAGCCGGATCTGCCCGTCAGCTTCCAGCAGGGTCAGGCTCATGGTAACACGGCCATTGCCAATGGCACTGTAGCGTTCGTATACCCGCACGGCACAGCGGCCGGTGCTGAAGTTGAAATCACTGGAACCTTCCAGCGTGGCCGAAACACTTTGTTTTACAACAGCGTCCAGCTCGGTCAGGATGGTGGTAAAATCCCCGGTCAGGGTGCGTTCCAAAATGGCCATGGCAGCAATCCTCCTTGCAGCAGGTCAGGGGGCATCAGTCGTTTTTCTTTTCGGCTTCCAGCTTCTGCTTTTTGGCAACGTATTTTTCCAGCTTCTTGGCGCCCCAGGCGGCAACTTCGGCCTGCTTGGCGCGCTCAATGCCCAGGGCACCGTCCGGCACATCGTGGCCGATGGTGGAACCGGCAGCGGTAAAGGCGCGGCTGCCCACCTTGACCGGCGCCACCAGGTTGGTGTTGCAGCCGATGAACGCATAATCGCCGATGGTGGTGCGGTACTTGCCCTCGCCGTCATAGTTGCAGGTTACGGTGCCGCAGCCAAAGTTGCAGTACTTGCCCACATCGGCATCGCCAATGTAAGTCAGGTGGCTGACAGTGTTGCCCTCGGCAAAGTTGGCGTTCTTGGTTTCCACATAAGCGCCCAGGTGCACGCCCTCATCCGTCACGGTGCCGGTGCGCACATGGGTAAAGGGGCCAATCTTGTTGTTGGGGCCCAGATGGCTGTCATAACACTGGCTGGCGTTCACGGTGGAACCGGCCTCAACAATGGTGTTCTCCAATAAGGTATTGGGGCCGATGACGCAGTTTGCCCCGATGACGGTTTTGCCGCGCAGGATGCAGCCCGGCAGGATCACTGCGCCGGGTGCAATCTCAACTTCGGGGTCAATAAAAACCTGGTCGCTGATGAACTCCACACCGTTCTGCAGGTGCTTTTCAAAAGTTTCTTCAAAGGCCGCTTTGGCGGCAAGGTATTTGGATTTCGCTTCGGACATAAAAATACCCCTTTCTGTTTTGGGCCAAAAGAGTATACGGCCCTACAAAAAAGCCCCGGAACAGGGCTGAAGCCTGCCGGGGCGGGATGAATTGAAAAAAGTGTTGCAGGATGTAATAAAATATTGTTTCCCAACTTCTCACCCATTATAATTTACCGCATTTTTGGTCAAATTGCAAGAGCCTGCCCCCAAAACTTTGTGAGATTTTCAGCGAAAATATTCGCCATTTATTTAACAATGTACTGGAAATTCCGGGTTGAGTCTGTTATAATGGACTTTGCAAGAGAGAAGATTCTTATTTTGCGGGTGTGCGCGGCACACCGGGAAGAAACCGTAATTTTGTTGGAGGTAACCTATGAGCAAGAAGTTTTTGTATTTGTTCAAAGAGGGCCATGACGCATTTGGCGGCGACCAGACGACCATGAAGAACATTCTGGGCGGCAAGGGCGCTGGTCTGGCAGAAATGACCCATGCCGGCATGCCGGTTCCTCAGGGCTTCACCATCACCACCGAAGCCTGCACCCAGTACTATGCTGACAACCGTGAGATCAACGATGAGATCAAGGCTGACATCTTCAAGTACATGGGAATCCTGGAAGAGCAGACTGGCAAGAAGTTCGGCGATATCGAGAACCCGCTGCTGGTTTCCGTTCGTTCCGGTGCACGTCAGTCTATGCCCGGCATGATGGATACCATCCTGAACCTGGGCCTGAACGACCAGGCTGTTGAAGGTCTGGCAAAGAAGACTTCTAACCCCCGTTTTGCATATGACTGCTACCGCCGCTTCATCCAGATGTACTCTGACGTCGTCATGGAGCTGGGCAAGAGCTTCTTTGAAGAGCGTATCGACGCTATGAAGGAGCGCAAGGGCGTTAAGCAGGATATCGAGCTGGACGCTGAGGACCTGAAGGAACTCGTCAAGGAGTTCAAGGCCATCTACCTGGAGAAGCAGGGCGAAGAGTTCCCGCAGGATCCGAAAGAACAGCTGATCGGCGCTGTCAAGGCCGTCTTCCGTTCTTGGGATAACCCGCGCGCCAACGTTTATCGCAAGATGAACGAAATCCCCTACGAGTGGGGCACTGCTGTCAACGTTCAGCAGATGGCTTTCGGTAACTCCGGCATGCGTTCCGGCACCGGTGTTGCTTTCACCCGTAACCCCGCTACCGGCGAAAAGAAGCTGATGGGCGAGTACCTGATCAATGCTCAGGGCGAAGATGTCGTTGCCGGCATCCGTACTCCTTCCCCGATCAGCAAGCTGCACGAGGAAATGCCTGAGGTTTACGATCAGTTCGTTGAGATCGCAACCCGCCTGGAAAACTACTACAAGGATATGCAGGACATGGAGTTCACCATCGAAGATGGCAAGCTCTTTATGCTGCAGACCCGTAACGGCAAGCGCACCGCACAGGCTGCTCTGCAGATCGCCTGCGACCTCGTTGATGAGGGCGTTATCGATCAGCGCACCGCTGTACTGCGCGTTGAGCCCAAGCAGCTGGATACCCTGCTGCACCCGCAGTTTGACGCTGCTGCCCTGAAGGCTGCTGAAGCAATCGGCAAGGGCCTGGCCGCTTCTCCGGGATCTGCCTGCGGTCGCGTTGTCTTCAGCGCTGAAGATGCTGAAGAGAAGGTCAAGGACGAAGCTTGGAAGAAGGTCGTTCTGGTCCGTCTGGAAACCAGCCCCGAAGATATCGTCGGCATGCAGGTTTCTCAGGGCATCCTGACCGTCCGCGGCGGCATGACCAGCCACGCAGCTGTTGTTGCACGTGGCATGGGTACCTGCTGTGTTTCCGGCTGCGGCAATGATAACGATGTTGCTATCGATTACGATGCAAAGGTTATCACCATTAACGGCCACACCTTCCATGAGGGTGACTGGATGAGCATTGATGGCTCTACCGGCAACATCTACGAAGGCCAGATCGCTACCGTCGCTTCCACCGAGAACGCTAACTTCAAGCGCTTTATGAGCTGGGCTGATGAAGCACGCCAGATGAAGGTTATGACCAACGCCGATAACCCGCGCGATGCACAGAACGCTGTCGATATGGGCGCTGAAGGCATTGGCCTGTGCCGTACCGAGCATATGTTCTTCGCTGAGGATCGTATTGCTGCTGTGCGTGAGATGATCTGCGCACGTACCGTTGAAGAGCGCAAGGTTGCCTTGGCTAAGGTTGAGCCGTTCCAGGAAGCTGACTTTACCGCTATGTACCGCATCATGGGCGATCGTCCGATGACCATCCGTTATCTGGACCCGCCTCTGCATGAGTTCCTGCCCACCAAGGCTGAGGATATCGAAGCCCTGGCAAAGGATATGGGCATGACCACCGAAGAGCTGAACAACGTTGTTGTCAGCCTGCATGAGTTCAACCCCATGATGGGCCATCGCGGCTGCCGTCTGGCCGTTACCTATCCGGAAATTGCCGAGATGCAGACCAATGCTGTGATCAAGGCTGCCATCAAGGTTTCTGCTGAGACCGGCAAGATGATCACCCCGCACATCATGGTGCCCCTGGTTGGCGAAGTGAAGGAGCTGAAGTACGTCAAGGACGTCATCGTCAAGACTGCTGACAAGCTGATCGCTGACGCTGGCGTTGACATGAAGTACGAAGTTGGCACCATGATCGAGATCCCGCGTGCCGCCCTGACCGCAGGTGAGATCGCTAAGGAAGCTGACTTCTTCAGCTTCGGTACCAACGACCTGACCCAGATGACCTTCGGCTTCAGCCGTGACGATGCTGCTAAGTTCCTGACCGCTTACTATGATACCAAGATCTACGAGAGCGATCCGTTCCAGCATCTGGACCAGATCGGCGTTGGCAAGCTGGTTAAGATGGCTGCCCATGACGGCCGCGCAACCAACCCCAACTTGGGTCTGGGCATCTGCGGCGAGCACGGCGGCGACCCCTCCAGCGTTGAGTTCTGCCACAACGTTGGCCTGGATTACGTTTCCTGCTCTCCGTACCGCGTTCCCATCGCACGTCTGGCCGCTGCTCAGGCTGCTATTAAAGCACCCCGTGCGATGAAGGACTAATCGCTTTATAGCGACGAAAACTTTTAACTAATTGAACAGGCGCACCGCTTTTGGCGGTGCGCCTGTTTTTGTTTGCAATGCACATGGGGGTTACAAATACACTTCCACGTTCAGATCAGTCCAGCCACGCTGACGGAATTGGGCGGGCAACCCATTCGACATACGATACTGGCGGGCAGTCTCAAAGTCAATCGTAAATGAGAGTACAGGGGAATTTTCCGGCTCCATAAGGTTATATCGTTCTTGTCCTGACTTCATTTCTCCGAAGGTCATTTTCCAGCGATAATGATGATTCTCGACTGGGGTAACAGCCTCCACAAATTCATTTATCAGTTCTTCAGAAATACGAGGTGCCGTAATGTCCACCATCTGAGAAAGCCCTTTTTTGATTTTGTTCAGGTCGAAGCTGACTTCTTCCTCAGCTGAGTCTGGAACGCTATTCTGTTGCGTTTTCAAGGCGTCCAATTCTGTAGTGGTCTGTGCATATAACTTCTGAAATTGCTCTCTTGTCAGTTCACCATCCGCTCGCATCTGACCGAGATTCAGAAGACGTTGCTCCAATTTTTCGATTTTCTTTTGTTTCTCCGCTTTTTCCGAATCAGTTTGTAACGTCGTGGAAAGGATGCAAGATTCAATCATCTGACAGGCCTTCAAAACAGCTTCTCTTTGGTCTCCCCACAGTTGGTCAAAAATCATCTTTGCCATCAAATCAAGCTTCCATTCACAGATGACGATCGCATCACAATATTTTTGGCTATCGAGATGATTCTTTTCTACAAAAGTCTTTGCGGGGTTTTGTGTACGGTAATTGCATTGGTATCCGTAAACAGGGGTTCCATCCCGTAGCACCCTCCATTTGAAGCGATTGTATCCAGCGCCGCAACGGCAACGTAGTTTCTTGACCCACAGGTTTTGAGCGATTCTTGTGCCTCGTCTGCGTTCCTCCCCAGAAGGCATTTGATATTTGCGAATCCGGCCGTTCCGGATATTTTCGCACTGATGCCATAGAGCCTCCGATATAATCGGCTCAAAGTCGCCTTTCTTAAGGATAAAAGAATCCTCATCCAAATTCTTAATTCGCCTTTTTTCCAAAAAGTTGTTGACTTTTGACTTGTTATAGCAGAGATAACCCATATAAGTGGCGTTGCGAAGAATCCGGCTGATTTTGATGCAGGACCATTTCACGTTTCCATTACCGTCCTTACATCCACGCCGCGTCAGTTCGTTGACGATTTTCATTTGCCCCAGACCTTGTGAGTATAGTTCGAAAATTGTACGGATTGTAGCTGCCTGCTCCGGGTTAATGACATAAGTGCTTCCTACCCGATCATAACCGATGATATTTCCGTTCCCAAATAGAACACCGTTTTCTCTGCTTACGGCTTGTCCTGCTCGAACCCGCTCTGAAATCTTTCGACTTTCCTCTTGAGCCAACGTAGCCATGATCGTAAGCCGTAATTCGCCGTCTCCATCCATTGTCCAGATGTTATCAGATACGAAATAGACCTCAACACCATAGTTCTTGAGTTCACGAGTAAGTACCAAAGTGTCTACGGTATTTCTTGCAAAACGGCATACCTCACGAGTGACGATAAGATCAAACTTTCGCTGTTTGGCGTCCTCAATCATCTTCATAAATGAAGGACGCTTTTTAGCGAGTGTTCCAGTAATCCCTTCGTCGATGTACTTACCTACCACAGTCCAATTTGGATGATACTTTGTTTGGTCCTCGTACCACTGCATCTGCTTTTCCAAAGCCTCAAGCTGAGCCTCATGTTCTGTTGAAACACGGCCATAATAAACGATCCGGCGCTGTCGGTTAGGGTCTAAAGCTAGATTTCCGAAGTACAGTTGTTGCATATTGTTCATCTGATCACCTCCGCTTCAAGTATAAAAGGGGAGGCTACATTTGTTTAGGATGCGACGATATCCGGTACTATCCTTGACTTTTCATGCATACCGTCTTAGGATCTGTCGGTATACCGATGTGTCAATCATACCCTTACGAAACATCATATGAATAAGCTTTAATGCGATTTTATCAACACTTTGTTGTATCATGATATTTCTTTCCCCTTATATAGACAGTGGGCGCATTGGAAATCTCCAATGCGCCCACATTTTTTCTATTGGCAAGATAATTGCATCACATTTGCCACGCATCCCTGATGCTAGGGACAGAGCAGGTCTCCGCTGGCGCGGCTGTCATAACTCTGCAGCGTCGTTAGAAGCGCGCGCCGCAGGGTTCCTCCCAAGTCCTTAGGAGGCCGTGAGGAAGTATCATTATTCACCCGCACAATCATCGCGCACAGTGTGCCAAAGCTGTGTATGAGAAAGGCGGTGGGCGCTCCGCTAATACAGCTATTTCACCTCCTAGCTGGCCAGCATCATGGCGTCGCTTCTCACTCGCTCCTGCGCGGGGTATGTACCTGTTCTGCCGTGTATTCAAATTTCAAAGTACATAGAAGGAAAAAATCGCTTCTATTATACAGGCATCGAGCGGAGGCGATTGTCACCCTTTTTTCAGAATTTTTTTAATTTTTTTAAGCCGCTTATGCACGGCATTGCGTGAGCAGTTCATTCTACGAGCAATATCTGCCTGTTGGAAACCATCAACACAAAGGAGTGTCAGCAATTCCAGGTCTTTATCAGAGAGAGCGCGCAATTTATTGTAAAGCGTCTCATCTTCTAAAGCAGACAACCAACCGAAGCGAGTGTGATCTACGTCACCGGCATCCCATTGGGAAGTTATTGATTCCAAACGTGCTTGTTTGAAAAACACATCGCCATGACTCTCAGCATCACCAACTGGCAAAGTTTGTACATGGTTTCGATAGGTTCGTTCACTGCAAAACCATTGCCAATCATAATTCTTCATGTCTTGGATTGCTTTTTCGGACATCCCTGCCGCGCGATATTCCACTTCCAGCCGTGCCCATTTTTCATCAAAAGCGCGCTTTTCGCGCCCATAATTAAAACCCATTGTTACCTCCATTCTGACGATAACGATATTCGTACAATCAGAATGGAGGTGGGGAGCGGCAATGTGGAGCAAGTGAGTGGGTGTTAAACCTACTTCGCCGGTTGATATCCAGCGGTTCGGCATTTGTTTTGCATCACCACTTTCTACACCTTCCGTATACAATTACGCCCCGAAAAACATACAAGGGCACTGACCTTCTTAAACCGTAAATAGCAGTAAATAGAAAAGATGGTCTAAAACGTATACGAATCATGCAGAAAGGGGGTTACAGATATTCTTTCTCTCAAATATAAATCATATTCTCAATTATCTAAACCGAATAAATTGATAAAAACCCACAAAAATAAATCTATATAGTTTATTTATAAACTAATTAGACCCTCAAATTTGAGCTTGAAAATTGATACGCTTATTTTGAGGTGATGGAAAAGTGGACATTTCGAAGGAAGAACTATACAAAGCGATTGGAACAAAGATTCGCGCAATGCGTACAGCAAAGGGATGGACACAAGAAGAACTGGGCAACAAGTTTGATGTATCTCCCCAGTACATTAGTCGTATAGAAAGAGGTTCTGCACACCTTTCCCTGCAGAAGCTCTACGTCCTCGCGGGCATACTGGAATGTTCAATTTACGCAATATTACCATCCTCGCCTTCACAAATAAGCGATTTCTTTTCTGACGAACTGCAATATCAACTTGATCATTGCTCCGCGGAACAGAAAGCGCACCTGATTGGTTATATCCACAATGTTGACTTTACATCTGTGCCACTGGAAGGAAGTGACTGCCGCTTGAATGGTAATCCCACGCTGCCGCTCCAAAAACATGGTGTCCGTCCTCGTTGTCCCTTTTTCGACGCTCCCCGGTTCTGAAATGGCTCCGCTGGCATATAGCAGGCTCTCCGTCAAGGTCGTCTTTCCAGCGTCTACATGGGCAAGAATTCCAATATTGATTATTTTCATGTGATTGTCCTCCCTTTACTGCCCCGAAGGGCATAAAAATCCCCAGCAGTAAAATACTTTTACCACTGGGGATGATAATTTGCGGACATACACATATACAGCATACACCTGTTTGTGAGTGCTGTTTTTGGGGATATGTCAAAATTGATAAGGCAAAAGTATTCTTAAATTGGGTACAAAAAACTAAGCCCCTACAAAAGGGACTATCATAATCCTTTGTTCCCACTATTTGATTATAGTTTTATTTA
>OGWR01003384.1_pt1 | contig 10299 bp, 6 predicted proteins | sample 1576061 | NCBI WGS metagenome assembly OGWR01 (sample SAMEA3541511, study PRJEB24748) | human gut metagenome | biome: human gut; feature: human-associated habitat; material: faeces | place: China | collected 2012 | reverse complement strand
CCTGCTTGGTGCTGGTAAAGGCCTGTCAGTAAAGAAGCACGGGTAGGGCAACTGCGACTGGCATTATAGAAATGGTTGAAGCGTATTCCCTTTTGGGCCAGCTTATCAAGATTAGGAGTATGGATCTCACTGCCATAGCATCCTAAATCGGAGTAACCAAGGTCATCAGCAAGAATCACGAGAATATTAGGACGCTTATCGGATTTCTTACCTTTAGAGGCCGCTGAAGAAGAATTACCCATCAATATTAGTGCGGTGGGAAGAAGAAATAATTTTGAGTTCATAAAATATCAAGATTTCATAAATGATACAAACTGATAATATAACACCAGTTTGTATCACTTTTTAATTATTACCATTCAATCGCCTGATCCTCGTCTGGAATCTGTGTATTAATATTCCTTTCAAGCATCATCGTACCTTTCACTTTATAAGGTACATGTACCCCGGGAGCTGAAGTTATATCATCGAAATCATATTCAATTGTGAATGATACATAGCGATGTAGTAAATAAGGACGCGTAGCATCCATAGATTCTGTTATACTAAAACCAGGTGTACCATATAATTTGAAATTAATATCTTCATTCTCAGGCCACATTGATATAGTTTGGTCTTCATCATTAAAACGCACATAGATTTTATATGTTCCGCGTTCTTCTAATTCTTCACTAACTAGCCCCGCATAGAAGAAAACCGTATTATCGTCAACGACATAAGCTGTACGATTATTTGCAACCATTGGCTTGTCATCAATACTACCATTTTCTTTTCTGAAATATACTTCCATTGTCGTTGTACTATACGAGCCAGAGTAGTTATTAAAGGGGATCACCCTTAATAGTGCTTTTGCATAATTCTTACGTGGATGACTTTGATAATTATAAGAAGCATCATCAACAATAGTCAAAGGTAATACCCACTTATCTACCATGTCAATTCCTTTTAAGGTAAAATCAACATCTATTAGCTTTACATAAGAATCAGCTGGAACTTGAACAGTCTCAGGAAAGTCATACTTTTCCTCAGTCAACTGTTTGTAATATAATTCTGTGCGTGTACTAAAACGTTCCTGATTTAAAATATTTAATGTATCCGGATCCACTGCAATATGAACATCTAAGGATTTTTCATTCATAGTTGATCCACTGACAATCAAGGGCAATTTATATGTTACCTTACCTTCTGCTTTGTATCTGACATATATAGGAGTTACTCCATTGGTCATAGGAGCCTTAAAAGATACATACTGTTGGTATTGTTCTTCGTCCCATTCATTGTTACAAGCAACAATAAATAGTAACATGCATAATACAATTGAACAATTATATATAGTCTTCATATTATATTGTTTTTAAAGTTTAATCATTATATGTCCAACCTGGGTTTTGTGTTAGCAATTTATTTCGCTTTAATTCTTCATGACTGATAGGCCAAAAGTATAACTTGCGAGAGAAGGTTGAAGGTAGCTCATTAATAACGACTGGAGTGTGATACCATTCTCTTTGCTCTTTAGTCATCAGCGCATTACAACCATATACCTTCATAGATTCTTCGGTAGGAGCATCTTTCCATCTACGTAGATCAAAGTAGCGATGGCCTTCCCCCATAAGTTCTATCTGACGTTCATGTTTCAGTTTTTTACGAAATATATCTTTGTTATTATACTCATCTGAAGTATAATCAGGCACACCTGCACGGCAGCGAATCGGGCGAATGCCTTTTTTCATTTCTTCAATATTACGACTGACAGAATAAGTTGTAGAACCATCCCAAGAAAGAATATCGTGTTGCTCTTCCAACTCATTTAATGCTTCTGCATAAATCAATAGTATTTCAGCATAGCGGATAGCAGGCTCTGCTTTAACCACAACATTATCTTTATTTCCGTTTCCAGTAGAGGTATCATCAGGATGTACAAACTTCATAATTCCAATGCCGGAACGAAGCCAGAAATTAGTATTTGTATATCCATTACCATCTCCACGATAATAGAAAACTTGTCGTTCAATAGGCTGTGGATCTTGGAGTGATTCATTTTTTAATAAGGACCACACACAACCATTGAATCCTACCGAAGCGTAAAAACGTGGTTCGCGATTTGCATATTCTTTCCATACCCCTTCTTTCAAATGGGGATATACTTCATTTTGTGCTTCAGCTTTTGTCACAAAATGATTCTCGACCTTACAGGTATCCAAAAAGATATCCCGCTTAAAATCAGAACCATTATACATATAATATGCATCGCACATCTTTTGTGTCATTCCATGTGTATTCCACCCATTGGCAATAGTTGGTAATTGGTGCAGGACCATGTCTGCCAAATTCCTATCCCCTTGATTTTGCCCCCGACTAAAAATTAATTCACTATTATCAAACATTTGTAACGTGCCATTAAATACTTGACGATATGATTCAAAAGGGTCAATATCTCTATAACCTTCTGGCCAATCTTTTTCGGAGAAGTCGTTATCCTTATAAGGAGCCGTTGTCTTCGGATATCCTGCGACACTTTCTGTTCTGGCTTTTACGGTGTGTAATTGATATTTTTCTAACTTCATGACATCAAGAGCCGCTGCGGCAGCTTTCGCCCATTTAGAGTCATTATATTCCTGTGCTAGCAAACATCTTCCATCATGATCCACTAAATCTGCGAATTTTTCTTCATCATCAGCTTTCGGATTATTAATTGGGCTTGCCGCATATAGCAAAACTTTTGCACGTGCAGCCAGCGCTGCCCCTTTTGTAGGACGTATTATGTCATTAGCTCCTCTGTCCAATGGAAGATCTTTAGCTGCCAGTGCTAATTCTGATGCAATATAATCTGCACATTCATCATAAGAATTACGCTGACGGGCTAAATTATCATAGCTATCAGTATAATCAAGACCCTCATCTGGAAGTAAGGGTATGGGACCATATCTACGAAGTAAAAGCCAATAGTAGTAGGCTCTTACAAATCTTGCCTGAGCTTTAAAATCAGCTTTCTTCTCTTCTGTAATTTCCATATTCATATCGATGTTCTGGATGAAGATAGACGCTTGACGAATTCCTCGATAACTGGGTTGCCAAGAATGTCTCCAGTTTTCATCATAAGTTCCATTCTTAAATTTTTTATAGTCGTCACGGTCACCGAAATAAATATCATCAGCAAAACACCATAATATATTATCTTTGGTGGAAACATCCATGTTCTCTCCACTCAGATAAGAATAAGCATTTGCGAGCCAACGCTCCGTTCTCGTTTCATCAGTGAACACGTCTTCCAGTGTCATTCGATCTTTAAAATATTTATCTGAATCTAGATTGTCAACACAAGACACAGTGCCCAATCCCAAAAGGGCACATATACATATATATATTTTTTTCATTTTACTCATATTTAGATATTAACTGTCAATCCTAAAGTTAAAACCTTTGAAAGAGGATATTCTGTTCCGGTAGAGCTACCAAGTTCAGGATCCCATTCTTTAAATTTTGCAAATGTCAACAAGTTGGTCCCAATAAAGAATATACGTATATTATTGAACTTAATCTTATTTACGATTGATTTAGGCAGAGTATATCCCACTTCAAGAGTCTTTAAACGTAGATAAGCTCCATCGCGTAACCAAAATGTTGAAGCCCGGAAATTATTATTATTTCCACCAAAACTTAAACGAGGATAGGAGGCATTCGGATTTTCAGTTGCAGGGTTACCTGAGATGTCTGAGGATATCCAACGGTCAGCCACAAGATTCTTAAGAACATTTCCCCATTGATTGTCTTTGAAAGCATATACAGTGGAACCATTAATGAAGAATGAGGATTTTCCTGCTCCCTGAAAATGAACATTGACATCTAATCCTTTCCAACGTGCAGATAAACCTAAACCATAAATCATATTGGGTTTAGTGGTAGCCCCAATAGCAACCTTATCCCCATCGTTGACAACACCATCACCATTTACATCTTTGTATTTAATATCACCGGGTTGTACAGTTCCAAAATCTTGTCTAGGACTATTACGTATATCATCATAATCTTCAAATAGACCTAGAGCTATTAATCCTCTGGCCTGATTTACACGATAACCACTTTCCATTTGATAAGCGTAAACAGCGTTCTCCTCATCTTTTTCTAAAATCTCATTTTTACTATAAGTAATGTTACCACGTAAGGTTACATTTACGTCACCTATTTTCTGTTTGTAAGCGAAATTTCCATCAAAACCTTTAGATCGTACGCTACCTACATTAGCTTTGGGATTGCTAGTTACCCCTACCATACTGGGAAGATATTTACGTTCCATATAGATGCCGTCGCGTTGTTCATGAAAATAGTCAACAGTAGCAGTAAATTTATCATTAAACAAAGAAAAATCAACCCCTAAATCGTGTTTCGTTGCAATTTCCCAAGTTACATTATTAGAAGCCAGTGCAGTATAAGTTAATCCATTAAATACTCTGCTATAGGTATAATCCCCCCAGTTCCATCCGCTTCCATCGCCAATAGTATATAAATAAGGGAAGCGATCATTCATTTGGTCATTACCAACCTTGCCATATGAATAACGTAATTTGAACATATTCATCCATTTCAGATTCTTCTTAATGATAGGTTCTTCTGCAATATTCCATGCTACAGAAAATGCAGGAAAAAAACCAAATCGATGCCCATCTGCGAAGTTTTCAGAGCCATTATAGCCAAAGTTGAAATCAGCAAAATAACGATAATTCCAGTTATAACTTGTACGTCCGGCTAATCCCATGTGACGTTTAGCAATACCATTCTTTATATCTTCACCAATGTTAACTGTAGTCCTATAGGTATCCTGGCTATATTTTAATGTTCCTCCAATATGATGTGCTTTGAATCCGCGATTATAGTGGAGAATTGCTTCAAAAAACTCTCGACGATCGCCACTGGAACTGCTCGACTGAGTCATTTTCTGTTCTTCCCTTTGTCGTGTATATACAATTTCTCCATCTGAGTTACGAAAGCGCTCGGCACGCCATGTTTCGGGCATTTTCCTCCTGCTAATGTCACTAGTATTATTAGTATCAAAACCGAAACGACCTTCAAAACGTAATCCCTTCGTTATAAAGTCTAATTTTTGTTCTAATGCAATATTAGTTTGTATTTTATTTTCCCATATTTCATAATATCCGGTTTGTGTAGCCAGTACCCATGGATTAGTGCGGTCATCTTCCGGACCAAATGCAGGTACATAACCATTAGAATACATAAGTGGAATACTGATTGGGTTTTGATACATCAATGATGTCCAAACGTTACTGCCCATTCCTGGTGCATTTCTCTTTTTTAGAGAGCCAGATACTCCTACTTTCAATAAAGTACTTTTAGTGATATCAATATCTGTATTTAGACGATAGTTCCAACGCTGACTACTGGGGTTGGTATTATAATCATTGCGAATAGCTTCATCTGTTTTATACATCCCTTCTTCATTCACATAACTAAGTGAAACAAAGTAACGTGCTGTCGCTCCACCGCCATTCATATTTACAGATGCACGGTAGGTCATAGCACCATCTTTCAACAAAACATCTTTCCAATCAACGTTAGGATATAGGTCCGGATCAAGTCCTAAACGTAGAAGTTCTAACTCATCTTGTTGATAAATAGGTTCCTGATTACGGGTGATACGTGCCTCATTCATCATCGTCGCATAACTATACCCATCAGCAAATTCTGGTGTAATAGTACGAGTATTATAGGAAGTTTCAACTTTTGCATTAATGTTTATTTTACCAGCCTTTCCATGCTTTGTAGTTATTAAGACGACACCATTTGCACCGCGCGGACCATAAATAGCTGTAGTTGAAGCATCTTTTAAGACGGTGAAAGATTCAATATCCTCAATATTAATTTCATCCAAATTGCGTTCAAAGCCGTCAACTAATACTAGAGCTGAACTGTTGGCTCCAAACGTGGAGATGCCACGAATCCAAAATTCTGAAACGTTTTTACCTGGTTGACCTGATGTTTGCATAGCCAAGACCCCAGCAACATTTCCAGCCAATGCATTAGATAAGTTTGCTGTAGGATTAGATTTTAAATCATCGACATTAACTGTAGTTACCGCACCTGTTACAGTTAATTTCTTTTGGGCACCAGTTCCGGTAATTACCACTTCATCTATTTCTCTGGCATTTGCTTCTTTCATCGTAACATTGACTGTCTTTTGTTCTTTTATCAATATTTCTACTTTATCAAAGCCTATATACGAAAATACCAACTTTGAATACTCCTCAACATTGATGCTATAGTGTCCGTTGATATCTGTAATTGCTCCTAAACCAGCTTGATCTTTCACTGTTACGTTAACACCAACTAATGGTTCTTTATTTTCGTCTGTCACCACTCCTGTAACTATGAGCTTTTTCTGAGCAAAGATGTTTACAGAAAGCAGTAATAAGCAAAAAAATATAAAATTATTTTTTTTCATGTGTTTTTATATTATTCGGTTATTTTATTCTTCACTCGATTGAGATTCATTTTCATCTTCTGGAAACTCTTCTAATGCTATCTTTCTAATACGATGATTATTTACATCACCTACATAAAATGTTTCTGTATCTTCATCATATGCCAAAGCATACGGATAATTAAACCGAGCTTCTTCACGTAAAGCACCATCTACATATCCATAATTCCCGTGCTGCCACGTCCCGCAAATGTTGAAATGACCCCATCCGGTGTTAATTTGCGGATACAATGATTCTCACGATCAGTAAAATAAAAATCATAGATATCGGCTTTCCCCTCCTGTTCATACTCTTTGTTTTTGACAAAAACTCCTTGTCCTGGTTTATTCATACGAGCGCTAGCTCCTACTTTATCTTCATATCCTGCCTGTCCAGGTTGTCCACATACTACATAGGGATTTGTAAACCGTTTATTTGCTTTATCATAGTTTGCACGAAGTATATAATGCTGATTCTGCACCATCATATAAACATAATCGCCAGAAGGATGCACTATGAAATTAAATTCCCAGTTAGCATCCTGAATAGTATACAACTGTTCTGCATTGTTCTTATTATTATTTGCTCCCCATTGATAAAAATCATATCTAAATACAGCTCCTGAAGCATAGTTGTTATAGTATAATTCACCATTTATTGGATGTATCATTGAGTTCTGGCATCCTTTACTTGTAGTCAGACGTTTTGGATCCATGAAATTTCCACTACGTGTCAGCATAATATTACTAGCTGCGTTATCCTCTGGCTTAGTGCATGCTATAATCATTGTATCTTGACTTAAGGTCCATGAAATACTACGCATTCGCGTTACTCCCTCGCTTGTAGGATTTACTCCTGTTGATATCCATTCCTTTTCCAAATCCAATATGCGCATTGGTTTACTAGATTGATTACCATCATCCTGAGTCAAGTATAGTATATTATGTTTTTTAGGATCAAAAGAGAACCAGGCAGGAACATCTATTTTACCACAATTATCAAAAGGTCCTTCTCTTATAATATCTCCATTGCCTAACTCATCTACATATCCACATAATGTTGTTACGAGCATTTGCCTTACATATTTGTATTTTTCTGGCACAACAATAGTCGGGGTTTCACCGATTGTAACTTCTATAGTACCTTCATAACATTGATTGGGAGTAATGCAATATAAACTCTTGTTTTTTACACTTATAACCTTGGCTTCTTTACCACCAACTCTCACCGAAACAATAGAAGGATCTGTACCAAAGTTACTTCCATAAAGAATCATTCGAGTTTTCGTCCCTCCTTCTTTGGGAGTGAAATCTGTGATTTCTACTGGTTTACTTGGATCATATGGTTCCAAATCATTGTCTACATCATCTTTACAGCTGTAAATACAAACTACAAATAATGCTAGTACAATCCATTGGAATCTCTTGAATCCTTCTTTCATAATTCTACACTTCATAATAAATTAGATTTAAATTATTGATTGTTCAACATCCTATCCATTAATACTTGCATCCAGTAACCTCCAATAACAGAACGGGCTTTAAAACCAATCATTTTTCCAGTTTTTGTATCATGCCAATCACTGATAGGAACACGAGATGTCGTTTCATTGATATATTTATAGAGAGGATTTATAAACTTTTCAAAAGTAGCCTGATCCGGAGACATAGTTGCAGTCCATATTATCCAGTCAGACTTAGTATACTCTTTGCGAGAGTCTAATGGTAATCCATATGGATTCTGTTTGGTCAAATAATAATTGATTTCTTTGCCGATTACATTATTGGGGAAGAGATTCAGCCTCCACATCTTATCCCAGATCATGTTATACTTTTGACTCCAAGTGTCTTCACGGTCAAAGGCCAGACGATAATGATCACCTTCATTTGCCATTTCTTCCCATTTAACCGCCATTTTCTTGGCTATAGTAGCATACTCATCTGCTACATCATTAAATCCTAACATCCTGGCGATCTCGCTGTAACCAGCTATTCCCATGATTGCTTTCACTGACAAGTTCGCATTATGAGCCCAATGCCCGGCAAAATCATCAGTACACAACTGGTTACTCGGGTCCTGTCCAAACCGTGAGATATATTAGTAAATAACTTGCTATCAATGTGTTATCCTATAAATGTATTGTATTTGTGTTGTTCTAACCCAAGTTTTATGCTATTTATCAATAGTGTTATATCAACAAATTTACATAATCTCCTCTAGTCCGATTCATACGCTACCATATTATAAATTAGTTTGGACATATAGAGAAATATGTTATAACGGAATTAGAAACTTAATCTGCATTGCTTAAAGAATTATAATATAGAATGAAACATTCATAATTTGCATACTAAAATTGATTGTTCTCAATTTATTTTGTATTTTCGCAACAGCGGTTGAGTCAATGGCCGTTGAGAAAATAAATCATCATTATGAAATTCTATAATAGAGAAAAGGAAGTTGCGGAATTAAAGCGTGTGCAAAAGCTTGCATTTACTCAAAATTCCAGAATGATTGTGGTCACAGGACGTAGACGCATTGGTAAAACCAGTCTCATAAAAGAGGCTTTGAAAGGAACGCCTACAGTTTATTTATTCATTGGAAGAAAAGCTGAGAGCATATTAGTTACTGATTTTGTAAAGATAGCACGTGAAACTCTATCGATATTCGTTCCTGAGGGGATACCTACTTTTACCAATCTGATGCAATATCTTTTTGAAGTTGGTAAAACACGTGCTTTTAATATCGTCATAGATGAATTTCAAGAGTTTTATAATATCCGACCTGATGTTTTTAGTGATATGCAGAATCTTTGGGATGAGTACAAACAAGAAACTAAAATAAACTTGGTCATCAGCGGCTCTGTGTACTCCTTAATGCAGAAAATATTCACTGACCATAATGAGCCCCTGTTTGGGCGTGCTGACAATATTTTATGTCTGCGTGCTTTTAAGATCGGTGTCCTGAAACAAATAATGGAAGATCTTGCTCCCGGATATAGTAATGATGACTTATTAGCTTTATACACATTGACAGGAGGAATCCCTAAATATGTAGAGTTGTTTTGTGATAACCAAGCGCTCGCTATAGATAAGATGTATGACTTTGTCTTTTCGGAAAACTCCTTGTTTATAGATGAGGGACGTAATTTGCTGATAACAGAGTTTGGAAAAAACTATGGTACATATTTTTCCATTTTGTCAGAAATCGCCAATGGGCACTATACGCAAGGCGAGATAGAATCAGCATTGGGTGGTACGGCTATCGGAGGATATTTAAGCAAGTTGGAGAATGTATACAATTTAATAATCCGGGAGCGTCCTATTTTTGCAAAACCCGGAACAAAGAAGAATGTGCGATATATTATTGGTGATAATTTTTTAAATTTCTGGTTTAAATATATTGAGCGGAATCGTTCTTATATTGAGTTACAGAACTTTGACGATCTGAGACAATTAGCAAAAGCTGATTATCCGACCTATTCGGGTAGGGTGTTAGAGAAATACTTCAAACAGAAATTGGCAGAGACCGGAGGGTTTAAGGAAATTGGCTCTTGGTGGGAAACAAAAAGCTCTATTGGCAAACAACGAATAAATTCTTATGAAATAGATATTGTTGCTCTCAAATCCAGTGGTAAGAGAGCTCTCATAGCTGAAGTTAAACGAGTTCCTGAGAACAACTATAACCATACTGTTTTCATGGAGAAAGTGGAACATTTAAAACAAAAAGAAATGTCTAAATATGATATCGAGACACAAGTTCTAGGATTGGTGCGCTCGTAGTTGCGGGTCATCACCTTGAACTCGTCCGTTAGGGAGATTTCGTC
>OGWR01003380.1_pt1 | contig 10308 bp, 5 predicted proteins | sample 1576061 | NCBI WGS metagenome assembly OGWR01 (sample SAMEA3541511, study PRJEB24748) | human gut metagenome | biome: human gut; feature: human-associated habitat; material: faeces | place: China | collected 2012 | reverse complement strand
CATCGAACATGCCATCGAATCTGTCGACGGCATGCTCGCCGTGCGCCCGCCCCAGGTGACGAGCGAGCGTGCCTCGCTGGGCATCGACGACGCGGGCGTGAGCGCCGAGGGCACGGGCACCTCCGTGGTGTCCGTTTCGGGAAAGGTGAAATACGACCTTCCCGACCCGATCGCAGAGCTGCAGGACGCCGTCGGGCTCACCCGCGGCACCATCAAGGCGATCCTCGAGGGCTGCAGCCGCCTCGACGAGTTCGAGGTCGACCCCGCGACCTTCCTCGCGCAGGTCGGCGACAAGATCAACCGCGTGAAGAACGACCTCATCGCCCAGGGCATCAAGTACGTGCGCCTTCCCGAGGACGAGTGGTACACCATGCGCGACCTCGAGCTTGACGACTACACGGCCTACCTTGGGCAGAACGCGTGGAAGCCGGACATGACGAGCAAGAGCCTGTACAACTACGTGGTCTACGACTCGGCGGGGGTCGAGCGCTCCTTTGCCGAGGCTCTAGACAAGCAGGAGGAGGTTCTCGTGTTCGCGAAATTGCCCTCGGCGTTCAAGATCGACACGCCGCTCGGCAGTTACAACCCCGACTGGGCGTACGTCGAGGAGGCCGACGGCGAGCGCCGCGTGTACTTCGTGACCGAGACCAAGGGCGGCAAGAACGGCGAGCCCGCCCTGCGCGACGCGGAGAAGATCAAGATCGGCTGCGCCAAGAAGCACTTCGAGGCGCTGGACCTCGGAAACGACTTCCATTACAACGTGCGCACGACCTACCAATACGAGGCGGTGAAGGCTTAGGATGTCGAAGCTGCCCGGAAAGATGACGCGAAAGCAGCACTGGGTGCCGCGGTTCTACCTGCGCCATTTCGCGGATTCCTCCGGGCAGCTTCATGCCTACAGCAGACAGAAGGGCTCCTTCTTCCGCACGAATTGCGAGAACCTTTGCAGCATGCGCGATCTTTATGAGGTCGAGCATGCCGATGCGACAGGCGATGCGACAGACAGATTCTATGCGCAGAACCTCATCGAGGTTAAGCTATCTGAGCTCGAGAGCCGCATCGCGCCGCTTTACGATCGCTTTTTGGAACGCCAGAAAGAAGACCAGTGCGAAGACGAAGGGTATTCTGATGGGAAAGCCGCCGTTTGCGAGCTGGCAGCAAATATCATCGTCCGGCACCCTATCAGTATGCGCGTCGACAAGAAATGGTCACGCGAGACTGCCGAAGAGCTGCTCAGAAACGTTCATCTGACACCCTATGAGCTCGGCTTGCTCGATTGGTCGGATTGGCGCGGGGATTCCCAAGCGGTGGTCGAGCTTGCCGCCGCCGCAACCATGCTCTTCTCCAACGATGATATTGTGCCAGTTAACCGTATTCGAAAGGCTTTTTTTGAGAAGAGCTTCTCCATCCTTAGGGCACCCGTCGGCTCAGGGTTCGTTACGACGTCGATGCCTATGTTCATCATCGGGCCCGAGGACGACTCGTACGATTTTCATCTCGCGTATATGCCGTTGAGCAGTGAGTATGCTGCGGTCTTTTCAGATGACCCTCTATTTCCGCCGTTTGCGAGACTCGGTTTTTCGGGCGTCGAGTTCATGAACCGACTTCTTCTGCTTAACTGCGAGCATTGGGATGTCGCCATATCGAGGGGAAGCGGCCCGCTCGAGCACGCGGTACGCGATTGAAGTCAAGCGAACAGTGCCGAATTCATGCACGAGATGTTCACGCGCGACGGCAGGGAGCTATCCCTCGACACAGTGATCTACGACCGCTCGAAGAAGAAGGGGCAGACGATGATCGATACCATCGACCGTGGCTGCCTCGAGGGCGGCTGCCTTGATGACGAGGACCTGCGCATCATCTTCGAGCACCTTCTGGGGAGAAGACGGCAAGGACCGGGAACATTAAAGGGTCAAGCAGCGTATTGATAAAATTGACCCCGCCAGCAATAACCGCAAAGGATAGATAGGGCTTTAAGGATGGATGCAGGAAAAGCAACGATAAGCGGCGTGTTCAACGGATCGCGCCTGCTCGAAATACCTTTTTACCAAAGGGCGTACGTCTGGGGAGAAGAGCAATGGGAGCGTTTCCTCGGCGACATGGAGTTCGTCACGGCCTCGAAGCGGCCCTATTTCCTGGGCTCCATCATCCTGAAGCAGGCCTCCTCCGGCAACACCTGGTCCGAGGTCTCCGAGGTTCGCACCGTCATCGACGGCCAGCAGCGACTCACGACCATGGTCATCTTCTTCAAGGCACTCTGTGCAAAAAACGGCACCAACAATTTGTTTGAGCGAGATTTCGTCCTGGAGACCGGCGATGTCGCCTTGCGGCACGGCAAGTACGACCGGCAGGATTTCGAAAAGGTCGTCAGCGCCACGGGCTGCGAACCCCTCGAGGGCTCCTCGGCCATCGTCCTTGCCTACAACTACTTCCTCAAGAATATCGACCCGGAGAAGGTCGACAGGAACACGATCAAGTCGAACGTCCAGTTCGTCTGCATCGATCTTACCGAGGGCGAGGACGAGCAGCAGATATTCGACACCATCAACTCGCTCGGGGTGCGCCTGACGACGGCGGAGCTCCTTAAGAACTACTTCTTCAACCGCGAGAACGAGCAGGCGTTCAAGGAGTGCTGGGAAGACGTCTTCGAGCCCACGGCTGAGAAGAGGGAGTATTGGGAGCAGGAGATCGTTACCGGGCGCATCAAGCGCACGCTCGTCGACCTCTTCTTCGACGCGTTCCTCCAGATTCTGGTCCAGGACAAGAGGCGTGGCGTCACGACCGAGGACAAGCTCTTCTATTCGCGTACTTCGAACCTCTTCCAGTCCTACAAGGATTTCATCGGCAGGTACTGCAACGGCGACAAGGTCGAGATTCTCGACAACATGAAGGCGTATGCCGAGGCGTTCGAGTCCACGTTCGACCCTGGCTACTGCGACGCGGACATCCCCTCCGCTTCCGGCGTCGAGCGCCTGAACGTGCTGATATTCGGCCTCAAGAACTCGACGCTCATCCCGTACGTGCTCTACGTTCGAAAGAACGCGGAGTCTTCGAGCGAGGAATCTAAGATCTACGCCCTGCTTGAGAGCTACATCGTCCGCCGAATGCTGGTTCAGGCGACCACGAAGAACTACAACAGGCTGTTCACCTCGCTGATCTTGAACGAGGTGAAGGACGCGGAGGCGCTGAGGAAGGCTCTCGAAGCCAATGACGAGGCGACGACGTACATGCCCGGCGACGCCGAGGTTCGAGCGGCATTCGAGGAATCGTGTCTGTACAACCTCCAGTCCAAGGGCGTCCTCTATCTGCTGGAAAGCGCCATTCGTCCGGGCATGAGCAGCACGGCCCTGCTCGGGTTCAACCAGTACACCCTCGAGCACATGATGCCCAAGAAGTGGCGCAACAAATGGGGAGCCCTCGACGATGAGGCTGCCACGCGAAGGGACCGGAAGCTCCTCACGCTCGGCAACCTCGCCATCATCACGCATTCGCTCAACGCCTCCATCCGCGATGCCGATTGGCCCACCAAGAAGCAGGGAAAGGGATACAAGGACGGCCTTGCCCTCTGCGCCGCCGGCCTTGCGACCATGGCCGGCGCCCTAGAGAAGGAGTCTTGGAACGAGGGCGATATCGCCGATCGCGCCGAATGGCTTGCGGACAAGGCGTTGGATGTTTGGCGTTAAGCGCTTGCCCGCGCCCTATTCCGAAGATGTCCGCGACATCGGCGGCACCGCCGGCTAAGCGTGGCTGAAGGCCAAAGCGAGGAAGATGGTCGAATCCGGTCTCGGGCTTGCGGCCACGCGCGGTACCGAAACGAGAAAGAGCGGTTGGAGAGCACCATCTGTGACCAGCAATACGGGTTGAACCAGATAGGCTTTCTTCCCGGCGAGCCCTACCGCACGGTCGTCTCCTCGGGATCGCCGTCCGTCTCGGTATTTTCCCCTACCACCTTGAAGATGGTAACGTTTTCAGGCCCGATGACGATCGTGTCGGCTTCGTTGAAGGCGAAGTTCATCGTTTCGAGCTCCTCCTCATTTCGATCGACAATTTCTCGGACGACATTTTCGTTTGAAACCGCATCCTGCAGCTTTGTGCGCTTCTCGGAGATGTCTGCCTTCGCCTTAGCGCGCATGCGCACCGGGTTGAGGCGGTTCACGTTTTTTCCCATCTCGTGGAGCACCCCCAGGATGGCATTCGCAGCCTCATGGCCATCTTTCGAGCGCTCGGCGATGGCGAGCGGTTTTCCTCCCACTTTGGAAATTATCCCCGAGAGACTGAGCCTCGCATCCCCTCGCACGGAAGAGAACCCGTCCGCCATCCGTCTTGCTATCTGCCCGTCGGCCTCAATCCTTTGCCTCGTATAGTCGCCCTCAAAACGCATACCTATCTGCTGGGCCATAACAAAAAGCTGAAACGCCACGGCGGCTCGCGCTTCCATCGCGGAGAGCCTCTCCGCCTCCTCGGCTATCTTCTCCGCCGAAAGACGCTTCTTTGCCCGTACCTCGGCTGAAAAGTCCTTCATACACTCGAGCTCGTAATTCCACGCCTTGGTTGCCTCGCGCTGCGCATCCTCGATAATCTGCAGCGCGACTTGGCGCTTCTCGGCGCTGGCTCCGTACTCCTCGCACTTGAAGGTAAGGCGACCAAGGGCGTCATATGCCGCCTTGAGTTCGGCATCGCGCTCGCGCTGCATGTCTCGCTGAATCGCCTCGATGCCAGCCTGGAGACCGTCGAGCTTCTCGTTTATCTGGTTCATATACGCCATGCCCACCGCTACTGCGGCGCCCTGAAGCGCAAGATTTGCCACCGCGGCGGGCTGAAGTCCAGCCCGCTTGATGCCCGCCATCTCGTTGAACTTACCGTCGCTGCCGAAACTGGACAGCAGCTTGTAACCGTCCCATTCTGGTGCCTTGCGTGCGCAGAGGTCCGCCCAGCCCACGCCCTCCGGAAACCTGATCATCGCCATTCCGGCCTCGCTCACGCCCTGTGCGGCGTTAGCGCCAAGCGGTATGAGAGCGTCCGCCGCGATGGCAGCCTTGCTTCCTACAGGAACCCTGACGGTCCTCACTGCAGAATTCCTGAGAGCCGCCAACTCATTTTCGCATACCCTCGAGAGAACTTGCTCCTGCGCGGGCTCGATAGTGGCAACGTCATCGGCGGTTTCATCGGCCTCTTTGGCACCAAAGAGACGATCTAGAAAGGACATGGGGGCTCCTTAACGGAACGGAAGTAGTTGCGGTTATTATCCCACCGTTACCGAAGTCAAAAGGCGGGAGGGCGCATCGACGTCCGAGGCGGTCGACGCGCAGCAAAAGTCAACCAAGCACGAACGACGTCAATACACGGCGCTAGCGGGAAGTCCATCTCGATGATGGTTAACCAGGTTCACGTCGCGGAGTTTCTTTTCCCCGCTCTTGCGCATAATGGGATGCGTACAGGTGAATGAATATCGAAAAGTCAGTGTTCATCACCATGGAATCGCTCGGCGAGGACGCGATCATAGGCGTTACGCAACGCAAGTTCAAAGTGAGCGATTTCGCCCATGAGCGACTCCCAAGCATGAGGTTTCACTCGTGCAACTCAAGCACACGATCAATATCGCCGCCGCACAAGTCTAAATACGAGGAAAGCCTAGAAGTAGAGAGCCAACGCTCCGCTCATTCGCAACGCGACGCAGTCCTGAGCTCTGCAGGCCCGTCAGTCATTCGACAACTCCTATAAAGATGAATTTGGGCCCGGTGACTTGAATCAGAGGTCATCCCGGGCCCATCAGAGCTCACAGAGCTCTTGCTTGCTTTGGTCTTGCTCTTCACGGCGCTTATCGAACTTTCCGAGGCACTCAAGCAGCATTCGAAGCATAACAAGTCGCTGCCATTAAGGCACTGACCTCTTGACCAAGCAACGGCGCTGCCCAGCTCTTCACTACTTGGGCTGCCGTCGACTTTATTCTATCCGCGAGCATCTGGTTTACCAAATGGATTTTCGGTAAAGGAAGCACGGCACGCCCGCAAAACCACTACGCCCCAAGTGCCGCCATGGGGATCACCGCCACGCCGTCGTCGCGTGTGTAGGCAATGCTCCCCTTTCCAACCACGACCGCCAAAAACGCCGGCGCGGCATTCTGGGCGGCAGGATTGGAGAGCACTTTCCTCTCCAGCGCCTTGAGATTTCTCGCTCCATCGTCTGCTTTCGCATCACTCAGCTTGACCTCGATGGCTCCCCAGCGCCCGTCGTGCTCAACGATCAGATCGACCTCAAGGCCCTTCTCATCTCGGAAATAATGGACACTGTTGTCGACACCGCCGTAGGTGGAAAGGAACACGCGCACGTCGCGCAGAACGAGGTTCTCAAAGAGCATCCCCAACGTTTGCATATCGCCAAGCAGCCGCTCAGGGATAGCCCCCAGCAACGCCGCCGCAAGTGACGGGTCACAGAAGTAGCGCTTGGGGCGCACGCGAACGCGGGCCTTCGAGCGCATGGGCGGCTCCCATCCGCACAGGTCCTCGGTCAGCTTGAGCCTGTTGAAGAGGTCCAAGTACGCAGCGATGGTCCTCTCGTCGGGGCCCGCCTCACCGTACGAGGCGTCCTTTATGAGCGTCTTGTACGTGACAGCCTGGCTCTCGTTCATGGCAAGAGCTCGCAAAAGGCCGTGTGCAAGCTCGGGCGACATGCCCTCATCCAGCACGTTGACGTCGAGCACCGAGTGCACGTACTGGCTTGCCGTCTCTCGCGCAAGATCTTCCGAAAGCCCAAGATTTGCAGGCCAACCGCCCCTGCAGCACCAGCGGGCGACGTCATCCACCGTGCTCTCGCGACGCTGAGGGGCAAAACCCTCGCCCTTAAAGAGGCTTGCCAGTGACACGAGCGGCTCGCCGTCGCCCGACTCACACAGGGCCATGGGGCGCATTGACAGACGGGCGATCCTACCCGTGCCGGAATGACGAACATGGCTGCGCTCCTCGCTTTTGAGCGCGGTCGAGCCCGTGAGCAAAAGTGTCCCGCGTTCGTTGCCGCTCGCGTCCACGAAGCGCCGGGCGGCATCCCAAACCTCGGGCACCTCCTGCCATTCATCGACCAGGTGTGGCGCATCGCCGATGAGCGCCAGGCTTGGGTCAACCTCTGCCGCCGCGCGCTGCGCAGGCTCATCGAGCCTGGAGACGCTTGCCGAGCGAGAGAGCGCCGTCCAGGTCTTGCCGCACCATTTGGGGCCGTTGATCTCCACACAGCCAAACGCCCGCATAAGGGTGTCGAGGCGCTCCTCTATGAGCCGGGGCCTATATCCCTTTTGGGTCAATCTCTTTGGTGCATCCATAGACGGCCGTCCCTCTCTATCACGCGATATGCGAAATTACGCCATTCTCAATGCTGATTTTACGCTACTTTCAATGTAGTTTTTACGCCGTTTCAGATGTAGTTTTATCGCTATTTTCATTGAAGGTTTTACGCTTGACATCCTTAGCGCGACGCTCGCTCAACCCCTGACCACCGGATTGCCCGAATTCCGGGATGCTGCCTCCGCTCCAAACAAAAGGCCCCGGCTCGCGATGAGCTGCCTCCCATTTCTTGAACATATGAGCTTCCGCTTGAAGGGCGATCCGGAAAGCGCGTCCCATTCCGAGCATCACATCAGAGCGCGCTTGGTTATCTCCGCCCTCACATCTCGGCAAACGAGATCAGCTTGACGTCTCCCCTACTCTCTGCGGCATCCCGACATCCCTGCGTAAAGCCGCTTTTTGAGAAAAGTGCATAGCTTTTTCGTTGCCGTCTAAAGAGCTCGCTTCGATGCACGAGCTTTTGCAGCACGTCTTCACCCGTCGGTTCATTGCGCCATTTGCACTCCGCAAACAGTGCAGTGCCCTCGCCATCGTCAACAATCAAGTCGATTTCTTCCTGCGTATGCGTGCGATTGTCTGTCCCCCACCAGCGCCCGACGCTCGCCGGAACCACATTGAGCTGGCCCGCCCGTGCGAGTTCGTACACGTATTGCCTGCATATAAGCTCAAAGACCGTGCCCATGTAATCCGACACGTGCGGCTCAATACGCCTATACGCCATCTCGGCCATATCGTTTTGAATCAGCCCGATGTTCTGCGGAACAAACTTGTACCAGAACCTAAACATATGGTCGCTCAGCAGATACACGGCTCGCTTATTGCTCGTCTCGTTTAGGGGCAGCTCGCGCTCGACAATCCCAAGCGACGCTAGCTTATCCACATAGCTCTTTACGTTGCTCGCAGGGATTCCCGTAGAGCTCGCAATCTCCGAGATCTTCGAGCGCCCCTGAGCAATTGCTTGCACGATCGCATCATATTGCTCGGGATTGCGGCACTCTTGCATTAGCAGGTTACTCGGCTCTTCAAAGAGATAGCCCGTAGGAGTAAGAAAAAGACGTTTGATGTTGTCCTTGAGCGGTGCAGCGGGATCGATTTTCTCGATATAAGCAGGAATGCCGCCCGTCATGCCGTAGCAAACCGCTGCATCTTCGCGATCCATGCCCTGCCACAGACCGAGGGTCGTCGTAAAATCGAGCGGCATGATCTTAAACTGAGCCGTACGCCTACCGTATAGCGGGCTCTCGTAGCCCAGCACCTGTTCTTCCATAAACGAAAGAGACGACCCGCACAGGATAAGCATGAGCTTGGTCTTTTTGTACAAGTGATCGATCTTGTCTTGCAGCAACGAGCTGATCTCGGAATTTGATTGAGCGAGATAGGGATACTCGTCAATCACGACAATCAAACGTTCCGTGCGAGCCATGGTGGCCAATGCATCGAATGCCTCGTCAAAACTACGAAACGACACGCCTGCAGCACCAACCGAGCCTGCAAGTATCGCCTGGCTAAAGCCGTGCAGGTTTGCCTCTGCATTGGTACGACGAGCTTGAAAGTAAATAGCATTCTTGCCTTGAATGAACTCTGTGATAAGGCGCGTTTTGCCCACACGACGGCGGCCATAAATCACAGGCATCTCAAAGGAGCCCGTGCCATACAGTCGATTGAGCTCGGACATTTCCACTGTTCTTCCGATAAACACAGGGCCATCCTTCCTTTACGTTATAGCTAGCTATAGTATACCTTCCTATAATATAGCTAGCTATAACGTAATTCGACAAGCGGCGCACGCAAAAGGGGCGGTACACCACCGCACGTGGACTGTTCCGGAAAACGCATCCCGTTCTGGTGCAAAAAACTGGGTCGTAGCTTCCGCCAAACATGCCATCCGGAAAGCGCGTCCCGTTCTGAGCCTGAATTCTGGGATGCGGTTTCCGCTGAAACTTCTACCGGAAAATACATCCCACTCTGGGGCCGAAGTCTGGGACGCAGTTTCCGGTTGAGGGGCGTTCCGGAAAGCGCGTCCCATTCTGAGCGGCAATTCCGGGTCACAGTTTCCGCAGATACAAGACGACGATCCGCAGCCCTTATCACATGCCTTCAAACATGCAATCCAGAAACACAAAACAGCAGATAGATTGCTCTTTTTCAAAAAAGTACACGTCCCGAAACTTACCCAGTCTTCATAACTCGCTACCGTTCAAGGTCGCCGATTACCGCCCACCGATTCGGATGTAAAAATCTCGCCGAAAACAGGCCATCTACCTGCATGGTTAGATTTTGGTCAGCTTTTGGTCAGCTGAGCGGCAAGTTCCAGCTGATACGTTCTTGCTACCCAAAAGGAGGCGGTAGCTCATGACCCATTGCAATGACCAACTCATCGACCAACTGCTCACTCAGGCCGAGCAGGAGGGACGATGCCTTATTCCCCCGAGCACGGCGGTCCGAAAAGCGCTCCTTCGGCGCATGGGCGTCACGGTCGCCTCGCCCATGCCGGGGTTGTTTGCGCGAAAAACGCGCTGGGACGAACTCAACCGAGCGCAACGCCATTGCGAGATTATCCGCGCCCTTGCAATCATCCACCCCGATTGGACGTTCTGCTCGTTTTCGGCAGCATGCCTCCTGGGACTCGAAGTCTCGTGGCGGCACTTGAACGTCGCACACGTCTGCAGCTCGACAAAACCATCGGCTCGCCCGGGCGCGCATATTCAGCGGCATCAGATCGAGCCGGCCGGAGCAATCCGTCTATCCAGCACATCGGTAACGCCGCCCATCAAAACGGTAACGGATTGCCTGCTGCAGACCGGTTTTGCCGATGGCATGCCTATTGCCGATTCGGCGATCTCAAAGCTTGGCCTAACGCGAGAGCAGCTGATGGGAGCAGTCGAAAAACGAGCGGGCGCTCGCAACGGCCGCGCGGTGCGCACGGCCCTCACCACGCTCCAATATGCTGACGCGCGCGCCGAGAGCGGCGGGG
>OGWR01003377.1_pt1 | contig 10312 bp, 10 predicted proteins | sample 1576061 | NCBI WGS metagenome assembly OGWR01 (sample SAMEA3541511, study PRJEB24748) | human gut metagenome | biome: human gut; feature: human-associated habitat; material: faeces | place: China | collected 2012 | reverse complement strand
ATGGTTTACCAGAAGTCTCCAGTTTTGGTCTGCACTATTTTAAGGGAGGGTTACAGACGCACACGATGTTTTCTTCTTGTTTTACATAGAACAGCTTGGATTTTATAAAAAAGGAGTGGCTGCACAACGCGGCCACTCCTTGAATCTATCAAGCATCACCTTGAACTCACCGAATATTTGATATAATCAATACAGAAAAAACGGTTCCGGGGAGTTCGTATGTCTTCAAACAAGCCCTTTGCCTCTTATGTCGTCAACAACCTGTACGACAACAACTTTTTTACTGAAGATCTCCCGGGGCTGTTGGCTGATGCCGGTTCCGCAGAAGAAAGCGATAAGTGGTTCCGGGTCGTCAAACGTATCTTTGCGGATAATCCACCGTTGCAGCTCAACGAGAGTCAGCTCGAATCAGGAATCATCAAACCCGTGCTTGGCGTTTTGGGCTGGTTCGTCCTTCCGCAGGACACAAAGGTCATTCAAGGTAAAAACATCCGCCCGGACTGGACGCTTTTTGCTTCCAAGAAGGATAAGGACAAGTACCTTTCCATCCCTCCCCATCAACGGCGGGATGTGGTTGAGGGCATCATCACGTTCGCGGAAATCAAGTCCGCAGACAAGGAGCTGGATACTCGTAAAGCCAGCCGCAAAGACAACCCCTATCTGCAATTAGTGGAATATTTGCTACTCACCCGTATCCCCTTTGGCTTTCTGACCAATGGGGTGGAGTGGTGGCTAGTGGACAATGAAAAAATCTCTGCGGAAAAACGCTTTCTGCGTGTGGATCTGGCTCAGATCATTGCCGATGACAACGCTGACGCCTTCCACTGCTTCTACTACCTCTTCCACAGAACGACCTTTGTACCCAGCAAACCGGAAGAAAAATCCGTCTTCATTACCATCAGCCAAACAGATGCGGAACGCCGTAACGCTTCAGAAGAAGATTTGCGTAAGGTTATTTACGGTGCCGATGGTACGGAATCCCTCTTTGAAGTCACCGGACGCGCCCTGTTTGCCGCCGCAGGAAAAAAGGCCGATCCTGCGGTTCTGCGGCAAGTTTACGAAAACAGCCTGTATTTCGTCTTCCGTCTGCTCTTCATCGCGTATTTTGAGGACAGGCATTGGGGGCTGCTGAAAAAGCATTCTCATTACCCGGATTTGTCCTTGCGCAAACTGGATGAAGATCTCCAACTCGCCGCCCCCGATTCGTTTACAGGCTGGAATCATCTGCAAACGCTTTTTCGCACCCTTAATGTAGGCAACCTCAATTTGAGTATTCCATTGCTCAATGGTGGGCTTTTTGATGATGCAAGGGCTGCACTTTTGGCTAAACCTAAAGTGATGGACAATGCCACGCTGCGAAAAGTGCTGAACGCCCTGTTTGTCTTCGGGACTACCGAGATCCCCCTACGCCGTGACTTTAAGGCCCTGTCGGTGACGCATCTGGGCACCATTTACGAAAGCCTGCTGGAATTCGAATTCCGCATCACGCCCGAAGACTTGATGTATGTGGTTTACAAAGAAACCAAAGGTAAGGATAAGGGGAAGCTCTCTGAAGGATTCTTCGATGTGTACGATACGGGCGTCCTTGAAAAGAACAAAGATGTCCTCATTCTGAATAAGCGCCCATTTCCCAAGAATACCCTGTACCTGGTGGGTAGCCAGAACAGCCGCAAGGCGTCGGCCTCTTTTTACACCCCAGCTTCCCTCTCTCTGCCTCTGGTGCGGAGGGCCATCGATCATCAGATAGCCTGCTTGCCGGAAGATAAATCCGTACTGGACTTGCGTATTCTGGATAACGCTTGCGGCTCCGGCCATCTGCTCATTGAAAGCCTTAACTACCTTACCAGCCGCGCCCTCGACCGTATGGAGAGTGACGCGCTTCTGGCTGGAACTCTGACTGCCGAAACGCAGCGGATCAGTGAGGCAATGGATTCTCTGGGGCTTCAGGAAGATATGAAGCCGGATGAATTCATGATCCTGAAGCGTATCTTGCTCAAAAAGGTTCTTTACGGGGTTGACATTCAGGTGTTTGCCATTGAATTGGCTCACCTTTCCCTGTGGATTGAAACTTTTGTTTTCGGTACGCCCCTGTCTCTCATCGAGCACCACGTCAAGGTGGGCAATGCGCTCATCGGCACGGAAATCAAGACATTTCAAGATGCTATCGGCAAAGAAGGGCGTCAGCTTTCCATGCTCAACCTGACGGTGAAAGACCATTTTGAAAAGTTGTACACCGTTTATAAGAAGCTCAATGCCATACAGGATACCACCGCCGACGACATTGCCGCCTCAAAGAAGCTGTTCAAACAGGAGATCGGTCCCGCGCTTAAGGAAATGAACCTGTTGCTGGATCTATGCAACTACCGGGACATGCTCATGGCTGAGGGCAGGGAGACTGAAGCCGGAAAGGTGCGCGTGTGGGAACAGGCTCCGGCCCTGCTCAAAGGACAACTGCCCGAGTTGCAGGCAACCATTGATACCTATAGAGCCAAATACGGTTTTTCAATTGGGAGATCGAATTCCCGGAAGCCTTTGCCGATGCGAATGGCAAACGCGGTTTCCACATTATCGTGGGGAATCCGCCGTGGGACAAGACCAAATTTGAAGATCCCATGTTTTTCAGCCAATATCGCTCCAATTATCGGAATTTACCGAATAGCAAGAAGAAGGAACTTCAGGACGATCTCTTGTCCAAGCCCGACATTCGCCAGCGGTATGAAAGCCAAAGACCCCACACCTTGGCGGTGAACGAGTACTACAAGCTTTTCTATCCTTTGAATAAAGGGGCCGGTGACGGCAACCTGTTCCGTTTCTTTGTGGAACGAAATCTGCGCTTGCTCACCCTACATGGAACATTGAACTATGTGCTGCCTACCGCCCTGTTGACGGAAGACGGTTCCGCTACCCTACGGAAGGCGATTTTCGAAGACTATTCCATCGTAGCCTTTGATGGTTTTGAAAATCGGCAAAAGATATTCCCTGATGTTGATATACGCTATAAATTCGGATTGTTACAGATAGAACGTGTCCGTAATTCCGAGCAAAAGGCCCGAGTCCGGTTCATGTTGACTGATCCCGCCGTGCTGGAATCCCAAAAGGGGATTTTTGAGTATGGATTGGATGATATTCGAGCCACTTCCCCTGAATTCATGGCGTATATGGAGGTAAAGAACGGGCGTGCGGATTTGGAGTTATTGACCCGCTTTTATAAGCAATTCGCGCCGCTCAGTTCGGAGTGGATTGATTTTCGTACAGAACTCCATGCCACAAATGACAAAAAAATATTCCTCGAAAGTTATCAGGACGGCTACCTCCCCTTATACAAAGGTGCATCTATTTGGCAGTATAATTCACTCTTCGCAAAACCTGAGTATTGGCTCGATGAAGAACAGTTTGATGCCTACCTGAGAGACAAAGAGATCAGCCGTGTCATTGAAAGCATTTATCCTGCTTTATTTCATCAGAGTGGAATAACTAAGGAAAAAGCTGTTATTAAAGCTCTTAATTTGCATAACAGGGAAGATTTAGGGGAATTTATCGCTCTAGATAGAGAATATTACCGTTTAGGTTTTCGTGGTATTGCGAGAGATACCGATGAGCGTACAATGATATGTTCTGTATTACCTAAAAATGTAGGAGCACAAAACTCTATTTATCTTACTATACCTAAAAAATACACTTTTGATATAGAGTCAAAATCCATTCATATACTTGAAATGTCTATAGATAGAACTTTTTTTGCTCAGGCTTTATTGAACTCACTTCCATTTGACTGGGCGCTACGTTTTTCTATAGCAATTAATGTAAATAAAACCTACCTCATGCGTCAGCCCATGCCACAGCCCACGGATACGGAACTCGCCGAAAACCCGGTCTATCGGGAGATGATCCTGAATTCGCTGAAACTGAGTCTGCACTATAACCCTGAAGGGTTCTTTGACCTCAAGATACTGTATGGGCTGGAAGATACGGATATTCCCACTACTGCCAAACAGGTGGACATGCTCAAAATCCGCAATGACGTGCTTGTGGCTGGAATCTACGGCGTCACCAAACCGGAAATGGAGCATATGCTCAAAGGCTTCAATGTGCTGGCGAGAAAAAAGCCGGAATATGTGAAGGCCCTGTTGGATGCTATGGAATAGGTTAGCGTAAGGAGACTTCTGATGCCTCGAATGATCTTTTTTAATATTGCCTGGATGAAGAATTATCAAAGACAAGAAGAGCTGGTAGAAAAGACAGATCCATATGCCGTTTCAAGCTTTTTGCCGATCCCGGAATGTCGATAACACGCCGCCGATTCCTCAAAGGGGTGACCCTTGCATCCCTGCATTGGTGGGTGTCGCCTCTCACGGCCTTTGCGCAAGGCCCCCTTTCCCGTTCCCTTCCATTGAAATCAAAGATAAGCCAGTCCTCACGCTCAGGGCTGGCTTATCCTCGCTTGGAGGAATGGAAGGATTGCTTCAGCAAGGGAGAAATGTCCTTATTTGCCCCACAATGCGTTACCTGCCGCCGATTGGATACGGGCGGAATACCGATCCCCAGATTGTACAGGAACTCATCCTGCAAAGTTTGAATGCCGGAGCTGAAGTGGTCCGTGTCCTTGATACGCCCTGGGCCACCCCGGAGCGTTACGCCAGGGCATCGGGGCTGAGACGTGTATGCGATGCCTTTGATGCGAATATGCTTGTCTGGCCCACACGGACAAGCGAGTATGTTTTTTGCCCATTGCCCGGCACATCCTTCTCTGGTCTTCATATCGTTAAAGCCGCCCTGGAAGCGGATGCCATCATTTTTGCTCCACACGCCTTGCCTGACGTGGACTGTTCCGAATCGCAATTCATGTTGCATATGCTCATGGGACTCGTCAAAGAGCGATATGGTCTTTCAATTGCTCAACAACATGAAGATGTAACAGGCATATACTCTCTTTGCTTTCCACAAAACTGTTGGTCATAGACAAACAAATGGAAACTGTATGTCCGTCAAATTGATTTGAATCTATATTACAGTATAGAACAGGAAAGTTTTTTTATCCCCCCCCTTCTCTTCACAATAAGCTGGATGGAAGGTTTTTTTATGGAGGAAGAATGCAAGAGTACAATTCAGCAGAAATTTCGGAAATCGCCAAGGCCCTCATCAACGTTCAGCGTCAACTCCAACCAGCAACCAAGGACGCCAATAATCCTTTTACCAAGAGCAAGTACGCCACCTTGAACAGCGTTATGGACTCGTGTCGTGATGCTTTGCTTTCCAACGGCATCTGGCTTTGTCAGTATCCGGTTCCTGCCGAACCGGGATATCTCGGGTTGGTCACGAAACTTACCCATGCGGAATCGGGACAATGGCAATCGAGCCTTGCTGTGGTACCCCTGCCCAAGGCCGATCCCCAAGGAGTGGGCATATCGATGACCTATATGCGCCGTTATGCGCTTTCAGCTATGCTTGGCATCGTCACGGAGGAAGATACGGACGGGGAGTTCAACTCAGACAAACTTAATCGCCCTCAGAGACAGAAAAACGCCGTAAACGCCCCTCAGAGGAGTAAAACGACTCAGGACGATTCAGCGCAAGCAAAAAAGATTTCATCCGCCTCAAATCGAACGCCAGAAGAACTTTCCAATTTGCCCCATCTGGGTGGAATTTCATACCAAATCGTACCGGCACAGGACGGTCGGGAGTGCATTCTCGCCACCGGAAACACGGCGGCGAAGAAGGAACAGCTCTCGGGAGCGGGGTTTCACTGGAACCCACAACGAAAACTCTGGTGGAAGTATGCAGTATAGCGGAAAGGGCCGTCCTTGATGGGGCGGCTCTTTCCATTTGGGTTCTCGTCACAGAGGGAAACAAATGGACGAAACGAACAGAAATACGGGAGCGGAAGGGTTATTGGAAATCCTCCGCTGTGGATTGGAACGGTACGCGGAACGCCAAACGGCGATCCGGCTTGGCGACCGTTCCCGGTATGTCGGACTGTCCGACATTGCCAAGATGCTGGACTGTCCAAGGGCGGCACTGGCTGCCAAGCTCTTCACACCTGAATACAGGAGCACTGACGAAGCTCTCAAGCGCCGGATACCCTTTCACAGAGGTCATTGGTTTGAGACGGGTGTCCATCAAGCTCTCGTCGGATATGGCTTGTCTCCTCTGTTTCAGCTTGAAATCGAAATCATGTACGGAGACGTCCCCATCAAGACACATCTGGATTTCACGCTGGTGACTGGTCAGCCACATCCAACTGTACGGATTCTGGAGGCCAAATCCACCGCAAGGCTGCCGACAACGCTTTCCGAGAGCTACGCCATGCAGATCGGCGGGCAGACGGCATTGCTCAAAGCCTACTGGAACCATCCGGTTTTCAACATCATTCAGGAGACGGGGGAAGTCCTCTACCACAGGACGTTCCCTGAAATCTGTAAAGAATGCCTTGGGGTATCCCTTCCTGATGATGCTTCAGCTTGCGACATTCAGGGTTGGGTTCTCTGTCTGTCCATGTGCAATACAAAAGCCTTTGGTCCGTTTCTTCCTGAAGATATGGATGTTGCCCAATGTTTGGATATGGCTTCAGAATTCTGGGAGACGATGAATGACCTGAAAGAACACAGGCTAAATCTAAACGCAATTCGAACGGCACAGGGACTTGCCCACCTGTGTCCGTCGTGCTTCTGGAAGGAGGATTGCCCGCATTTCAAAGGTTCCTCGCATCCTGAGTGGGAGGATACCCTCGTACAGTTTATCAATCTGAAAAAGCAGAAAAAATCCATTGAAGAAGAGATCGGAGAGCTGGAATCCCGTTTGAAAGTCGCCTACCAGCTTTCCCATACAGTGAGAGGAGAATGGATCAATACAGGAAACCATACATTCCGGGTGATTCCTCAGAACGGAAGGGTAACGCTGGATCGAAAACGACTACATGAAGAACTTAAGACGCTGCTGGGAGAACAGGATGCCCAGATGTTTATGGCGAAATGCGAAAAACAGGGTGAACCCTTTGAGAGCCTGTATGCTGTTGAGGTATAAAACGGCTGAAACTCTTGACTGTGTACTTGGATAAACTATACATTACCAAAAAATATCAGGGAGTTGTTATGCCACTTTCACTAGAGGAAATGACTGCCGTCGCCATACGAAACCAGCATCTCATTTTGGCTGAGGAACTCAAAAAGGGGGTTCCATTAAATTATCGGGATGAGCTTGGCAGGAATATTTTGGAGTATCCTGATGGACATATTGAAATAACACAGGATGTTATTCCACCTTATATTCAGAATCAGATGAAGCCATGCAACCACGATTGATTTGCATCTGTGGCCCAAATGGTGCTGGGAAGAGTACCTATACTCGTACCATAGCAACAATGGAAAACCTGTTGGTCATTGATCCGGATAAGCTTGCGGCTGATGGGTTGTCCCCGATTGCCGCCGGAAAAGCTGCTGTAAAAATGGCCCGCCTTTTTCTGGAAAATGGCGTATCTTTTGCTCGTGAATCTACTTTGACTTCACATTTTGATTTCACTTTGATGAGTGAGGCCAAGAAAAAGGGATATTCTATCGAATTGGTTTACATAGGGCTTGAATCTTCAGACCTGGCGTGGGCACGAGTCGCTTCGCGGGCCGCTCGTGGTGGACATTCTGTTCCTTATGAAGATGTTATCCGTAGGTTTACACGAAGCTTGGAAAATTTGCCCAAAGCCATTGCATTGGCGGATAAAGCCACAATTTTGGATAATTCAACGCAAGGTTATAGGCTCATTCAAGTAGCCAAGTAACCTTCCATACATAGGAAACATAATCCCGGTTTCTCTTCGGAGAGACCGGGATTTTTTGTTTTTAAATCCTAAAAGGAGAATATCATGGAATCACAGAACATTCAGGAACTGGAAGCCCTCACGCCCGTCGAAATGGATGCGGGGCTTGTCTTCAGCGGCGTGCCGACCGGGAACAAGATTTGGGGATATCAAAATGCGTGCCTGTATACCCCTGCCATTGACCCGCACTACAGCTTTCACGAATCGGCACGGGATGCCGCCGTCTGGTTCATGAACAAACTTGATCCGTTGTACCTCTACGGCCCTACGGGTTCGGGAAAGACGAGCCTCACCAAACAGCTTGCCGCACGTTTGAACTACCCCGTGTTTGAGATTACCGGCCATGCACGTCTGGAGTTCGCGGATTTGTGCGGTCATATCTCCCTCCATGAAGGGAGTATGCGGTATGAGTATGGTCCCCTGTCTTTGGCAATGCGCTATGGCGGTCTTTTTCTCATCAATGAAGTGGACTTGCTCTCTCCTGAGGTTGCGGTGGGACTCAACGGTGTTCTGGAAGGAGCTCCCTTGTGCCTGCCGGAAAACGGTGGGGTAGTCATTCATCCGCATGAAATGTTCCGTATCGCCTGCACGGGCAATACCAACGGAGGCGGAGACGATACGGGGCTCTATCAGGGAACAGGCAGAATGAATCTCGCGTGGCTTGATCGTTTCATGCTGTGCGAGGTGAATTACCCGGATGCCGTAGTGGAAAAGGATTTGCTGGTGAAGCTCTATCCGGCCCTGCCTGAACATATTGTCGTCAAGATGGTGGATTTCGCCAATGAAATCAGGAAGCAGTTCATAGGTGCGTCCGATTCCTACACGGATACCATCGAGGTGACGCTCTCCACAAGAACGCTGCTCCGCTGGGCCGATTTGACCCTGCGTTTTCAGCCGTTGGCGCATCAGGGTATCCAGCCATTATCCTACGCGCTGGACCGGGCCTTGGGCTTTCGGGCGTCCCGGCCTACCCGCGCCATGCTGCATGAACTCCTTCAGCGGATGTTCCCGATGGACTGCCATCTGGGGGAGTAAAGAAGGCTCCGGCCAACATGCTGGAGCAATGGCTGACCTCAATTCTCAGGCATATGGGGACGGACCCAGGCTATCTCGACACGCTTCCTCAGCTTCCGCAGGTTATTCTGAAAAACGAGGCTTCTTCGCGCTTCTGGCGTGGGGAAGCCTTTTCTCATGCGCTGGAACTTTTCCGGGGATGCTCCGGGCGATCAGGCCGAAGCCTAACTATTCCTGCGGATGACTGCGTGGACGGGAACCCCGTGCAGGAACTTCTGGAACGCTCCCTCAAAAAACTCTCTGAAGGCTATCACATCGAACTCTTAACCGCTTTAACCGAATAACGGAGTTGTCATGAATACCCCCATTCTTTCCGACATCAAGGTTCTCGACAACCTTCTTGCCCTGAATCTCAACGTCAATCTCTGGTCCGCCCGCAAAAAGATGGCGCTGGAAGACTTCGGCGGTGCGGAACTTCCTCCTGAAGATTTGGCCTCGCTGGGTTCCAAGCGTATCGCTGATCCGAACAGCCTCAAGGTGTTCTCCACGCTGAAGGCCCGTGCCTTCAATTATCTGGATCGGCACGGCATTCGATTCATGTCCGGCTGGGCCATCCCTGAAGACAAGGCGGGCGACATCATCAGGGAACTCATAGGCATCCGGGATGCATTTCTGAAGGAAAAGGATGCCTTTCTTGCCGATTACGACCAGTCCATTGAAAATTGGATCAACAAGCATACGAAATGGGCTAGCATCATCAGAGAATCCACGGTGGGTTCCGAGTATGTCCGCTCACGCATGGGCTTTTCTTGGCAGTTGTACCGGGTTGCGCCGCTCATGGATCATGCCGTCCCGGAAGCCGTGGCCGAGTCCGGCCTTAATGAGGAAGTGGAAAATCTCGCCAAAACACTTTTCGGAGAGATTGCCCGGTCTGCGGACGAGACATGGAATCGCGTCTACGCGGGCAAAACGGAAGTGACCCACAAGGCGCTGTCCCCCCTGCGGACACTCCAGCAGAAGTTGTCCGGCCTGACGTTCATCAATCCGCATGTGAGTCCCGTGGTGGACATCCTCCAAATGGCCTTCAGCCGGATTCCCAGGAAGGGTAACATCACTGGTGCCGATCTGGTTATGTTGCAGGGACTGGTGTGTCTGCTCCGTGATCCAGATGCACTCATTGCCCATGCCGAGCGGCTTATCGAAGGTTATGGACCCGCCAGCATACTCGATGCGGTAACGGCTCCGGTCATGCAGGCCACCCCGAGACCAGAACTGCCGGAAGTGCTTCCCGTGAGCCATGCCAACCTCCCCAACGTAGGATTGTGGTAGCATCATGTTGAAACAAAAGGATATTATGGATTGCTTGCCGCTGCTGGCGAGCGTTTTGGGCAACCAATACGGCGTAACGGTGGAAATCGGCGGAAGTGAAGCCTATATGTAACCCTCCCTTAAAATAGTGCAGACCAAAACTGGAGACTTCTGGTAAACCAT